>Ga0123357_10003489_pt1 | contig 18069 bp, 5 predicted proteins | sample TergutEmb28metaG_FD_89873 | JGI IMG/M metagenome (GOLD analysis project Ga0123357, IMG submission 89873) | Embiratermes neotenicus P4 segment gut microbial communities from Petit-Saut dam, French Guiana - Emb289 P4 | ecosystem: Host-associated > Arthropoda: Insects > Digestive system > Gut ... | reverse complement strand
TGTATACGCGAGGTCCCTGAGACCCAGAAGCGGCGAACAAGGTGCTAAGATTCGCTTCAGACCAGTAGGATCGGCAGATGCGGAATTATGAGCGATGGCCTTTAATGTGTGGACCAAAAATCGTCCTCAAAAGAGCCCTTTTATTCAGTTGCCTGCTTACTGTGCCCGTTGGGTTTGTACTTGTTCTACATTCTCTCCCACATCCTTGCGCCCCAAGGACTGCCTGCTTGCATAATCCAAACACCTCCTAATTTTAAACTAAAGATAAAAAGAAGCACGTTTCTCCGAAACTCCGGAAACACAGGCAGTTTCCTCGGTGTAAAAAAATAAATTTCTTACAAAAATAAATCACCGTGAAAACTTGAAATCATTATTTTGGTGAATTATTTAGAAATTTGTTTGGGGTTCCTTGGCTTAATATTTTACATATATTAACACAGAACGTCACAAAACTGACACGCATTTAGGCCTATTAGGAGCACGAATTTGAAATCCCAGTTTTGGGACTGTTGTAGCCCATGCTCTTCTCAGACCATTGTGATTGGCACTAAGCTAAATCGATTCTGAGGAAATGTTATGCCGTACAGCATTAGGCAATTACAGTGTTAATGCTTTGAAACAGTGCTTCAGTAATGTAGAGTTCTTGTATTAGATTGGAAATGTGATTATCAGTGATGCGTGACGTATTATGGTGCCACATTTATGATAAGATTTTCGCGGATCAAATAAAACGGCGCTGATGAAATTCGTTTTTATTATCACCGAAGTCTAACTACACAATGCTTGGGAGACAAATAATTTTCGTTCAGATCTGCTGAAACGTATCCTACGTATATTTGATAAGTCGACACGTTATATCGCCTTAGAATGCAGATAAACTACTGTAGGTTTTGACATCTTTTCTGGCGCTCATGACACCTTAAGACCCACGACATGAAAGATTATCTTTCATACTTCGGTCTACGTTCCACACCACCGCCACGCAATGCTGATTTTATCATAAATGTGACCATGACGACGGGAGGAGAGATGAATTATAATATCATATTATATTCGCTGCCTCTTCACAGAGGACGAAAAATATCGTCAACATCTAAACGAAAGATTCTTTTATGGGATAAGAGATTTTCATCCATGTGACGTATGGTGTCCATATTCAGTTCTCAAGCCATGATGAAATTTGGGGTAACTTTTAGAAGCAGCGAGTAGAGTCATTTTTTATTCACTTAAACAATCACTTTGATCTCAAACAGTCGTCAGTTACAATATGAATGTATGTCAGTCTATGTTTTCACTCGGATTACACATAGGCCAATCAAGACTGCTTAATTCACCGTACGGTTTTAAAATAACCGATTTTTCTTCGTCAGTCTTAAAATTTATTTACAGCAAACTAAAAGCACTAAGTTCAAAGGCAGTAACATTAAGAATATCACAAAATTAATAACGTGACAGGTGTCACATTTCGAGGGGTTGGGACTTGTTGCGTCTTGTGATTTATCGAGAAATGATCCAAATATATGTTGTAGATCTTAGTACCTTCTATGCATAAATTTCTGAAAGAGGTAAATTTTAGAAACAAAGTCTAAACAGAAGATGTCCCTTTGAAGAGCTAGATATACAGGGGGTACAGTATTAAAGTAAATCTTATCCAGTATAGTTTTAGGCTGTGTAACGAACGCTACAGCCTCATGAGAGTTTACAGTGGCTTGCTGTTTTGAACACAAAGATAAACTTCGGCTTTCACAACAAAAGGGAATATATTACCTGAACTACAATTGTCTACAATACAGCTCTGATAGCAGTGGTTGCGCGATTTAAGGCGTGGGTCTGCGGCCGCTCGCTTGCTGGGAATGCGGGTTCAAATTCTGCCGGGGGCATTGATGTCTTCCTCTTGATGCTATTGTGTGTTTTCAGGTAAAGTTCTCAGCGTCGGGCTGATCATTCGCACAGAGGAGTTCTATCTAGCTTGGTATGCGTGTGTGTGCGTGTGTGTGTGTGTGTATGATAGTGGAACCTCGACAAAGAGGGGTCCCTGGCCCACTTTGGGCTGTTGCACCATGAAAATAAAAGTAAAATAAATTACAAAATATGTGGTGGTAAAAATTGACTCGTAAATTCCTGTTTGTTCTGGTTATGTCGGAATGTGAATGAAAATGTAATTTGCCCGATACGTTTGATTTAAATTCCATATTGTTAAATCGAATCGGGATCGTTTGGTGGTGTTGGAGATGTAAGGTGTACGCACCCTTTCTTTTGTGCGTTCTGTTAGTGTGTTTCATGAGAGAAAAGAAGAAGAAATGTCTAAGTCTTTTGTTGCTGACATTAAAGGCTAAATAAATGTAAATTTGCGTGAGTTCAGGCTTCCGCCGCAATGTAAATGCGATCTGCGCTCTTTTGGGTTTCTACGCTGCGTAAAATTCCAAAAAGAGCACATATCTAAATGTAAATTTAGTTTAGTAGAGTGTAAAGAAAGAATAATTATTTTTCCTGAGGTATATATGGAGTGTAAATTGCTGGAAAATTACATGAATTTCTGTAGTAAGTGTCTGTTCTGTTAGCGATACTTTATTTTCGTCTGCCATTTGGTATGTGTAAGCATTATAAGTTATTTTGCCTCGAAACTTTCTACTTTCTACTGCTGTGGTAGAAATGCCGTTGGTGGAATTTAAAAATTATATTATTATCTAATAGGTAAATACTATCTTTTCTTTACAGAGAGCAATCTGTTAATACTATTTGTGAACGTAATTGCTGTTTGTTGTGAGAATCACACGAAATACCTAAACACACTTCGCAGGAAACATCGAGAACTTTATATTGTTACGCCATGTGGTAAACGTATTCAAAGCTGTTCTGTGAAAGGCTAAAGAGTAAATGAAGTGAGGTGTGTAGAATGTCATAATGGAAGGAGGAAAGGAACACAAGGAGAACTGTATGCTGCAAAGCGTTTACAGAACATGTCTGACTCTTCTCCTTCTAGCTTAATAAATTTGCACTGATTTATTAAAAAGAAAATATCATTATCGTGTCTTTCGTGTTTCCTAAATAAATAAATGGACCTCGGTTAAGAGAAAATACATTCTTATGTGCAGGTCACGAGTTGTAATACTTCAATTAATACCACTGTACGTCTGACGGAAAGAAATTTTGATATTCGTATATCTTTTTATAAAAGTAAAACGCAATGTTAATAAGTCACTATTCTTAAAAGGAATGAGCTTTGTATTCGTGTTGTAAAAATACTATAAAATACTTATTGAAAGTTAGTTTCCAAAAAGAAAAGTCGGTCGTAAGATTCCCTCATTGGAGGGTATGAAAGAACAGAATGAGACGCTAAGAGCTTTATGGAGAGAAGAGGAAATACTGTAATGGTAGTGTGAGAGTAGTTGTATTGTCGTAGGATGGAGAGCCAAATGGGAGACCAGACCAGTGTAAACAGGTACTTATTTAAAGAATCTTTGCTCCGTAAGAACTTGGTGTTCTAAGAATAAAGGAAAAATCAATGTACATATTTCTTTTCTCATCATATTCTCATCATATGCATATTAAACTCTTTTTATTCTGATAGGTCAGTAGGTATTATACCTCAAAAAATTCGACTTCAGATCTTTGCTTTATACTATATAACACTGACGACGCATGCCGTCTGTCTGCTTATGTTTAGTATTGCTTATACTAATTAAAGAAGAGGTGAATTTCACCCTAGAACAGGTCATGTAGGCCCAGAGGGGGGCGGGAGAGGAATAGCTCTTTCTTTAACGCGGCGATGGATGGGGGTGGGTGGTCAACACTTCGCTCCGGCCCCAGGGCCTGTCTGGTGCCATAGGGAAAAGCTCCCCCCCCCCTCCCCCCCCGAGATTCGATTCTCGGACCGTCCAGGCCGTAGCGAGTCGCTGCGATCCTCACCTATACTACCTACCACAAAATTAAATAGCGCTGCAGCTTGATTCGATTCTTGAAATGGGTTTACGATCACTATGGTTCGATACCTAAAGCCGAGTTGCACACTCAACAGAGACCGTGAAAACATAATGGCAAAAATGTAGAAATCATTGTTAATACTGCTCAGGGGAATCATTTGTTGAGGAATTATTTCATCGAAAGATACGTGTTATCAAAAGACAAGGCAGAATTTATGTATTTTAATCACTAACATTTTATAGCGTCACATTCTGGCGTCATTTGTGAATGATGATTTAGAAAATATGTGTTACTAAACGGTAGTTTCTTAATTTAAGAATTTATGTCGGAATTTTGCTCGTTGCTGCCAAACAGGAGTGCCAACCACTCAACTGTGATTTTTGAAAAAGACGGAAAAATTCACCTAAAATCTTGTTAAGGTGGTTAGCATTCCTGTCTCGTACCTGGAAGATCACGAGATTAATTCTGACCCTATTCACCGACTTTCCTGGCTAATATGCAAGGGTGCTGATAAGTCCTTAGCCCGACCAGGAAGGAAACAGGCTAATGTTTCTGTCAGAATGGCGTGAATTTCCTTCGGCGCCTTGCCTTGCAGGAAAAGAAATTTAATGACAGCTCGCGTCTCGATTCTGTTGAAATCACGCGCGTCCCTGACATGCTTCCAAGCTTGTTTCCTTCCTGGTCGGGCTAAGGAATTATCAGCACCCAGGTATGTCATGATTTTGTTCCACCTAGTAGCACATTCGTTGGTAATACCTGTAAATATACCGCAAGTATTTAATTCGCAGCCTTTCAAATTCAATGTGTACCTACCATTCAGTTCTGCGTGACACACATATACGAAATAGTTTCGTTAAATAACGAAAAATCAGTAAAAAGTTCAATGTCGTAAACATACTCTAAGTTATGCGGCATTCGAGTCAACTGTAATATTTGAGCGGGGCCAGGCTTCTATTGTGTTACTTTACACAAAGCATTTCGTATACCCAGGCGTCCCATTTGACCTAATTTGCTGCTCGCTTTTAACCTAAACACTGAAAGTGTGGCTAGCCATGCGAAATCACAAGCGTAGACTCAGCGACTCAAAGGTTCTAACCATTGCCACAAGGCGTGCCGTAAATTTAATCCCTACTGACAGTTATATGAAGTAATATTTCTATTTATCCCATAAAACGCGAGTCCTGTGAACACGGCCACTTGTGACAGGATCACAACTGTAAGAAAATTAACCGTGGTAAAATCACGAACTTTCGCTTCGCCGTCAGCTTGACATTTTTTCATCCATCTAAGTTTTTGGAGACGTTCAAGACAAAAAGAGTGCAATGGGCTGGGAATGTGACTTAAAGTGTGGGGAGAAATGTGTGTAGAATTTTGGATGTGAAACCTCTATTACTTGTCCACTTGAAAGACTGAGACAGAGATAAGGAAATACATTAACTTTTTTTTTGACGTTTTGCTGACCATGCATTTCAGTGTATTTATCACAGTAATTAACACCTAAAAGTGTGATGATACCAGAGGATGTGCAATGCAATTTTGACCTCCTGATGATAAGCACATGTGCTCGAAACATGTAGAGGCATGAAATGAACTTATTGTGAAACAAAAATTTTGTGCATCAAGTTGGTTAATTACTGAGATAAACATTAACTCTGACATTTAAAAGTATAAATATTATTCAGCGCCTCAGAAATTTCCTTAACATTAACATTTAAAATTATCACATGAGGTATGGCTACATTTTTCGACCGTGATGGTCATCCTGAGGACGTCCATATTACAGGAATGTAAGAGATTTACTGATTTGGGTACTGTGGTCCCGTCCGGGTCCTACACCTTGTCCGTTTATCTTTCTAGTTACCCTTCAATGTTTCTGAATCCATTTGTTCCAATCAAATAGCACTGTTCACATTGCGATGTTCTAAGTAATGATACCGTGTGGTCTGGTACGAAGCTATTAACGTCCCCTAGAAACCTACCATACTCCTTCAGAGTTGATGTTCCTTCGATATGAAGGAGCTACTACATAAAGCAGAGTTCTTTTTGAAAAAATGTCAGCCATATTTGTATGTAAAGTAAACGTTCAGTACCATTTCCACATATGTTAGTTACTATCCTCAACAAAATGTATCCGGCGTATGTGAACAGTTCTGTGTTATGTAACATACCATCAGAGCCTTGTATGAAGTTGCTCTATTCTTAATTAAAGAGCCACGTCATGAATACGTGTCTGGGAGTGGAACTGCAGCTCCATGCAGTCCTATCCTTGACGCTAAGTACAGATGCGAAGACAACTTCGTTTTCTTGATGCTTTACCGCCAAAAAATCTCTCCGTACGCACTGGATTGGAGGCTAGGTGGATTCCAGAGCCGGTCTGGATGAGTTGGAGAAGGAAAAATTTTCACCCTCCGTTGGGAATCGAAAGTCGAACCTGCAGACCTCTGTACTGACGCGCAATTTGTTAATCACCTTGTCTGCTGAGGGGAAGGAGTGAAGGTATAGACTTCCCTCCCTGTCCACTCATCCCCTCCAAGAATACCTTCACCCAATTACATTGCTCAGCGTGCAACACAGTTGCTGGAAAAATCGTTGTCTTTCTGCTGTCCTTCACGAGCGTTTCTGCAGTTGTCGTTTAGACGAGTGAGTGCTTGCGTGTGGTGGGATGCTTACAGCAATTAGACCGAGTCTGCGTATTTAGGTAAACGTTTAGATTTGTATTATAAACGCATTTATGATGTAATTGCTCTGAAATGCAACGTCTCTTATAGGTTAGCTTTTATTGCGTTACGTCATGTCACGATTTTTTAAGAAGGTAAAACGGAAAATAAAGCCATTGATTATTTTCTACTTTTGTTGTATTTCGGAATAATAACTCCCGAATCTTAGCGTTGAACCGGTCCCAATGGCCGTGTGGCCTAAGCCGTGGGTCTGCGGCCGCTCGCTTGCTGAGATTATACGTTCGAATCCCACCGGGAGCATGGATGTCTGTTGTGAGAGTTTTGTGTTGTCAGGTAGAGGTCTCTGCGACGACATGATCGCTCGTCCAGAGGAGTCCTAACGACTGTGGTGCCTTGTTACGTGTGATCTAGAAAACCTCACGAATGAGGAGGCCCTGGCCCACTGAGGGCTGTCACACCAAAAACAAAACAATCTTATTTTGAAAATACTCTGCAGTCTTTTCCCTTATGAGAGAGGCGTGTTATTAGTTAGAACGCAATCTTCTGTCAAATTGTGCTGCAGTTAACGTCTACACTAATGAAATTACGTTAAAATTTAGAGTTAACTCGTAATTGCGGAATTGAAACCCAGCCCTGTATTTGTGTGCGTACATATAACTGGTTTGTTTGTTTTGCTTGGGACAGACGCATATTGACTCACTGGTTCCGTTTGCTTCGTTTTTGTTGAAGAACCTCGAACACTCAATACCGGCGTACAAGCCCCGAGTAATTCGCATCTCGTGTGGAGCAGTGTTTAACGCGCGTCGTCTGGCTTGCCTTTACTAATTTCAAAATGGTATATTGTGATAGTGTAGAAAGTGAAACTACGTGTGATGGTATAATTTATACGTAAATGTGATTACTGAATATAACGCTGCTGGTGGCCGTATCTATCACATCGCTGTGTGAATTCCTGCAACAAAGTATGGTAAGTGCTTCAACATACAAAGTCATCTACAATATTTATACTAAAGTAAAATCATTGCCTCTTTTCTCGTCCTTCCCGTTTCACAAGTTTCTCTGCTTTCTACGCTTATATAAACTTCCCTTTTTCTTTGTTCTCTTGTTAACCCTTACTCACTGTTATCACTCCTTCCCTTTCTTAAACTCATTCTTTTATCACTTTCGTTTTTCAATTTTTTTTGCCTCCCCTATTTTTACAGTTTCTGTTGTTCCCTCTCCCCTCCATCCTTCAATACTGGGTAACTATTTATTTATTGTATTACATTGAAATATTCACACAAAAACATTAAATCACATTGGTCACTATTTGTAGGCCTAACCCCCGTTAATCTGTGCCTTTTGCCCAATCGGTGTATGTGTTTAATAGATTCTCAGAATAAATTCTATTTTTTAATATCTGGCCTTAACAGACAGACTGGCCTTTGACAAGACTATGTAGCGTTGGATATAAAGTACATGAGCGTGCGCAGTGTGCTGTATCAGGGTGGGCAACCAGGGAATTTTATTACTTAGTTTTTCACAAGGCGAACATTTATTGAATACCCAGTCATAAAGACAATATTTTTATTCACCAAATAAAGTAATGTGAGCAAAACTTAACTAACCCCTTTTTAAATTGACTACTAAACTCTGTTTAAAATACACCTATCTGTACAGCAAACTAAAAGCCACTTTTTTAAAATATGATGTTATCGGTAAGCACTTTTTAATTATAATATGTTATATATTATAATAGTTATAAAATGTAGAGCAATTTCGTGCTTCATGTACTTACAAAACTTAGAGAGAGAGAAAGAGAGAATATATATATATATATGTATATACACGTGTGTGTGTGTGTGTGTGTGTGTACTTTCTCCATGGAGCAGAGTCCTTCTTGAGAAGCTAACCGGTTCTCAGCTAGTCAAGAAATTCCCCGCATTTAATGGAAACCGAATGTTCATTATCGCATTTAGAAGGGCCCTTCACCTGTCCTTATCCTGAGCCAGATCGATCCAGTCCATTCCCTCACATCTCACCTCCTGAAGATCCATCTTAATATTATTCTCCCATCTACTCCCGGGTCTTCCAAGTGGTCTATTTCCCTCAGGTTTCACCACCAAAATCCTGTATACACCTCTCCTCCCCCATACGTGCTACATGCCCCGCCCATCTCATTCTCCTAGATTTGAGCACCCTAACAATATTAGATGTGGAGTACAGGGAATTACGCTCGTCATAATGTAATTTTCTTTACTCCCCTTGTACCTCGTTGCTCTTAGGTACAGTACAAATATTCTCCTCAACACCCTTAATGTGAGCAACCAAGTTTCACACCCACAACAAGCAAAATTACAGTTCATTTTTCTTGGTCAATACCAGTACCTTTAGTCTTATCCGTAAATCGGTCGAAGTTCTCTTATAGTAAGGCAAGCTTCGCAGCCCAGTGTCCTAGCCGAAACCCCATTATGCCAAAACATTTACTAAAAGTCGATGTTTCAAACCATAGTGCCAGTCTGCTCTATGGAGCTGAATAAAATATATTTATTGAACCAAGTTTTATAAGGTGTTACTCAAAAGATCAAAATTTGTGGACTTGGGTGTAGAAACGTTAGTGACACTGCGCCACAACATGATCATTGCTGTTTCCTCGCTCGCTGTGTTTAGCGCTGTTCCAATTGAGATAACACAGAGGAGATAATGTTCCACTATTTTAACTTAACGTAGCGCGCACAGGTTTTGCTCCGTAGAATGGGGCAGCGTCGAACGAAGGAAGAATTAAGTACATTTCGTGTTTTAGTTGGTATTGGACTAGTACAGCAAGTGAAGACCTACATTCCCTTATAGGGCACTGCATACTAACATGCGATGTACTAGTTTAGATGCTTATAGAAAAAGAAAAAAATGTGAAAACTGTCTTGTTTATTCCGTGACTGTTGGTGCATCCGTTCGAATGTAACAGCTTCACAGCTAGGAGTACATAACTCACTTAAATTAAACGCGGCATGGCAGAGCTGCGCTGAATTTTATCGGAAATTGTGATTGTAAATGTCTTATTCTTTTTATTTATCGACGTACTGAAGGACATCATGGAGCCTTATTATATCTCTTAGAATTTTGATGCGAACTTCACGGAACAAAATCCTTCTTGAAAAGCTAACAGGTTTTCAGCTAATCACAAAATTTCTCGCATTTTATGGAACCATAAGGTTCATTACCGCTCTCACGAGAGCCTACCACCAGTCCATGTCATGAACCAGATCAATTCAGTCCATGCCTTGTCCCAATTCTTTTAGATCCATTTTAATATTATCCTCCCATCTACGACTAGGTGTTCAAAGTTGTCTCTTTCCTTCAGATTTCCCCACCAAAACCCTATATTCACCCCTGCTCTCGCCCATATGTGCTACATGCCCCTCCCATCTTATTTTTGATTGAAACGTGTAATATTCGTCGTGTCGTAGTAAAAGTGCAGTGTGCAACGGTCTATAAATCTGTCATAATATTCGACAAATAGGCACAGACACATACGTCAGACTATACCACTAAATAAAATGACACAACTGGAACGAAATGTAGGCATATGTATTTCATATGGTTTTCTTTACGCCTATGGAAATTGGTCGTGGTTTGTGTTGACACCGCAGAGGATAATTAAATGTACATAGTATCGAATTGGTCGAGTGCTCAAATAATAATGAATTTATAAGAGTGTGAAACAAAGATGTTATATCCTAAATTAAAATAATTTCCTGGAATTTACCAGACGCTAATGAAATATAAACCACGAAGAACATCAGTCACGATATGCTGTTAGTCTTTCGATGCAAATGTTGGTAATATTACTGGTTTCTGGGTTATTACAACACTTAGAATCATCAAGTTTGTTCCCACGCTGCGAATGGACGTTTTGCCTCCATCTTCACGGTGTCTCCATTCCAGATTGAATGTTTCGGTGACTAGGAGCCACCAACCAGAAGAAAAAAGAAAACAGACTCGAGCCTTGTGCCGTTATCGTCACCCTTTAATCCATTTCTGGTTACAAACCATATGGTTGTGGTGACACGAATAGCTTAAACTTGTAAGGGGAGTTGTGCTTACGCAAACGGTTGTCTGTTCTTGACTGAGGGTGTTCACGTGACTGTACAAAGGGCTCTGCGGCAATTTGCAATATGCTCCTTGGGTGAGAAGAACGGTGGTTGTGTGCATGTTTGGGGTTTGAACCCAGGATGGCTCAGTCGCATAAGCTAAAGGCCTTTGTGAACTAGAAATTAAGGACCCAAATAAAATTCCTGCAACAAATTTTAATTATATCCTGATATTTCATGTACAACCGAGGAAAAGTCACAGAAAAAGCAGGATAGCCGAAAATCGCTAGGAACATCTCAGTATATGGATTTGGCCGTCATGTTACGGTAGCCTCGACTGGCGTGCAGATTTTCAGTTGTCTTCTCCTAAGGCCTCAGGTTAATTTGGTCAACCCTCGATCGGCCCAAGTGCATTCCAAGTTTCCTTCATAAGGAGTTCTCCATACCGAATACCTTTGTGTCGCTAACCTCAGTTATTACTCTGATGTAGTCGACGAAAAATGGGACCTTCACGTATTTGTAGTTTTGTTTACTGACTTACTAGACTCTTGTTAGCTGCAATTTAAAAAGACTTTAATTGGAACCCCAAGACACACAACTGTGCGGACCCAGCTGACTGTCTACTCAAAGGACTGTAGTGACCTGAACATTTGTATACGTCACGCGATCTTAACGGAAAGCACCGCGGTCCTCATTGAGCCCGTTATGACTACCCTACAGTCTCCTGAGGCATGTCTCCAGCTAAATGAAGAACAACGCCAGCTGGTGGCACGACCATGACGCCCGTGTCATCCGCATACAGAGCCAGCTCGACATGGCGAGAAGGGGTTGTTGATGTGTCATTTTCCAGCAAGCACAGGATGAAAGGGACGGAGAATTTTCGTCCAAACTGAGCCACTTAGACCAGCATGCTACGACGAGTCTGTGTAGCTGTGTGGAGAGATGACTGAATAGTGTCTGCACCCAGTATGTGGGAAGTTGAATAAAGGTAGTTACCTTATTGCGGAATCATTCATGCTGTGTGCGAACGTTAAATCTTCGTTAACGGGACGAAGCAGGCCGGAGGTTTTGTAGGCTGGAAGGTTTATCATCTTGATATTACTTTTGGTTAACACCCTGCTAATGAAGTTAAAAGTGTTCTGAATGAAGGGCAGGAAGGCCATTGTCGTGTGATTATCTCGCGGTAGTCTGACCTTCAGCTTAGACGGGTTTGGACTGCTCCATCTGTAACTGTTTTTGACCATATTGAGTTCAGTCCGGAGACTTTCCCACAAACAGGTAACTTTGTCTCATTGTGTTCAGTTGGATAGAATGGAATGCTTGCTTGTTGAATGAAGCCGCGATCGTGCGTTCAAATAAAATTTGAGGTGTTGAATTGTTGTATGTTTTGTCACCCGAAGAACAATCTAATTTGTAAATATCAGATGGTCTGAAAAGGCAGGTGGCTTTCAGTCTCAATCGCCAGTGAACTGTATAACCTAAAGTAGACTCTTTAAGAGTTCTTTCCTTCTTTGAACTGTTAAAATAGTCTCTCTTATTTGCTATTTAGTCCCGGAATTTTTCGACGACATTGCATATAACTTCATTCATTACGGCGCTTCCATTACATATACTTAGTTATTACCACATGTACCTGTCATTTGTGCTAGATGTGTACCTAAAATATTTAAAATTTCAGTTTTTGTAGGGGCCCGTTTCGAGTAAAATAAATTTCTATCTCCCACCAAAGGAGCGATTGTGGACCAAATTTATAATTTTCTATAATGACATGTATTTATGGTTTATTCCTGATTTTTACGCTGCTTTGTCTCATTTTTAAACTACGACTTTCGGAAACTTGTTTTCTTTTCTTCCAGTCAGAGGATTTAGCAAGAAATGCTACACTGTTGGGACTATTGGCATGAGTAGGTCCAGACCAGCTTTGCCAATAGGCTTAATGTAATAGAATTCTTTGGACACTTATGATCTTTAAGATGGAGACAGAAACGGTTTGAGAAATGTTGTTTGAGAAAACCGGGATGGTAGAAAATTTTCACTGTATCTGTCATTTCACAAACGGTCAATCCCACAAGGGAATTTAATTCGTCATAGGCGTTTTCGAATATACTCGTATTATGGTGTTCTGGAAAATTACGTAGTGTAATCTTGTAGACAAGTAACAGAACGTGTCTGGGAGAGGCATTGCCTCTGTCTTCGTGAGTAAAGAAGTGGCACGCAGTTGCAGCAGTATCTTTGTCCGGAACTCTTATGTCTACGAGCCTATGCGACTTCTTTCCTAGAAGACCGTCATCTTACCTTGGACTTACCTCACATGTCTTAATGTTTAGGATTTGAATGCTTCATTATGCAGACGATCCAGTATGCTCTGTAATGTATTAGTGGCACTCCAACCGCTTCAAGGGAAGACAACTGTATGTAAGCTTCAAGCAGGCCTATGTTACACAGGCCTTAGATGTGTGATAGTCTAAACTTCACCGTGCAAGAGGAAATCTTATTGACACTCCATTACCTACTGAGCGACCGAATTCTGACGCACACTAAAGTTGTGTTCGTCAAGGTAACTGTGCTACAGAGTAATTACACACAAACACTTGTTCGAGCTCAAGGAGTCCCTGAGGCGCATTAATAACAGTCATAATAACTGTGAAAGTTAGGGTAGAGTCGAGGCTTCAGACCTATATTCTGGGGAGGCTGCACTGTTTCAATCTAGACAGGTTTTCATGGTGTAACGAATACACATACCTCATGATTTTCCTTAGTTCATCAAAAATTAAACCCAGAAAACGAAAGGACCGTTTTTATCAAACTGAGAGAAGTCATTTCCAAGAAAATATTAGTCCTGTATTCATTTTCACCGATAATTTGGATGTCATGTTTTACATAACTGAATCGTGCTTGTATTTTCTTCTCGGTAATTGAATTACGCAAATGTTTAGAGAATGCCAGCGAATATATTCCCACAGTGGAGGTTACAGGCACATAACATCTAATAATAGTAAAGGATTATGTCAGGGGATAAATATATTCAACCAAAGAATACTGTAATCTATTTATTCTCATCGGAGAATGCTGGCAAAATGTTCGTCAGATATTTCGTAGCAATGAAGAGAGAGAAACTTTCACTTCGCAAAGGTGTAGGTGTATATGACGTTATAAGCTAAATTAATTGAAGGGAATTTTCCCACGGCAGATTTACTTGATATAATAGGCAAAATAATATTAGGGTTGCAATATAATATATACTCTTTTATTCAATTTACTTGCCTGACGATTATTTCCGCAGTCCTGAGAGTGCACCACTGGACTCTGTCTTGGCACATGTCTATCCATTCAATATCCAGACAGCCGGTAATATTGAAAAACAGCTTAAAGCCTTTCTTCCAAATATTACTAATTTTTCCAACTTATTTCTTCTTTTCGGTTTCGATTGAAGTTTCATTCACAGTTCCCGGCTCTGCTGTGAATGCTACTTTCCCCTTAAATTACATTCCCATCGATTTTATCACTCCATTATTGTCTGATAAGAAATACAGTTACATTGCTTCTGGTTACGCCTTTTGTTGACGGAAGTACAGACACGACCATTTGTATACGGCTTATTTTCATGCATTCATGCAGAAAATGTCAAACAATTTAATCCGTAAGCTATCAGATATGATTGGGAAGCATGGATCTTTGACCTGAGTAGTAGGAAAAACTTCATGATTTCACAGGAGAGCATGACGTCAATACTTTCAGACCTCTTAGACGCGATAATTGAGTTTCAAGTGTGCTATCGTCAGGTAGAAGTGAACAGTCCTGGTGTAAATTCAAATTAACTCTGTGGTCCACAGTACTTCGTGATAGGCCCACAAGGACCTACCTCACTAGTCAAGAAATTTTCCTCCTTTTCTACAACTAGCACAACCTGAGATTGGTCTTTTTCTTGAGACGGATACATTACACAAACATATTCATCCAATTTGAGATCCATTTTAATATCCTCCCATCTACGCCTAGGTAGTCAAAGCGGACTCTTTCCTGCAGATTTTCCCACAAAAACACTGTTAGCACTTCTGCTGTCTCCCATACGAGCCACAAGCCCCACCGATCTCCTTTTCCTCCATTTTATCAACCTATTCTTTGGGGGAAAGCATAAATTTTGCAGTTATCTTCAACCGTCACGTCCTCGCTTTTATGAAAAATATATTCCTAAGTATTACGTACTCGAATGCCCTTAGATTTTATTCTTCCCCAATGTAAGAGAAGTTTACACCCGTATAAAACAACAAAACAATTATAAGTTTGGAAGTTATTATAGGCGTGTTTTGGATAAAATTCGGAAAAACAAAACACTGCAGGCATAATAGTAGGGGATACAATCCAAATATGTTTGCTCTTAATTCTTTTTGTCAGAACTTTTATTTGTCAGTCTCATCTGATTCTTGAAAGTTAGCACATTTTCAAATGATTTATTGCCTACTAGTTAAACAGAAAAATTTGGAATCGATGTAAAGAAAGAGATAAATATTAAATAAGAATAATGTTGTTGTCTTATCATACGAAGTAATGTCTTTTTCTCTTTTGCAAGATACTTCATATATCTTATGTTTATTGGACCGTACATTATTGTGATAGTTGAAGAATAAAAGACCAACTTGATGTCACTTGCTATTGTGTTTCACTTCTTATGTGCTCGACATATTTCGGACATTAATATACACGTATCCATCATCAGGAGCTTAAGACTATTCTGTTGAATTGCCACATTTGTTTTATTGTTCTTGGTTCGATGTGTGCTTCAGCCTGCAACACGGATACCACTCCAACCCAACCACACCGAAACTCCAACACACATGGAACCAAGAACAACACGACCAATGTGGTAATTCAACAGAATAGTCGCAAGCTCCTGATGATGGATATATTAATGTCCGAAACATGTAGAGCTCATAAAAAGTGAAATAAAATTGCAAGTGGCATCAAGTTGGTCTTTTATTCTTCAACTATACTTCATACATTTTTCGAAAAGTGGCACAAAACTTCCTCGAAGCCCGTCAAAAGAAATGCATTTAACTGGGAGTTTATTTTTGTCGTAATGTCCTCAGATCCAGAAGTCTTCCTCCGATGGCTGTTTTCACTTTAAAGAGACCTGTAGGTGGGAGATCCTTTGATTAAAGTGGGTGTCTGGTATCCAGCACGCAGCGATTCGCCAAGAGACGCTTCACAACCGTGGCAAATTCGCAGAGGCGTCTTCGTGTAGGAGGGACCAACTTCCTTTCTCTCAAAATTCAGGCATCACTCTCACAATCTGTTTCAATAAAGTTTAACATACCTGTAGGTAGAATTTGCTGTGCATTGTGGAACACACTTTGCGCAGATATTCCTCACTCCGCAATTCTGAAGAAGAATCCACTCCGGTTTAACCAGCACGTAACCTTGCTTCAACGTCATTCGACGGCCTCTGATAAACTGTTCTCTGGTTTTGCATTTGTTTTCGGATTTCGAAAAGTTGGTTACGGTCCTCTCTAAGAACCGACTTCAAGGTCCTCATATCCCGGATAGAACTTAATTTCAATAAATTTTCAAATATTTTTTTGTATTTTTGTAGCTCTTTTCCGCGTTTGAAACAAAACTTTATGTTCCTTCATTGCTCCTTGAAAAAGAAGTACGTGTGGAACTCCTATAGACGACATGAGCTGGAACGTTCATTTGCCTACACCTTGCAGCCATAATACGGATTCATGCTGTCTACAACTCATCTGTGCCACAAAAAATACTTGCGCGAGAAAATCAGTCCTGGAACTTTGTTGTATGACGTACACTTGATGTGCTTATAATCTTACTCTATGGGCCGAGATAGCTTAGTCCGTATAGCGACTCGCTACGAGGTTCATTGTCCCGGAATAGAACCCGATGGATTATTTTCCACACCCGTCCAGACTGGCAATGTGGCCCACCCAGCCTCCTGTACAATGGGTACCGGGTCTCTTTCCCGGTGGTAAAGCGGCCGGGACGTGACTTTGACCAACCACTCTTTTAGCTAGTAGGTTAAAGACAGAATAGAGCTATAGCTGTGCTCCCCATCTGGGACTTCATGGTCTATTCTAGGACGAACTTTGTATTAACCTACACTGTTTCACCAGACGATGGTATATAATTTTTGTTCTCTGTATTTACGTCCAGTTCAACCTAGTTTTTATAAGATCTTTTATCGCCCAATAAATTATCTTCAGCCAGGTCCAAAAACTGATATTTACCATTCAGCTTCAATTTTTCTTGGTTTCCTTTGGTGCTCCTCATGCAAACTCTAAAGAAAAGTTGAGAGGTGGCGGCTACAAGGCATATTTTCTCAGATCATCTTGAATAGAAAGTTATCAAATGCCTAACTCTTGGTATTCTATTATCTTTATTTTGAATTCATTTTAGTAAAACTAACCAGATTCATAGTTGAAATATAGTGACAGCATTATACAAAATGTCACTTGTTGACTAAATTCTGGGTTTTATTGTAGAATTCAAATTGTTTATGAACTCCAACATTTCTCCAAATTTTTCGCATTCGGAGTGCATGTTGAGTGTTGGACTCAGACAAAAATCCTCACTGACGGACCCCAGTAAACTATTTTACGTGTGGAGTTAACTTTAAGACAAAGATGGATGAGAGATTGCATGTGGTTTTTGCCAACAGTGTTATATACCTCGATAATTATTACAAGCAATTTTATTCCTCTAATTTAAATATGTATAACAACACACTCTTTCCATTGTTGAGGCCTTCTACGTCATTTCCACCTTTTCTACGGTACGAAGTGACCTACGAGAGTCTGTATGTCATTAATACAGTGTTCTTTTTCCTTGGGGAGAAAGATACACGTTTCGTGTTAGATTAAACCGTGTGAATACCTACCTACACTTCACCCCATTTAACCCCACTACTTATTATAATATGTTAAGCTGTTTATAGCAGTTCTTCTCGCCGTCGTCCGTTTAAAGGATACTGCACTTTTATGCGGCTTAAACACATTTTAACGTTTTTGAGCGTAATGATCTGTTTAAGGTAATGGCGGAATATGACGACACAACTGCTTAATTAACCCTATTTCTGTTACTTTTCTGTATTATATACAATAATCACCCTTCTTAAATTGTGTCCTTTTTAACCGAAATTTAGTTCAAGATAGCTGAAGAATAAGAGACCAACTTGATGTCACAATTTATTAAGTTTTATTTCACTTATTCTATGCTAAACAGGTTTCGGACATTAATACATCCATCATCAGGAGCCTGCGACGTTTTTATTGTATCACGACATTGGTTGTGTGTTCTTGTTTCGATGTGTTTTGGCGTTTCGGTGTGGCTGGGTTGGGGGGGTATCCGTGTGGCCTGCTGAAGTTTCGGGCTGCTACAAGGATGCC
>Ga0123357_10003488_pt1 | contig 18069 bp, 12 predicted proteins | sample TergutEmb28metaG_FD_89873 | JGI IMG/M metagenome (GOLD analysis project Ga0123357, IMG submission 89873) | Embiratermes neotenicus P4 segment gut microbial communities from Petit-Saut dam, French Guiana - Emb289 P4 | ecosystem: Host-associated > Arthropoda: Insects > Digestive system > Gut ... | reverse complement strand
GTGACCTTAGCAAGGAACAGTGTAGCTCCCTGAAGATGATCTTAGGATTGAAACATGTTGGAGCGATTTTAAGTGTTTTAATGTGAAATTTTATGTATGTGCATTAGTTGGTATGCTAATTAAATGACTCTACGAAATGCACGGTGCAACGATAAAGATTATAATATAGATAGTTTGTACATTAACTGAAAAGTAACAGTGGAAGACTTTCTGCTACAATTGGCCTGTGGAACATTTCTTCTAAATGTCCAGCAGTAAACAGCCAGCATACTAGAACTCCACTTGCCTTGGTACCGCTGGTCGACGTTGGAAATGTCCTGGTGAAATCGCTCTCTGTGCGTATTGCTCACTGCCCGGAGATTTTCTGGGAAGAAGTCTCAATGAAAGTCTAAGAAATGCACCTTGAAAGACATATTGCACCAAATAGTTTTGTAGGATTGTGCAAGATCAGCCACCATATCATGATAGTTTGCTGCCATATGATTTCCAAGAGAATTGGTAGTGACATTTGTGACTGATTTAAATGCTGCTTTTGCCACTTCGCTTAGTTGGTCTTCAAATTTTATGTCCTGTATTAACACTTATATTTGAGACCCACAAATACCTCTTCTTTGATTTTAACATCACTTATCTTGGGAAGCTTATTTTTCAAATACATAAATTCTGCATTATTTTGATTCATTGCCTTGACAAAAGTTTTTTTGAGTCCAAGTTTGATGTGCAGTGGAGGTAAATAAACTTTTTCAGGGTTGATTAATGAAGCATTACTACATATTTCTGACCTCAAATAAGTGATTCTCATTTCAGCCACTGTTTTTGGATCTAATGATGTTTTTTGTCCATACTATTCCACCCACACAACAAGCAACAAAACTTTGTGTAGCCAAGCTGCAAGCCAAGCAAGAGTTATTCCAATCATATTTTTCATACGAGATATTTTCCAAAAGTAGTTTGTATTTTCATAAGACTCTTTCATGTTAGTGGCATGGACAAGTAGTACAGATGGTAATTTATTCCTGTTATGTAGAAGCACAGCTTGTAAGCTAACTTTTGAAGAGTCCATAAATAAACACCACTCATTTGGATCGTGTTGGTGTCCAACAGGTCTTTAAGAGAATACAAATCATTCCAAAATACCAGATCATTTCCTTTGAATTCATTTTGGTGACTGTGAAAAAAAAAACAGGTGTCAGTATGTTGGTGCAGAAGATTCCACAATTTTAGTCTGAAACCCAAGAGTTCAGCTTGTTTTTTAGATAAATTCAAATCATGCACACTGTTGTTAAGATCTCCTTGTGTTAATAAATGGGGCTCAGATGGGGAACAGTTTGCTTTAAGTGACAGATTACAATCAAATTGTACCCCTCCTTGCTGGCTATGATCTTTATCAGAATCAGAGTTTTATCACTAAAAGTCAGATTTCCTGGGGCTTTGGTACAGGAAACTCTTCTCTGTGTGGGACAGGCCTCATTGCAGATGGCAAATCTGGATATTTCACTGTGTGTTTGGATTTGGAGCTGATCCCTGTTATGTTTGTTAAGCAAAAGTAACAATCAGTGAGTGGTCTTTTGGTTCACTCCTAACTATGAAAATTGTGAGTGGCATTTGGCACATACCATTTACCCATCCTGTGAGAAGCCTCATGCATTTTATACAACAAATATAAGAGGCCCATCTTTGATCTTGGTCACCCGCTTTACACCCAAAATAAAGCTCATAACATTTCTTCATGAGTAGTATAAAATTTTGCATCAGAGATTTGAAGGTCAGTTCAGCAGGTGTCAGGATGATTTAAACACTTCCTTGACATGATGAAAACACAATTAACACAATCCTTTTCCTCAAAACATTTCACTAAAAAGAACACAACACCATCATTTATCGCAACAAAATCTGGCACACCACTAGCAGTGCAGTGTTTCTCAAGCAGAACTTGCTGTTAGGTTTGTGTCCCAGTGTGTCAGTACATGTCTTGAGCTGACACAGCCTGGCTCTCAGTGATTGGGATCACATGCCAAGTGTCTTTGTTATGATGAAGTTTTCATGCCCACACTATGTTTAAAATATAATAAAGTCCCTCAGCCATATTTAAAGCATACTGGTAACATGACAAAAAATCTAAATTTGATAAAATTTCTTTTTAAAAAGTTCTGTCGCTCAAAAACTGTGGATGGTAGAGCAGTTTTAGTAACATATTTGAATACAGCATGCAGAAATACACAAAAACTCAAATTTGTTTTCGTATGACAAAAAGTATGTTTACTAATGTGATTAGTTTGTTGGTCTGAACACATGCAATTTTGAATCTGTATAGGCCTGGCAGTAGTTCTTATAATACTCTTGTGCTTTTATTAATCCTTGGAACATGCTGTAAGAATTCAGGATTTTTTGTTAAAATATAATATACTGTAATCAGTTACCAGTGTTCATTGTGTTAGTGGGTGTGATCACCTTTATTATGTTCTTTGTATTCTATATTTTGGAAGGTTGTAATACTGACCCATCTAATAAATATTATGTTCTGTTATGTTCTCTTCTATTCTATCCATATTCAGGTATTGTCTGTGGGTGTTACTGCTTAGAATATGTAAACCTTTATTGTTGGTTACCAAAAGGATACGTGTCTGTAAACTTTGACCATGATTTGTCATGATCGTGCCCCACCAAATTACTGTTTTTTCATTCTTTTATTTTTTATTTAATTCTTTTTTTTTGGGGGGTGGGGTGGGTGGGAGTTAGGACTTAACATTAGAGTTAGTATACTACACAGATGACATTACTAAAGAATAAAAACCAACTAGATACCACTTATTATTTTATTGTACTTCTTATAGGCTCTACATGTTTCAGGCACTACTGTGCCCATCATCAGGAGCTCGCGACTATAACGTTGATTATCAGATAGGTCATTTCGTTCTGTAAAGATGGAGGGGGTAGCATTATTGTAAAATTGTGGTACTTAGTGGTGTATGTTCAGTGTGAAGTTCTTTGTCACTTGGTTGTAGCTGGTAACGTGTTTCTATTAATATTAATAGTTGTGATCCTTTATGCATGGTGATCGTAGTGTTCTGTTGTGTGTAGTGTGTTTCATTAGTGGACTGGTAATTCGATGTGTTGTTAGTGTTACTTAGTATTGTGAATCTGAAATTTTACATACCTTGGTTTGCTGTAGGTTGTAGGTTAGGTGCAGTTAAGCTGGAGTAGTGTCCGGGCTGGAGGCTAAAGCATGACTGGTCTTTTCATGTGGTATATGGGGGCTGGGGGTTAATGGCTGTCTGAAATAGCTTCAGCTTAACTGCACCTAACCTCCACAGCAAACCAAGGTGTGTGAAATTTTCAGATTCACAATACCAAGTAACACTAACAACACATCGAATTACCAGTCCACTAATGAAACACACTACACACAAGAGAACACTACGATCACCATGCATAAAGGATCACAACTATTAATATTAATAGAAACACGTTACCAGCTACAACCAAGCGACAAAGAACTTCACACTGAACATACACCACTAAGTACCACAATTTTACAATAATGCTACCCCCTCCATCTTTACAGAACAAAACAACCAATGTGGTAATCAACATTATAGTCGTGAGCTCCTGATCATGGGCATAGTAGTGCCTGAAACATGTTGAGCCTATAAGAAATACAATAAAATAATAAGTAGTATCTAGTTGGTTTTTATTCTTCAGTTATCACAATGATGCATGGCCCAACAAACATCAAAGTCACAGATGACATTAGTTTTTGTGCTTTGTGGATTGAAGTTGTCTACCAAAATTCTTCATTATTGCTTGCAGGAATATTGAAATGATATCTCAGAGTACTGAATACCTTAAAGAGGTAAATGGAGAGTGAGGAGCCTGTACCTGTGTTTAGTTGATTTCTCACTTCTATAAGCCTTCCAGTAACAGAGTAACAAAATGTCTTAATTAATGTAATTGTTGATTTACTCCTTATTTTACAGAAGCAAATCGAAGCTGATGTTTGTCTTACACAAAAAATGGTTCAAAATGCTCTGGACATTCTTCGAGGCGCTATAATGATTGTTTATCCTATGAACCTTCCACCACATGATGTTATTCGCCATGAGTTTGAGAATACTGAAGATCTGTCTGGAATCCAGGCTTCTTTAGAGGTCAGATGTATGTGTAGTTAGAAGATCACATCAGGCAAAAGGATGTGTCAGATTACTGTTTATTTGTAGACAGTCCAGTTACTACAAGGTAGACAAAATTGCTGCCAGAGACCACACACCACAATACCACAAAATAATACCTGCTGATTTTTTGAGTGCATAGCCAGAAGTGATGGCATGAAAATTTTTATTGTTGCACAGGAACTTGAGTTGGTTTGTTATTTTGGACAGGCTAGAAAATTACATTATAGTCTCAAAGACAGGAGCTCTGAAACAGGCCTTTCAGTATGGAAAAGCATATGGTGTCATTATACCACAGAGATGGGTAGTTAACAAATATCCTGGGAATGTGTGGCTCAGGGAACTGCAGAAATGGCACAAGTTCTTGTGTTTGAGGAAGTCCAAAGCTACTAGTCTGACTTGATATACAAGTTTTAATCAGAGTATAATTTTTTTTTGAGAATTGAAATTAATTTTTATTGACATTTTCACTGCTAGTTAAGTCTATAATTTAGATGAGGCTGGTAATTCAACTGTTTAGTTTCTCCCATATTTGTCTGTGCTAAGGGAATGAAGCCATTTGGCAGTATGACTTCACTGAATGTCATCATGATTGTTGCTCTAATGATGTTAGTAACCATGTTTATCACATGTTGATATTTTCAAGAATGCATTTTAAGAATCACATGCTGAGTGGGGCTCAAGCAGTTGCTGTTAGTGGTGTGCACCTACCAGTTACCTCAAATAAGAGTGTTTGTTGTGTTTGTTGGTGTGTACAAGGCTTGTAAGGGAGACACCAGCCATCAGTGTGGTTAAAGACAATGGGTTTGTCATGCTTGCATTGCTGTCACATACTGCCACAGGGTTGTATTACATTACTTGCTTGAATTACCACGTGTTATCAGACCCAAGCCAACCCTTATCATTGACAGCAGTGTAGCAGTTGTTTGTAAATCTTTCAGCAGGGCATTTGCCAAACACAACTTTGAAGAGGGATTTAATGTGAAAGGAAGTTATCCCCTAAGTGGATGTTTTCCTTTCTCACTGACGTACACTGCAAAGAGATGGTGTAACCAGGCAGTTAACCTTCAGACTCCAAGGGCAGCACATTTATCACTAATGAAGAAGGATCATGAACTGGATTTATGGGGTACACAAAATTGACTTGTTACCAGGGGTGGCTTGCCCATAAGGGCTGACCTGCAGCCCTCCCAGAAATTTTGAGAAAAATTAAACTAGGCCTACATTTATGAATAATGTTTTTGTTAGGTGATATGTACCGTCTTTGAAAGAATATGAATGCAATAATTTTAAATTAAAGTACTGTGCTTGCAATAGGCTGTAATTGCATAAAAGTGATCGGGGTGTGTCGTAACTAGACATTATGCATTTGCATCAGCACAGCTAGGCTGAGCAACAATGTCAATGGGTGGGCTGCGGGCATTGCAGCCCAGAGAGTGTTTCACAGTGGACTTTGTGTGTCTGTTCACCTTTCCTAACATTTTCAAAGATAGACATTTTGATAGCCATTTTTACCCATCTGTTTTTGAAGCCATATTTGCATATGTTTAATTTTAGTAGTTACAGTTTTCAGATAAACATGAACAAGAATGCTGTGCAGTATTTTCAGGTCATCAGTTTTTTGCAATTAACATTCACCAACATGACTGAGATTAAGCAGAGCTTAAATGTAAATAGCATGCAAGATTAAATTAAGCCTGATGATTAATCATAAAATCCTAGCTCCATCCCTGCCATAAGAAAGTCCCGTGAACTGCTACTGCTCATTTCTACAGCTAGATGAAGGGAAGCTGGGTGAAGGAAGTGTAGAAAAAGTAGGATCCCAATGGACATACCAGAACAATGAAAACTGAAAATCAAAGAGCTGACAAGGGTGAAATGAAACATGCAGGGAAGACTTTTGAAATGAAATCTGTAAGGAAGAGATGGATTGCTGTTGACAGCTCTGTAGAGGAGTGTGAAAAGTTTACTTGTGCATTATTTGGTTATGATAATTATGCAGAAGTGATTGAAATAGAAAGAGCACGTATTATGGAAGAAAGTTTTGCGATGGATGTGTTGCAGAAGGAGTTTTTATTTTGGTAAAATTGGTATGAAAGGAAACATTTCTCATAACAAATGTGTATGTATCTTTCTGAACAAACAACTGTATAGATCTTGTACTGGGGTGCTGATAAGTCGTTAGCCCGACCAGGAAGGAAACAAGGTAATGTTTCTGTCAGAATGGCGTGAGATCTTCTGGATGTGTTGCCATGTATAGAAATCAGTTACATAATCTAGTGTTGCTGGATTGCAAGATGAGTTGAAAACTGTAATATTAATGGTATAATTGGCTATTATACCATTAATATTACAGCTGTCTCATATTATACCATTAATATTACAGTTTTCAACTCGTCTTGAAATTTAGCAACACTGGATTACAACTCAGGCTGACCCATTACTTTACCTTCTCCCTTTCAAGTGTTCAGTAAAAGATAAAGTTCACCCTAGGACAGACCATGCATGCCTAGAGAGGGAGTAGAGATATATCTCTACTCTTTCTTTGACTTTGGCACTAGATGGGTTGGGTGGTCAGTGCTACACCCCAGCTGCTCTACCCCCTTGGAAAGAAAGCCAGTACCCATTGTACAGAAGACTGGGTGGGCCCCAGGGCTGGAGGGGTGTGGGATATCTCACTCAGACCAGGATTTAATCCATAGACCATCCAAATTTTGTCAGTAAACATACAAAAAGAGAAATGTGGGATAAATAAATATACATAGTTGCCATGTACATGTGTAACAGTATGCAGCATTTGAAAATTTGCCACATACAGTTCTGTTCACACATAAATGAAGACCAAAACTGACACAAGATTCAATACTGTTCCCTAATTATGTTGTGATTCACTAATGTGAGGATTATATAACATTAACCCATGCAGGCTTTCTTTGAGTGACATGCTGTGTGGCCAAAAAATCATATTTAAATGCCAAAAGAGGGGTGTAACTGAATGGAAAAGGTTTAGCCAGTCTTGTGGTGTAATTATTTTGCTCTCTACCATGTGCATGTATCAGGTGCATTGTTGCAACATGAGGAGTTAAACCTTCAGTAATGTTTGAATTGAATATGACATCTTGTATTAATTGCTTGAACTGGTATTGGCAGCCACAAGTTTTAATGCCATTTGTTGAAACCATAGCCCTGCTAAGAACATATCTGATTACTTCTCTTCAGTATTAGAAGTCCTGGAATTATTAAATTACACAAAACATTTTCCTGCTGTGATGCTGAAATTTTGGTTCCATGGCATGTGTTTCAGTTTGCTATATCTTATTGCTTGTAAAAATTGTATTGTTACCCTAGAGAGATGATAAACACATATATAGGTGGATATACAACAGAAATAACATGTGAATGTATAGACTGGATTAAACTGGCTCAGGATGGATTAATATCGTGGCATTTTATGAATCATAATGAACTTTTGGGTTCTACATAGACAGGGAACTTTTTGAACAGCAGATTATGTATTGACTTTCTAGGAAAGATTCTGTACCACTGCTTTACTTTAATATTGAGAGTATAGCATTGCAGGATGGGACAGTTTATCAAAATGGTCCTTTTCATTCAAAGTGAGACATTGTAGAATAGCAGTGACAGTGTGTTGTTCGTAATCACTATAATTTCATCGATGGCAACCTTTTGTGTTAAAAACAGCATGATAAAATGTGAAATAATGCAACCCTTAATTAAATGTTAGTTTCTTTAATTGCAGGTTATAGACGTCACCCAGGCACAGATGTGGTTTTCAGGGAAAGAAATGTGTCGTGGCAAAACTCTGGCTTATTATCTGGGTCGCAATGAGAAAACTAAAGTTATAGTGAAATTGCAGAAGCAGGGACAAGGTCCTCCTGGGAGAGAGCCAGTGATCAGTGAAGAGGAGCGCAAGCAGATGATGCTGCATGCTTACAGGTGTCAGGAAGAGCTCAAGGTACTGGCAGATCACTATTATTTGTAATTTTGTACATTCATTTCAGTTGAATCAATTATGCTGGTGATTTGTATCTTTTCGCCTTTTCAGTAGCCATCTCACACTCAAAGGCACTGGGCTTAGCATTAGCTTAGCATGGTGGCTCAACTGTGTGCACAAGGATTTCAGTCTGCCTAATGCCATTACCTCCCTGTACCTTCAGTAACTGAGAAGTGTGATGCTGCCACTTACTAGAAATACTATGGGCACCTGCACACAGATCACCCATCTGATTATTTATTAATGTAATTGTAAGTTGGTAACCTTTTGTAAATTCACTTATGCCCCTGTACAAATCTGTAATATTCTTTTTCTCACTCTGTGTTTAAGTTTATTAATTTTTGGCTCAGATCCTGCAACTGTTTCAATTTAGCTGGCTTCTTGATTCAAGTGGGAGTAGAGCGGCATGTTATGTAATATTTATAAAATGTATTTGGAATATGGAAGAAATGCATTAACAGTATTAGGAGTATATTACTGTACCTGTCTGTAAAAGGGTGATGTAACTGACTGTAGTCCTTCTTAAGGCATATCACTCTTATCAACATCAAATAGTGGAATGTAAAGATGAAGGTATAGTTTAACCTAGAATGGGCCATTAAGGCCCAGAGGGGGAGAGTAGAGGTATAGCTGTACTCTTTCTTTAACCTCGGCGCGAGATGGGGTGGTTGTTCAGCGCTGTGCCCTGGCTGCTTTATGCCCAGGAAAGAGACCCAGCACCCATCGTAATGGGTAATGGGCCTCTTAGTTGATATCCAGTTAACTGGATTCTTTGGATCACCCTGTTCAATATATGACAGCTTTTACTGCACATTTTCATATCTCCTAAACAGAACACAGGACAAAATCACAACATAAGGATAGGTAAAAATCCCTTGAAAGTGTGCCGAATTCAGTATTTGGAATGACACTAACAAGTAAAAATTGTGTTCATGAAGAAGTTAAGAGCAGATTGTATTCAGGAATGCACACTGTCATTTGGTCCAGAATCTTCTGTTGTCCAGTTTGCCATCCAAAAGTATAAATGTTAGAATATATATAAAACCATATTTTTGTATGTTGTTTTGTATGGGCATGAAACCTGGTCTCTTACATTGAAGGAGGAACAGAGGCTGAGGGTTTTGGAAAATAGGGTGCTGAGGGAGATGTTTGAGCCTAACATAACAAGGGATTGGAAGAAACTGCAATTTGATGAGCTTCATGTTGCGTTTTGCTCACCATACGTTCTTCAGGTGATAAATTTAAGGAGGATGTGATGGGTGGGCCATTCAGCATACAGAGGGGAGAGAAGAGGTGCGTTCAGAGATTGAGCGGGGATATCTGAAGGAAAGAAGCCATTTGGAAGACCTAGGCATAGATTGGAGGATAATATTGAAGTGGATTTTAAAGAAATAGAATGGAAGAGTGTGGACTGAATTAATGTGGCTGAGGACAGGGACAATTGGCAGGCTGTCTTGAAAATGGTAATTAAAGTGTGGGTTCTGTAAAATGTGGGGAATTTCTTGACTAGCTGCTAGCTTTTCAAGGACAACTCTGCATCGTGGAGTTAGATAGTTCATGAAATGATAGTGGAACCTGCCAAGCAGTTAAAATTATAAACAAAGCTCCATCTACCAAAATTAAGTGTCCAAATAATGAATCTCTACTGATGCTGAGTGTAGAAGATTGCTATCTTCTGGCTGTTGACGTAGCTGTTTGTTCTGAAAAATGCTACATGTATATCAAAACGTTATGAATGTGATCTAACAGATGGTGGATATTGCTGTGTTATTCCATGAGAAGTTGAGCAGACTTGTATGAAGCAAGTATATTTTTTACCTGGAATAGCTTTATAATACCTATATAGAGAATCTATTTATTTGTGTAAGTGATGTTTGATGGTCATATTTTACACTAAAACAAGTTGTTTGTCTGTATGAGTTTTAGTGTGTTTAATGTGTGCTTTGTAATTTCATCACACTTCTCAGAACGTGTGGTGTTGGTGCTCTTTATGGATGTTGATGTTAACCTGGTAGGAATACAAGACTGGCAATACATGCAACAGGAAAGAAGGCTTTATGAGTTCCACTCGGAATTTCTTGCGCTTTTCATGTTAATGCCTGCGCTTTTATGGTAGATAAGTGGTGAAGTATGATGTAATTAAATTCCATATGTGCTGAGCAATTTTTATTGGATTAAACTTTTGAACGCTCCATGCGCCAATTTTAGAACTAGCTGAGGGTTATTTTCTGTCTACCTTCAGCTTCAATTTCACTCGTCTGTTTGACGTGTTTCGGGTTTCTGGCGATCTTGCTTGAGATCCTTTGTTGTATCTTCAGGAGAGCGCCAAGGTTTTATCATTTAATAGGCCACCACAGCCTTTTTACAAGTCTCTACAAAGCCGTCATTCGTGACCGAGTCAGTCTCATTCGACACTGTATGGCAGTGACATTTTAAACGGTGCTGAGTTTGTACCCGATAAAGAGAACCTGGTTTGTGAGAGAAAGTTTTATTTCTGAGTGAGAACAACGTAGAATAATCGTCTTCGTTTTAGTCTTGAGGTATATTCTATATTGTGGGACGGCCGACTTTCCAATCCAGGCATGGTAATGCTGCCTTACATGAGACGAATCGTAAAGGACGCCCGGCGTCCACTTGGCGCCTTTTACGGCTCCCAAACCGAGATTTCTTTCCAAAAACAGCAGATGGAACACAGCCAAATCATCCGACGCCTCAGCACTTTACAGATCCGTAGAAACAGATTGTGTAGGCAAAGTTTGGTGTCTTCATGACATTTGTTGTAGACTCCAGTTGAAATGTGATGGCACACGGTTACGCACGGGAAGAGAAGTGAAGGGGAAACTGGAGAATGGAGTGGGTAGCCAGTACTCTTTACACTGTCTCGGGACATGGTGTATCCAGCATCACTACCGCTGAAGCGCACACCTCGGCTACCTGTGGTTGCCCGATTTAAATGGACTCGTCCGTTTCGCCAAAAGACGAAATCTGGTTTCCGCGCGTGTGCCATTACATTTCAACTGGCCTCTACAGTTGGACGTCTTTCAGCCTTATCGAGTTTATAGGAACTGCTTGAGGAAGACGATGTTCGAAGAATGGGGTAAAATCACGTTCTTCCTCCCCGTCCCCACCCCATCTGGCTGGTAGAAGTTTTTGTTTTGGAAGGAAGCTAGTTTACACCAAGCGTGAGAGGCCCAAAGAGATGTGATTGTTGGCCATATACAAGTCTTTCGAATGGAATCGTCTGAGACACGCTTCTTTCACACGTCCCAGTTTCCGACCGGCCGGCGGTTTCTGCTGTCGCCTTACAAAGTAGTAACACACAACGAAGCATACGACACTAGGCACAACGCTGTTTGGAGACCGATCGCCTACCGGTTAGCAACCGGTACTGTCCGCTAACGTACTGTGCTCGGTCGCCGGGCGGCAGCTTGGGTCACAGTGGTGCAGGTGCTGGCTACAGACGGAAACGGGCACACAATCTGGGTTTAGCCGCCTGAATCCGAGCGATCACCTTCACTGCAGCTGCAGTAAAGACTCAAAAGGTGAAGTCATTCTGAGATTGGCCGTGAGTCCTGTAATTTTGAGCTGGATATAGAATTACATCTCTGGTGGCAGCCAGGCCTGGGTTGTGGGAGACAGCGGACGGTATCTGTAAAGGCAGAAATGAAACAGAGAGGTGTGCGTTGGTGGTAAAGAAGACGTCGAAGCACTAGGAGATGTTTGCGACGACGGTACAAAAACGTGGCAGTAATCGAATTGCGGTCACTTGTAGGTCACCGCACGTGCGCCAACACTTTGTCACGTACTTGGTCGTTCGAGCGGCCGGTGAGAATCGGAGGTGTTGAAGTTGCGAGTTGTGCTCTTCCCCGTCCGGGACGAAAACGGGGACGTGTGGAAGAAGCTAGAATAATTTGTTATGCTCACGTTATTAGACTTTTTGTGTTTCGATGCAATATTTCATATAGAAATTAAGTTTATTCGGAGTGGTGTGGCAGTAACTGAATCCAAACTTGAAATGGGCTACGTTTTAAGCGTGGAAGCTGTTGCTTAACAGAACTTACTTGCATTTTTTGCCAGTAGCTTTTCACGATCGTTCACCCTGCCGAGGAAATGTGTCGACCAAAACGCTTAGGCTCTTAATACACTTGTCGAACTGACGAATATGTAACAGAATATTTCTAAAATTCTACTGAGGTTCCCAAGCAAAGCGACGACCATGGTCTCCGATTTGTGTTGAAAATGCCATTTTCAGTTGCACTGGTACTGTGTTCTACGTTTTATGCCACAAATCATTAAAGAATGCTCCAGAAATCAGACAGGACACAGCATTCGAACATTTACACGTTGAAATCCAACTGTTGAGGTTTAGAGTCATTGTCGTTTGTTGTCTGAATGTTCGGATATTATATCTTGCCCGATAGCTTTACACTGACACGCGGTAGGCCTGTGGTGTATTGTACTGTACATCGCTTGTGTTTACTCATATATGGCGTGAAAAATACAATGCCTTATTTTCCTAAACGGACTTCATTTTAGCTTGCTCGATCTATTTTTAGAACTGATGCTGGTCGAATAAGTAGGCATTACCTTCCAAGTGTTTTTTCTCAAGCCTGCGGTAGAGTGCCTGGACGCAGGAAAACAAAGTTTCACATGCGCACTTACATGTACATAAACGGTCAGTAGAAAGTAAACCTAACGTCATCATCCACACCGTGAGGAATATTGGGGGAGTGGGAGGTATTTCTCCTTTCTTACCCTCTGCACTGGGTATAGAAATAAACACTAGGCTACTTCGCAAAGATTACAGTTCCTGAAGTTTCGATGTTGATTCTTTTATCTGAAGAGACGTCGAAAATACAACGTACAAAAACCATATTTTTATGTAAATAAACGTCCCAGATGCAATGCAATATACAAAACATTTTTTATAAAGAGACATCTGAAATAAAGAACAGTATGTAAACACCGTGTTTTTATGTGCAGAGACGGCTCAAATACAATACAGTAGGTACAGACACATATTTATATGAAGAGATGTTCCAAATACAATACAGTATATAAAACCGAACTGTATGTTCCAAACACAATACAAAGTATAAAACCAAACTATGTTCCAAATACAGTAAAACGTATAAAACAAAACTGAATGTCCCAATACAGTACAACATATAAAACCAAACTGTATATTCCAAAAACAATACAACATGTAACACCATACTGTATGTTCCAAATTCAATACAATATATAAAACCAAACTGTATGTTCCAAACACAATACTATATATAAAAAAACTGTATGTTCCAAATACAGTACAACATATAAAACCAAACTGTATGTTCCAAAGACAATATAACATATAACACCAAACTGTATGTTCCAAACACAGTACAACATATAAAACCAAACTGTATGTTCCAAGTACAATACAACATATAAAAGCAATCTGTATATTCCAAATACAGTACAATATATAAAACGAAACTGTGTGTTCCAAAAATGATACAGTATTTGAATAAAGAGAGACGAACTTGATGCCACTTGTTTTATTATTACTTTATTCAGTAATAATAAAACAAGTGGCATCAAGTTGGTCTCTCTTTATTCAACTATCAAGATGATGTATGGTCCAATAAACATAAGATGATACAGTATATTACACCAAACTGTTTATTCCAAATACAATACAACTTATAAAACCAAACCGTATGTTCCGAATACAATACGACATATAAAAACTATAATTTTATGTGAAAACATGTCCATAATTTAATAAAGTGCATCAGAACATACGTTAATGTGAATATACATCCCACATGCAGTACAGTGTAACAACCACACTTTAATTAAAAAAAAAAACACCCCCAATACGGTACAGTTTGTAAAAATCATACTTTTATATGAATATATGCAGTGCAACATGTAAAAGGCACATTTCTATACCAAGGAACGTTCCAAGTACCGTACAACACATAACTGCACATTTCTATGTGAGCCGACATCCTGAATTTAATACAACTTAAAAAACCAGAGGTGCACAAATCCCGCGCGCCAGATGTCTCGGGCGACTAAATTTTGCACGGTGGTGCCTAGCGTTTGTGGGTCCATAGCGTGGAACGCGCTGCATGTCACCATTCTGGTGCTTAGAATGTTGGAGTTGTACCTACTTTGTTGGAAACTTTGTACTGTTCTCTGTTTTTCATGTTCTTCTTATAACCAATAATAGGTTCAATCATCTCGTTCGACGTTAATAGTTTATGCAGTTTATAGAAAGCTGATGAAGTACGAACATGTAGATATTCACGGTTAACCGTATTTTCGGTTGAAAGTGACAACTGTGTGGTTATTGCAGGAACCAGTGATTTCGATCTTGTAGGATGTGCCTGTACGGGATCTGGTAGATAGGTACTTGAGGTTTCGGGAAGTGTCTGGTTTCTCAGTATTTAGAACAGACGATTTTACATGCCTACGGCGCCACATTCCAGGGGACCGTAAGGTGGTTATTTCAGCCGTGGTTCCTTTTAGATTGATTGTATATTGACGTTTATAAATTACGGAATTTATACAGCGCAGTATAAGAGGAAGTTGAAGCAGATGGTCCGTGAGATGAAGCAAGAGTGTATTGTAGGTTAGGTTCTGTATCTTCCACTAGTAAGCCTGTACCGTGTGTGTTCAGTTCTCGCGCTATTATGAACTTGTAGCGTACAGTGCTTATCAGCATGCTTAGTGTGCATAATAAGCGGGCAGCAGTTCGTGTTGTAGTAGCTCGTACGTACGTAACCACGAACATGGATGGGTCGATACCAGAGACGCAGCACATGCAAGTTGTGTTCAGCTTCCATCCAGTTCAATCCGGTTATTGCTGAACAAGAAACAGCCTCCTTGCATAATTGCAGGAGACGTACTGCGGGCTGTTATGAAATTTGCCTATTTGAAAACAAATGACTGGGCAGATGGAGCTGAAAGCGGGTTGTTTGCTGTTGTCGTGATGCGGCTTTAGTCGTCAGTTGTTTGCTTCAGCATGTTTTGGGTCTCGTTTCCTTTCGTAAGGAAAACAGGTTATGCGAGATGACCTCACTGTGTGGGCCTGTTGAACTTTTGAAATATTTTGTCGATTTCAGGGAAACAGCTGTCCCCAGAGCCTACTCTTTAATTGCTGACAATTAGTAGTAATGACGTTCCCGACATGACGGTTGGTGGGGTAGGTGCAACATAGCGTCATTTAATTTAGGGTCCTGGAATGTCGTACGGTAAGAGGTGCAGTGTTTGATAGGTATCGAACATCGGAAGGACGTCTTGGATGTGCCAACATTTTTTTCTTTCGGTTTACTGGCGACACACACCGAGCTGAGGGTGGTTAATTATACCACGTATGCACATAATAAATGCACCTACATATTGTATTTTGTGTCAGTCTCGCGTACAGATGCAGTTTTATTGTGATAAGGTGTCATTGCCTGTTAAAACTGCGTTTTGGCATATAGAACTTGTCGGTTATCTTGTCGTCCTGGAGAAAATCTTATGTAATATACCGACGTGTCTGTAGCGAAAAGTACCTTCTGGGATTGGCTCATATGATAGGGTCTTGTGCGCACATATCTGTCATTCATCGTGCCATACTTTTCACTCTACAGGCCTTCTCTAAGGCCTGTAGTAGTCGCGGTACGCGAACGGCTCGTTGGGTTGGGCGAACGCTGAATTGAGAGTTGCACTAAGAGTTAGTTACAATGTATGAATCTTGTCTATAATGATTGGTTAGAACTGGTACTGTTTTGATTGTGTAAGTCCTACGTTAACGTTTCAACTTCTCTCGTTACGCTACCATGGAACTAATCTGATTTTAGGCTTGTTCAATTATCCAGCCAAGGGCTTTTAATAAGTGGAGACCGATAGTGTTGTGGCTTACGTGTAGTGTAATGACGGCTGCATATTGGTGAAGAATAACATGATTGTAACGGAAAATCAATTTATATGACAACCTTTCTCAGTATTACTTTGACAGCCAGAAATATCGCATAGATACCCCAGATTTCAACGCGGGTTGATGTAGTGAGAAACCGGTGTAACAGTAGTGTAACAGGTAGAGAGTCAGATATTAATGAACAAGATAACCAGTGTACATATAACGTAACATTGAGGCCATTTCGTTCAACCACTGTTGCAGTTGAAAAGCAATAAGTATTACATATTCTGAGTGTGTGTCTGTAGCCTTAGGTATCCAGCATGCAATGCACATTCGCCATATTGTCATCTGTGGCCTGACTTGTTTTACAGTATTTTTCCACTTATCTCATAAACGGCACGATTTTCGAAAGAAAGTTTTTGAACACAAAATGTGCGTTTTGATTTTCTCTACAGCTTTTGTCTGAAACAGTTCTCCATCTGACGAAAATTTGGCGAGATATGATCAAAAATGTATATTGGTCTTCAAGTAAAGTATGCGTTATTCTTGTAAAATCTTAGTGAAAGTTGAATTTTCTCCACAGAGTTTCAAAAAATACTCAAATATCAAAGTTCGTTACAATTCGTCCAGTGGGATCCGAGTTGTTCCATGCGGACAGACGGACAGGCATGAAGAAGCAATAATCGTTTCAATTTTTCGAACGCGCCCAAACTTTTGTGCATTTTGTCTTTTTTTGCTAAGTTGTCTTTAAGAAGTTTTGTCGAAACTTGTAGACGCCTATGTGCACGTCTGTCCGATCTCACTGAACACTCTGGTGCGTTTCACAACTTTGATTCGCTCATCTCTTTGTTTTTACAACGAATTATCAGAGGTGCTGGTAATATCGTGGCTGTTTGGAACTCAACCGACATACCAAGGATACGCATAAGGATTCTTGTGTTAACCGTACCAGTTTCTGTTCTTAATTTGAACACCAGGCTGCATTCGTTTTCTTCCCCTTGACTGCCTCACATTTCGTGTCCTCTCATCTTATTGGACGCCGCATATAAAATCTGTGTTGAATACAACATCGTTAAATGGCCCACAGTGTTGCCGCCTGAAGTGCCTGACTCATGCTATCAAACTAGATCAATTTCCTGTCGCCGCCCATACAGATGCACAGTGTATCCACGCGCCAAACAGACTTATTGTCTGGTCCTTTTCCTTCGAATGTAGGTCACGACGTTCGTCGTATGAGGCGAGTCGTGACGTCGCAACGGCAAACAGCTCTTTGCCATGCGACATTTTGGTTCTTACAGCAGGCCTGAATGGGATTTCAGTCAGAGATAAGAGTGTGGCGGTATTGATGGCTTAATGGATACCAGCGCTTCGTCTGGTGGTATAAACTGCCCTGAAGATGTGGCGAGCAAGCTTCTTCGAAAAGGAACCTGTATACGAATACAGGTTCCGTCATATCCCGGAATCTCCAACTCTTTCGCAACAAAGTGCGAAGGTTCAGTACCAAGTCCGCCATCCTGAGGGCACCTCATTGTTTCCTTTTTTGTCATTTGCCTTTGCAAAGCAATTGGACAGCAAGCAAGAAATATCGACCGCTAGAAAGAAAGAAGATCGTTGTCAGGTGTAGGTCTGTTCCTAACATGACGAGTTATCTTACAGTGTGTACTGTGTATCACGTGGTTAGGCGCAGTTACACTGCTCTAATCTGCACCGCGTCACACCTAGAGGAAAACAGGCCTTATGAACTAATTTAACATTGTAAATATCTATAGTAAGTAAGTAAATATCTGTAGACAGCATTCAGTTGGACAACAATGGTGCACCGGTGTGAGTAATATTTGTTTGGCATAGCGTAACAGTTCTGTCTCTGGATCACTGCTTCGATTATAGCGATTCGTAAGAACAGGACTGTCACGGTGAAACAACGCTTTTGTTTGCATATATGCATACAGTAGCGTTAATACGGGTACAGAAGGACGGCTAGTTTG
>Ga0123357_10003487_pt1 | contig 18071 bp, 15 predicted proteins | sample TergutEmb28metaG_FD_89873 | JGI IMG/M metagenome (GOLD analysis project Ga0123357, IMG submission 89873) | Embiratermes neotenicus P4 segment gut microbial communities from Petit-Saut dam, French Guiana - Emb289 P4 | ecosystem: Host-associated > Arthropoda: Insects > Digestive system > Gut ... | reverse complement strand
CTTTTGGTGTCTAGCATTGGGTAGAATAGAATAGTAATATGGGTTTTGTAACATAAAATAGTTGTAAAGAGAACTGTAAGATTGTTAAACCTTACTATATACAACAATCAAAGGAATGTAAAGCTTGTAGTATTACCGATATAATGGAGCAAGCAATAAACCATATAAAAAAATACATACATACATACACTCACACATAATATACAGATACATTCATACATACATAGACATGTTCATACACACACACGTGTACGTATGTACATATACATATGTACGTACACACACATACATACATACACACATACTTACACATGTGCATGCATACATTCACACATATACAAATGCACACAGACGCGCACACACACGTACATATATACATACATGCATACATACATATACATACATACATGCATGCATACATATATATATATATATATACATACATACACACACATATATACATACATGCATACATATATACATACATACACACACATACATTCCTACATACATACATACACACATACATACATACACACATATATACATACATACATACATACATACATTCCTACATACATACATAAGTAAATACATACATATATACCTGCATACACACACATACATACATAAATTCATACATACATACATACATACATACATACATACATACACACATACATACATACATAAATACATACATACATACACATACATACATACATACACACATTCATACATACACATTCCTACATATGTAGGAAACAGTGCCAAGTCCAATGAATGATAGAGGTAGATTAGGCAGGGGAATACAGCAGTAAGTGACATAACAGTTTGCTGCATCTGATGTTAGGGGAAATAAATGTTGACTTTGAGTAGTATATTAGTAACTGAATGGACAAAATGAGTGAATAACTGTGATTTTGTGGTACACTATGTGTCTAACACATTCTTCTTAAGAAGTGTATTTACAGTAGATTGTAAGAAACTTTTTTTATTTTTCAGTGAGCGGCAAAATTCAAAGTGGAAATTTGGTGGCAATTATGGGACCAAGGTAACAGTAATTTTGTTAACAAGTAGGTATCTGGTAAATCTGATTTGTCTGTCTGGATTATTTGTATCAGATCTTTAATATGTAACAGACAACATATGTGCATTCCTTTTCTGCATCATCTCTTAGTCCACTTTTCCTGACGCTCAACTGAATGATATAACCAGCTGCATTACAGTTATGCCAAAATTAAGTTTCCCTTCGGATTATATTCTTACAATATGAACAGGAGTACTGAATACTTTTATGTTCGTACAATGCATATTGAATAATAAATGTTTATTATATACCAACATATGCACAAATAAGTGGTGTAAATTTATGCTAAAATTACTCCAGCATGTTTCGGTGTTAGTACACCATCTTCAGAGAGTTTACAAGATGTGTTAGCTAAAGTTATGTATTATTAAAATGATAAAATACAATATAGTAATGTGTTGTTATGATAAAATCTTGGTAAAAGTGGCTGCATATATAATTCCTGGTTAGGAATTACATAAACAACCACATTAACCAAGATTTTATCATAACAACTCACTGCTACATTGTATTTTATCATTTTAATAGTTCATAACTGTAGCTAACACAACTTGTAAACTCCCTGAAGATGATGTATTAACACCAAAATATGTCAGAGTAATTTTAATATAAATTTACAACACTTATTTGTGCCTATGTTGGTATATAACAAACATATAGGAGTACTGAAATTTGAATACACTCATTCTACACTAAACTGGCAGTCAAAGGTACTGCACTCCTCCAAAACATCATTAATTATATACAGTTGCCACATTGCAACATCCCACGACACTTGAGTGTTAACCTTTTGGTGTCTAGCATTGGGTAGAATAGAATAGTAATATTGGTTTGAGCCCTTTTGGGCCGTATGCACCTAAGCCTTAAAACAGGCCCTTTGTGCCCCGCATTCTGTACTAGGTTAGAGGAGTCCTGTTCCTTTGCCGAAGCTCCAGATGGCCCCCACACCTAGTTTCAGAATAACTTCCGGGTCCAAAAAGAAGGAACCTAGATAAGTGTGCCTGAGTGAGGCCGGGGCCTCACACTCACATAAAATGTGGACTGAGGTGTCCTCCCCAGTAGCACATTTCCTACAAATGGGGTTATTACCTAGCCCCATTATGCATAAATGTCTCCTCAAGGTGTTATGTCCTGTAAGTAGGCCAATAACAACCTTGGTTTGAGTCCTATTAAAGGACAACAGTCGGCCCCTGTAGCCAGTTCAGGATCCGAGATCATTTCTCAAGCCTGTCTCTGCATATTACAAGGGTCACGCCACAATGCTAGATGTTGCTTCCCCATCCAGCTTTTTAACTTTCTTCTTATTTTCTGCCTAGAACCCCCCAAGAAAGGCTCAGGTCCAACGAAATGCTGAACAGAGCCATTCCTTGTGAGTTTGTCAGCGATTTCATTCCCTCTCACCCCAGCATGCGCAGGGACCCAGTATAGCCTCGCAGCATGCCAGGCAGAGATGTCATTCAACGCCTGCTGGCATTGACATACCAACGGCGATTTTGTTTTGGTAGCCTGAAGCACTTTCAAAGCTGCCTGACTATCAGAGCAAATACTAACATATTTCTCTGGTCAGTCTTGAGTTTCTTTCTTGAATGCTGGCTAGTATTGCATATACCTCAGCCTGAAAGACGTGGCATGTTTACCTAGAGAGATGCTGAGCCTTCTATTTACAGATTGCCCATAGACCCCCCGCCCCGGTCCCCTCTGCAGTCCTGGACCCATCCGTATACCAGATGAGCCCTTTAACCATAAGAGGAGTCCCGGGGCTTCTGGTCCATTTCTCTCTAGTTAACATAGTAACCCTGTACTTGGGTTCCAGATTAAAGACCAGCTTCATGAATTGACCCGTATATTAAATGTGGGATCAGACTTCTGAAGTTGAGTCCATATGTGGCTATGTCCTTGTTGGGAGGTGAAGGTAAGACCAGCACCCCAAGCTCCATAGGCGATGTGCCGCCGACCTCGCCTCCTCTTGGATCACCAATTCCAATGGGGGGAGGCCAATAAGCGCCTCCATCACACCAGTAGGAGTCGTACGAATCACTCCTGTTATCTCTAAGCAAGCCAATCTTTGAACTGTGCTTAGCTTCTTCTTGGTGCTGGCCATTTGACAGCCAGGCCACCATACTAAAGAAGCAAAGGTGAGAGTTGGCCGAACGATGGTGACATAGAGCCAGTGGACCACCTTGGGTCCCAGGCCCCACCCCGCCCCAAACACCCTCCTACAAGCCCACAGTAAGTTGTGAGCCTTCCTCATCTTGACTTCAACATGCTCTCTCCAGGTCAAACGAAAATCCAGGATGACGCCCAGATACTTGACTGGCCCCGAGAGACTTAACTTAACCCCAAAGAATCGAGGTTCAAAGAACCCCTGAAGTTTTCTTTTCCTAGTCAAGGCAACAAGCCCAGTCTTATCGGGATTAACCGACAGTCCGACCTCACTGCACCATATCTCTATGGTCAAGAGGGCCCACTGCATGAGTCCTGATACCATGTTTGGGAATTTACCCACCGCCAGAAGACATGTCATCTGCATATCCTTGAATAAATATACCACTTCCACTAAGCCTGGCGATTAAATTACTTACCACCAGGCACCAGAGAAGTGGTGATAACATCCCCTGGATATTGCGAGCCTCATGGAAGTTCCATTGAGGGTCGCAACAACTACGTGGCCCTCCAGGGTGGCCCTAATCCACCGAACAGTGGTGTATTCACTACTGTGACTGAAGAGTGTCACACATGGCATCATAGCAGGTATTATTAAATGCCCCTTCTGTATCTAAGAAAACTCCCAAGGCTGTCTCCTGTTGGTCAAGTGCTTTCTCAACCCATACCACAAGCTGATGAAGAGCCGTTTCCACCGATTTATCAGCCTGGTAAGCTTGTTGATTTGGATGCAGTGGCACAAGTACCAGTGCCACATCTCTTAGATGTCTATCCACCAACCTCTCCAAGGTTTTAAGAAGAAACAATGTGCGATTGATGGGTCTATAATCTTTCGGCCCACTGTAGGAATTCCTACCGGGCTTAGGTATAAACGCTACCTTAACCTGTCACCATATGGCTGGAACATAGCCCGTCGACAGGCAGGCACGAAATATTCTGACCAGGTGTGGAATGATAACCTCCCGCACCTTTTGCAGCAAGGCTGGGAATATGCCATCCACTCCTGGACTTTTATATGGGGCAAGGGAATCTATTGCCCATTCTACCCTTCTGTAGGTGACTACTCTCGTAGCCAACCTCCATTAAGGACATCTGGCCGGGAGGGTGGCCGCTGGGACCACTGACTCCTGTGTAACCCCAGAATTGGGAAAATGTGTGGTTAGCAAGAGCTCTAAGGTTTCCCCTTTGGACTGCATATGCCTGCCCAATGGAGCCACCAAAGATCCCAGCTTAATTTTAGGGTCCCTAGATAGAGCCTTATGTAGCCTACCTGACCTAGGCAGGTCATTAATGGAGCTACAGAGGTCCTCCAAGCATTTTTGGAAGCCTTCCTTACCTCCTTCCTATAATTCTGCTGAGCCTCCATATAGAGTGCGTAACTATGTGGATTCTTATCCGATTGGCACTTATTAACGAGCCGTCTCACTCCTCTTCTGAGCGCTTCTAACTCCACAGTCCACCTCAGAGATTGCCTACTTGTCGTAACAGGTTTAAGAGGGCAGTTATCCTCATAGGCTGAGATGAGGGCCTGCTGAACCCAGTCAATTGCTAGCCCCAATCCAGCGTCATCTTTCATATCCAACCGAGGGCCCCTTTCCAGCCAATCCCTTAGGTCCCCTTTGAAGGAACCCAGTTGGTGCTCCTAGGGTTCCTAATTAGGCATACCAATACAGAGCCCCATAAAGTGAATAAAACATGTCTGTGATCTGACAGGGAGGACTCTAATGAAACCTCCCAGTGTATAATGCTTTATAGGAGTCTAAATGACCCTAGGGTAATATCAGTCACCTCAAACCTGCCACCACTGCAGAAGGTGGGCTCATTTCCCCGATTCAGAATCTCCAAATTTGAAGAATTTAGAAATTCCATCAGGGCCTCTCCTCTACTGTTGCAGTTCATGCTGCCTCATGCACTATGATGTGCATTGGAGTCGCACCCCACCACCAGATAGAGGTTTTCATTTTCACAGTATCACATGAGCTCTTCTAATTCTTTTGACAGAGGAGGATCCTTGGAATTGTAGGACAGGTATGCAGAACAAACAACTAAACTTCATTTTGCCCCTTCCTCATTATATTGTATTAAAACAATGACCAGGTCCCTACAAGAGAACCCTGGTAGCAACCAAGCCATCTCGTTCCTTGTAAGGATACAAGCACAAGGTCTATCTGTTCCACTCACAAAGAACAGAGTGTATCCTGGAATATTGAGGCCCCTGATACAGCTCTCGCAATACCACGGTTCCTGTGTCAGTGTCACATCTATTCCCTGGATGCACACTGTCCTAGAGATAACCCTAGATGCAGCAGTGCTATGTTGCAGGTTGGCTTGAATGAAAGATGTGGTACTCACCATGCCCACATCAGCCTCCTCTTCCTCTTCTTTCTCCTTCATCTCGCCTTTACTTCCTCCCCTCTGGTCTTGCGCCGAGAAGAGAGAAAGCAGCATGACCCATGCCGCTGAATGGCTGCCACCCTAGCCCCTCCAGCTCTGTAATAGACTTAGAGTCTACAATGAGCACAAGGCTAAACCCCATTGGGCTCTTCCCTGTGCTCGTAGACTCTCCACTTATCCGTATCCAATCCCTGGTTCAGCCTGCAGAGTCATTGCAAATAGCGCCCTGTATCCTCCACAGGACCTAGGAACCAGGTCACCACTCTCTTACATGTAGGGAGAGCATCCAGGCCCACCATCTTGAGCCTGGAGTCCTCCCATGCCCTCAGGGTTGGTATATGGCTAGCCAACCAGTCCGTGGTTTCCTCATCCTGGCATACCACAATGGCAGCCCCTTTAGTCCAAAACATGTCGATGAGCCTGGGGGTGAAACCCACTTCAGGGAGCTCATCCACAAGCCCGCCAATAGCTTGTTGAATGTTATTAAAGTTACCTTTGGAGACCTGATCCTCTGGATAACCTTCACATACAGTAGCCATCCAGATGCCCTCCTGAGCGGCTATGGCATAACTAAGTTGCCCAGTAGTTCTGGGTCTCTTTGTCTGCCCACCCCCAGGAGTGCTCCTAGACAACCTTTGGCATTTACTTGGACCCAGCGAAGGTTCCTGACCAGGTCCAGATTTCACCTTCCCGTTCCCTGCGCCCTGGGTCCCAGATGTACTGGGCTCCTGCAGAGCCTGCTTTTAGCTGCCCTCAATCGGCCAAGACTGACTGATGACAGAGTTCCCAGCAAGGGACTCCGCCACCCTGGCCCTTCTTGCCCGGTTCTTTGTGGCCCCACAATGATCATTTCTAGCTGCCCAGAGACCAAGGGTGCCAACCTTCTCTGTCAGCCTCTCGAGATTCTCTGAGCTTAACCTGCAAGGAGATAGGTGTTGCTCCCAAGAATTGGGAGTCTCATCCACCTCTTGCAAATGTGGATCCTACCCAGTTGCCCCTTGCGGAGCCTCCGGGCGCCGGAGTTCCCCATGATTGGAGCCCTCCGTACAATCCATGTTGGAGTCCCCTAGTGCGGAGCTCTCCACAGACTCTAAATCTTTCATACGATCAATCTTGATCCCACGAGGTGAGGGGAAATATGCGGTCCACCAAGCAGAGCCCCTATAGTTGGTAAGGCTAAATACATCTGGGAGGTCGCCTGGTATCCCAGAGGGTGCCGTTAGAGACAGACTAACCCACTGCCATTCATCCCTTAGGCATGGCACTCACACCATAGGATTGGGGATTGTTCTTCAAGGTTTACTTCGTTAAATCAGCTGTGTTCTGCACAACAGTGTCACCTCTCGTAGGATGTGTCTCTTCACCATGCACAGACGGTCTTGGGCAGAGAGAGGCTGTAATCCGCATCTGCCACCCCTGGAGAATAGCTAGAGCTCTCCTTGGGCCATCAGTGTCACCTCTCGGCAACACAGTGACCCTCAGTATGGCCCAGCTGACTCCCCTTGACCCCTAGCATTGGGTTTGTGAGTCAGGTATTGTGGTGCTCAAAACACCAAAGTAAAGTTAAAGTTATGGGATTTAGTGGCCTGTTTTATGCAGCTGTCATTTAAATTCCTGTATTCTGCAGTTTCCACTGGGCATTTAATTCTGGCACCAAAAGGTTAAGTAGCAGTTCTGTTCAAATCTATATGGCATTGGTAAGAAACAGTAGCACGAATGGGATATTCAAATAATTTCAGGTATCCACAAAAATGTAACATATTCTTGATTTAATTTACAGTGGGTGTGGAAAGACATCACTTCTGGCTGCAGTCAGTGGTAGAATTAGAGGTGAGATTATGTTATACTGTCATTTTAATTTCTTCATTGCCAAAAGTTATGTTGATTCTTGACTCTTATATCTAGAGCTGATATAGGAAATTTACGAGTGGCTTGCAAACTTGAAGCACAGTCCCTCTTCATGAATTAGTAGTTCCTCAGATAGTCGAGAAATTCCCTGCCCATTGGAGCCTGAAGTTTTATACTGGGTTTGCATAATCACACCACTGGTCTTTGTCATGAGCTAGATGACTCGAATCCATGCCACCCTATCCTGTTTCTTTAGCACCTATTGAGATATGGTCTTCCTGTCAGTGCCTGTATGTTGAAAATGGTCTCTTACCATCAGGTTTGTCATCAAATCCTGTATGTATTTCTTATCTTTCACATACATGCCATGTGCCCCACTCATCTTGTCCTGCTAAATGTAATAATCAAAGTAATATTTGGTTAGGAATACAAATAATGAAGCTCCTCACTAAGTAGTGTCCTCCAGTTTTTATTACTTCCTTCCTTTCAGGTCCAAATATTTTTCACAACATCCTGTTCTTGAATATCCTCAGTCAGTGTTCATTCCCCAGTTTGATAAACAAGTGTCACACCCATGGCAAGCAAGAGAAAAATTTATAGTTTTGTTTTACATTTTTATCATGAGGACAGGAGATTACTGAATGGTAGGGGGCATTCTCCACATTGAATATATTCTTAATTTATTTGTGATTGCAATTTTAATTTCTTAGTATTGTTGCCAAATATTTTAACTTTGCCACATTTTCAAAGAATTTGTAACCTGTGTTTGTGTTGTGACTTTGTCCTACATTCTGCTCATGAAACGTGAAAATATATTTAGTTTTCTCAGCATTTACTTGTAGGTGAACCTCATTGCTAGCAAGTAATAAGGCTTCTGTGTTTTTATTTTTAAATTCATCTTTTCCCCTGGTAAATTAATTCGTTCAGGGTAGATTCAGAATCTGTTGTTTCTAAGTCAGTTTCAGTCCATCCTGGTTTGCATGTATCTTCCTAATGTCATTCTAAAGTATCATTGAAATGCATGGTATTCCTTCTGATATAAATGTTTATTTATCTGCCATGTTCAATAACAAAGATCGCTGCTTAGTGCATAATTCACATTAATGGTCATTTTAGAATTGTGACATCAGTGTGTGTGTGTGTGTGTGTGTGTGTGTATGTATGTATGTGTGTGTGTGTGTGTGTAATGCAGGGAATTACTTGGCTAGCTGAGGACCTGTCTCAGGAAGGACTCTGCTGTATGGAGTTATTAATTGCTTGCTTTTCCTGTGTTTGCCTGGAGAAACTGATGAAGCCATCTAAAATTATCAATACTGTGGCTATGATTGGTGAATATAAGTGCATGTTCCTAAATACATTGTAAATTCTTGATAATTGACCTAATGTAGCTGGTTTTGTACAGTATGCTTTACATGTTGAAATGTACATTCTGTCCTACAGGAACCCTGACTGGAGAAGTTCTGCTCTGTGACCAGCAAGTAGATGGGTCTCTACTCACCAGAATATCTGGATTCATTCCACAGAAGGACATCACATTTGAAACCCTTACAGCCAAAGAACATCTGTGGTTCATGGTAAACTAATAGATTAGCTTTGTGTTACATAGTATGTTAGAACAATGGAATTGCCAAGAGACTTATGTTATACTCCTTATGTGTGTTCCCAAAACCTCGCAAAATATGGCTTGCAGGCTTGAATTAACCTACGAAATAGTATTTGGCACTGAGGAAGGTTATGCTGATTGAGTATTCTGTAATCATTGCATCATTCAATGGTACACCTGCACATCCCATTGAAGGTGGTTTCAAATGTAAAACACCATACCACTTGATAAGATACAATAATTAGTAGCAGGACTACTAACACTCATGCTCTTAATAATCTTGAATTGCATTGTGTTCTTGTGAGGCTGTTTGGCTTCTAGTCACTTCAAGTGTACCTATCTGCCCTGAAACTAAGTATAATTGTGTAGTTCAGGCTGCCTTAAAGATCGTTATCCTGTTTATCTGTCTGAAGTTGATGTATTAAGTACTTTGTTTTGGTTGTGTTACTGGTTGCATACACTTCATTTTTTCCAGTAGTACTACACTTTGTCATAGCCTGTCTGGTTTTGTGTAGGTTCCCTTCTGAAGACATAATGTGTCCAAGTGTGTTCATGGTTACTAGATTAGTGGTTGCAGCATGTTGATCTCAGGCTTCTCAATAGTACAGACAGGTCTCATTTTATGTGAGTTCTCTTTTATAATTTGGCTTTAACATGACTTGATGATTTACACCACTTTTCGACTTTATGCAATAATGTTCGGTTTATTGCAGTTTGGCATAGATGATCTGTGGCCTCACCTTCTGTAGGTGGTTAGCGGAAAGTGACATCACTGTCATGCCATCAGTCACGTATGTGGATTGATTACATTGGTGATATAATCACGTGGCTTATTTAATTTTCTCTTCAAAATCTTGTCTTTTCTTACGAACATGAGTGAGAAACATAAATGTGCATCACCTAGTGCAATCCAAGTGAAAAATCTTCAAAAGACAGTCAGTTTTGAAGAGAAATTGGCTGTAATAAGCCAACTTCAAAAAGGTGAATGAATTGTTGACATATGTCATAACGCCAAACTCACTTATAGTAGTAGCATATGTACAATTTGTGATAATGCTAATAGAATTAAAGAAAATGCTAAGTCAGGAACTAAAGTGTTTGTGTAGCAAGACTACCACAGTCCAATCAGAATGACCTGTAGCAAAAACTATGGATGTGAGTCTCCTACATCTTTATCGCATTATAACTAAATAAATATGTGTGTGTGTTATATATATATATATATATATATATATATATATATTGTATAGAAACATATATGTACTATAAGTGCAGTACATATATGTTTCTTTACACAGGTCTGTATGTCCACTAGTGGTATAGTTGTACACTATAAAGGATGAGGTGGTCAATCCCTTGTGCCCCAGGAAGTACACTGTATTAAGTGGAAATTTTGTGTTTAATGTGTACAATTTTGACTTGCGTGACAGTTTCCAGGAACGTAACCCTGGCATAAAACGAGACCTGCCTGTTGTTATTCTTAGGGACAGATTGTTATTCCAATAGTGAGCAGCATGTCAGTCTGACAGAGATGATTCAACGTATGAGTGTTATTCTGCCAAGGGACCCATCAGGGATAGAATTTTTGCATACACTCTCCACCTGAAGACAGAAGTAGAATCTGTTTCTAAAATGTAGTTTTAATGTAAAGAAGCAGGATGATTGGCAAATGTGACACCGCTTTTAGCAAGTGACTTTCAGCTTTATTTAGTAAAATTAGTGTCTAATGTATTACTGTTTTCTTCATTTCCAGTCATGCATGCGCCTGGATAGAGAGCTATGTAATGATATACGCAGCAAATGGATCCAGGCTTTGTTTCAGGATCTGAACTTGGCTGGATCCAAAGATACCCCCATATCAGCTCTGTCAGGTGGAGAACGCAAGCGGCTGTCCCTTGCAGTGGAGGTACAGTGTTATGCAGAATGCTGTAATGGACATTCTTTTCTTGTATTCAAAAGAGTCTTTATTTTTGGCACACAAACATTGAACAATAAGTAAGGTACAAAGTGACATTAATCATTTGAGTTTTCTTGTGCATTGTGCATTTATGTCATTTTATTACAAACTTCTTTATGCAAAGAAATGAAGCAACAACTGACAAAACTGAACAGTGTAACAGTAAAGAGGAATAAGCACCAACTCTGCATTTGAGATTTGGTTGCTTTCCTTGTCAGTATCGCAGTATATAGTAGCTAGAACTTTAAAGAAGGAAGAACACTTTTAATTAAGAACTTAAAGAATAATCATGTAATAAAAAAAAGATTGGAAATGCAGATTGGAATTACCTCCAGAAATTATACCCTAACACTTGCATGTCACTTTACCACCTTGGGTGTAGAATTTCTTGACTAGTTGAGGACCTGTTAGTTTATGAAGGACTGTGCTCCTTGGAGTTAGCGATTGAGTGAGTGAGTTGGTTAATTATTTAATATTAATTAATTAATTGGTCACTTAACCACTCATTTATTTACTTACCCCCTTGCACCCACTGGCACTTATTCACACACACACACACACACACACACTCACTCACTCACTCACATACTCACTCACTCACTCTCTCACTCACACTGTTAGTGAGTCAATCAGTAAGTCTGTTTGTACTTGGTTTATTAAGAAAGTGACACATGATTGTATATCATAACATTAATTTTGATACTGAAGATGGAGATGATGTCTGATATGGTGGGCTTTGAACTCAAATTGATCTGACTAGTTGCCCAAGAAAATGTTATCAGTCCTAGTCACGTTTCAAGCCTTAAGTAATAATTGAACTTCAGAATTGAATACCATTTTATTTTGGAACAGCTGTTAACAGATCCACCACTGCTGTTGTGTGATGAACCCACCACTGGGTTGGATAGCTACAGTGCATCCACTGTGGTGGAGAAGCTGCATCACCTGGCCTGTAGAGGCAAGGCTGTCCTCTGCTCCATCCATCAGCCAACATCTGACATGCTCAGCTGTTTCCACAAACTGATCCTATTGGCTGGGGGACGTGTAGTCTTCCATGGCACACTGGCGCAGGCATACACATTCTTTTCCAAGTAACACATTACTCATTTGGTTCAATGGTACCCTGCACATCAATCTGTGTTCCACCAGTTCACTGACTCAATGGTGCAGTCTTCCTTGAAAATCTGCTGGTTACTGAGGTGGTCAAGAAATTTTCTGTTTTATGATGATTTGTCTGTTTGTGTACAGAAGACTGCCAGTGGAGCATTCCTGAGTCAGTTGAATGTAGTTAACACCTTTCACCCAATCTTCCTATGATTCATTGTTCTCCGACCAGTGCCAAGGTTTCCATAGTTTTCTATTATCTTTATACTTCTCAGTCAAACGTCTGTATGAATTTGTCGTTTGCACCATGCATGCCACATGCTTGTCTCTTCTAGACCAAATATGTAGTACTATTTTATGTTAACCAAACTGTACCTATTCTACAGTCAGTATATTAACCAGCAATTCTACATAATAAAATGCAGTAAAGTACAATTCATAAAATACAAATTGTGAGAAGTATGAAACTCCTACATATTTTGGCACAAGGGACTACACTGCCCAACGTGACACACTTCACATACTTATCTGGACGAGATCCCTTTGGATCACATAGATTGAGACAGGTGTTTATATACATACTACCAACAGAATAAAAGGGCTGTGCTTGTACTTGAAGCAGCTCACTGTCACATACTTTTTATATCACAACATTGTAATTTTATGTTGGTCAGCTGTATGTATTTTAGAGTTTTAAAATTTTAATCGTTGTACTGATGGTGATCAATACGTAGATTAGCATGTTGGACTTGTATTTGTTCTAGAAGACTCCCTGAGGATGGCACCCTGGTGCCTAAACATGCAGGAGTTTCATTCTTGTCATGAATTTTATTTTATTGTCGTCTGTTAAGTGCATTTGTTGGTTAATATATCAATACAGTACTTTGTATATATGCAGAAACTGTAATTGTTTTCTAGTTTAGTTTTTATTTAATTTGATTTTATCTATATGCTGTGTTCACAAAACATATGTAACACTTCCTGGTATGTCTGATATTTTCTGTCTCTGCCTCTAGGTGGCAGTTGTGTATAGCAATGCAAACATTGACGTATCAGATGTGGAGGTACATTTGTATTGATGCTGGCACATTTTGCTAATTCTTTGTTTGCTGTTAATCTAATCGGTCTTTCTATTATAAGTGTTAGTGTGTTATACTCAAGTAAGTAGTCTGTGACCAGATGAATCATTTCTCACATATTAAATTGCTGCAGCTCAAAAACCACAGGTTGATATAATGTAGAAATTTAAACTTTGTTCAGTGTTTAGGATTTTGTACACACACCAAATTATCATTAACATACAAGAAGTGCAAGTCAAAAGTGTATTTTACCCACTTTATTTAACGTGCAGGGTGACATATGTGTCATTAGGAGGGTATAACAAACCATGAGGGGGAGAATTAAATGGGACATTTTAGCATCTGGTGTACAGTGATGATGATAAGTTACTGGGCAAAAAGTAAGAAAAACACTGAAGCTTTACTGATGGCTAGTAAGGAGGATGGTAAAAAAATAAGTGCTGATAAAATTGAGTACATTTTTCTGCCTCTTTGAGAGAATGCAGGAAAGTCACAACATAAAGATAACTAATAAATGCTTTGAAAATGTGGCACAGCTCAAATGACACTAATAAATCAACAAATGGCAATGATGAAATTAAGAGCATGTTACTTCTGGGAATGCATGATGCTTGCTGTTGTTTTGCCTTTGAAACTTGGTCTCTCACATTATGGGAAGAGCATATGCTAAGAGTGTTGAAAAACAGAATGCCAAAGAAGATATTTGGGCTTAACAGAGGCAAGTAATGAGAGGCAGGAGAAAGTCTTAACAAGGAACTGCATGATTTTTACACATAAGAAAATACTTTCAGGGGATAAAATAAAGGAGGATGAGATGGGCAGGGCCTGTGACACACATGACAGAGAAGAGAAATGCATATTGGGTTTTGGTGGGGAAAACTGAAGGAAAGAGGCCATTTAAAAGATCTGAGTATAGATTGGAGGTTAACATTGGAGTGGATATGAAAGAAATATTATGGGATGGCATGGATTGGATTCATCTGGATCAGGATACGGTTGTGATTGTCCCTTTTGAGTACAGAAATGAACCTTTGGGTTCCATAAAATACAGAAATTTCTTGACTGACTTACAGTGTGTTAGATCCCTCTGGAGAAATCTTACTCATTTTAGTTAGTTTAGTTTAGTTTAGTTTAATTAGTTAATGTATGTACTGTATAGAGATATACAGAGAATACATTTGGAATATGTGCAGAATAGATTCCTTCGCACAGTGTCACACTATTATAATTTTCTCAGATAGCAACTGTACAGTAAAATACTTGTGATTTTCTATGCTAAAAGTTACAGTTGATGTTTTCAAAAATGTGTGTAACTAATGTTGTTGATATCCTTTGAATTAGTGCTTTTAATGTGTTATTTTCATGATAACTGAAACCAAATTTTGTGGGTTTTTTTTTTTTTTAAACAGTCAAGGTTTTCTGTGTCCACCTTCTTACAATCCAGCAGAGTTCTTCATCCAGAAGCTGTCTGTTATCCCAGGAGAGGAGGGCACTAGTTTACAGAGGCTAGAGAAACTATTTGAAGCCTTCAGGGCATCCGAACAGAACCAAAGTTTACAGTTGTCCATGCCACATATCCAGACAGCTCACAACTCCATCACTGAGGTAAAGTAAAAAAGAAAACAAATATCTAACCATCAGATCTATGTCCTATGTGTCAACCTGTTGTGCTTTTAAAGGGGAATTTTGTGCAGGACTTTTCCAGGGATACAGAAATTATTTTATGACTGAGCATAAATTAGTTTTCACTGTTTTCTGGAATTCGGCACTGATATATAGGTACCAAAGTGTTGTGTGACATATCCCAGAACAATAATCCATGTATGCACTACCATGACAGTCTAAAGTCCTATGATAAGAAAGAGTGTTAAAAATGAAGATTTTTTAGAGAACTGTGCTCTTTTTGGTTATTACACCATAAGTAGTAGTAATTTCTTACCAACATTTTGGGACAAGCCATCTGACGATGGGACTGATAGGTTGTCCCGAAACATCAGTAAGAAATTACCACTGCTCGCTGCATAATAACCCAGAGGAGCACAGTTCTCATCTAATATGCAGTGAGAGCCTGAAATCATGCAAGATTTTGAAGAATCAAACACTGGGGAGCCAAGGTGAGAGAAGATATACTTATTAGAGCACAAAAAGAGCAGGAAAATACAAAAGGAGATTTTGTGTTGGTACAGGAGCCTAGATGTCCTTGTGCAAATCATGAAGGCATGTGAGAGGAGTGGAGGTATAGCTCCACAGTAGATGGATGTGAGCAGTCAGCCTCATGCCCTGGCTGCTGTATGGCCGTGAGAAAGAGCACACAGCACCCATTGAATATGAGGCTAGGTGGGCCCCAGTGCTGGTCTGAATAATTGGGAGAACAGAAAAATAACTTGTCCCAGCCAGGAATCTAACCATTGTGTCCTATAGAGCACCTTCCTACACAGGACACACCAATACACGCTACAGGGATTCAGTGCTTTTGGTTCAAAAACATTGACATTACATGTTTGTATATACATGCAGGTGGACCTCAACTTTCAGAGGTGCAACTTTTGTACATCCCGCATATTCACACACTATGAGTTCTCACCCCTAATCTGTCTTTCATATGTTGAATTTGGACTTTGTACACAGCTGTTGAACAAACATTTTGAGCTAACGCTCAGTGGTGCTGTCTTTCAGCCAAGCCAACACTTCAGTCTCTGTGTGGTCTCAGCAACATTATTATCTCTGTTCATACAGTAGTGTTTATTTGTTGCTGCAAGACATTTTTACAAACAGGGTATCACACCATGCCCACTTGTTCTCACAGCAATGATGTGTTCCTTCCATCTATCCTTCCACACATCCCCCTTACATTTATCCAGTATCTAGGGCCATAAAACTTAATCCCAGACTGTATTTTGTGTCTCCTAGATGCCAGAAATGGTACATAGGATAACTAGAATTTGAGGCAAGAAATAGCTTCAGAAAATTTATTTTGTTATTAATGGTTTGCAACCCAACCAACAACTTTGACGGGAATGGGAATGGTTCCCCCATATATCATATGCGTCTGTTGCTGAACTATTGTACATTTTAACTTTTGTACACATTTTCAGGAACAAATTAGGTACAAAAGTTGGGGGCTGCCTGTAACTGCATTGCAAACTATGGCATGTGAATTTTTACTGGGAATGTTTTAGCATCATAGCAACCATAGCATCCACATTATTGTTATTATAGCTGCTGTTTCTGATTTATATATTTTAACACTGCATGTATGAGATTGATGTGTTATTACATGTTCCTTTGTAATTATGTCTGAGGATAACAATTTATTGCCACAACATGTAGGAGGGTTCAAGTTTATGTATAATATATCATTTTATTATTTGCTTATGTTGTTATATGTAAATAATTGAAAGCACCATACACCAAATGAATAATCTTGAACAGAGTTTATTAAAAACTTCAATAGATGACTTATGTGTAATGTGTGGAGAAGTTTGACAGATGTTCTGTCATGTGTACCAAATTGTTACAGTTTTTTGCTACCTTTGCAATTGTATACTGCATTATGTGATTCATGCTTCCTCAAGTTTTTGTGCATTTCTGCTGAACAAGTGTTATGTATATTTCTGCATCAGAATTTATATCCCCACTCACCACTGATCGAATCATTGCGACAATTATCATCAGAGGTGTCTAACTGCAGATGGTATGGTAATTTTGAAAGCCACTCCTTTTATGCATCTAAGACTGATACTGTTGGATCAGTAGCTCTGTTTAATTTAATTTGGTGTGATAGGCTCTTGCAGGGTTGTTGGTGAAAATTTGTAATAATAAGAATACCAGGAACACTTATTTTGTCATCAGTGTAATGATCATTTTAGAATCAGTTTCTAAACCTACCTTCTGCATTGTTTTATGCTACATTTCATTTGGTCTCAGTTGTAACTGTGGCACTTGAATTAACACTAAATTGTCTCCACAGAGAAGTTACAAGTTTTGGTTCAATTTTTGGCAGGGGCAAGATATTTTTCTTTTCTCCAAGCACCCAGACTGGCTGTGGGGCCTACTCAGCCTTAGGGTACTGGGGACTCCTCCCTGGTGATGAAATGTTTGGGGCCTAAAGCTAACCACTCAGCTTCATCAGCTTATTAGGTTAAATGTATTTTTACTTACTTAAAACAGTTTGTAGAGTGTGATATTTTCAAGTCTCCTGATGTGTCAAGGTTTGTTGTTAAATGCTTGCAGTCCATTTGTATGCACATGTGCTGGTGGTGTAGTGTTTCATGTGGCATGCATGGGGTAGAAGAGAAATGCATATAGGATTTTGATTGGATAACATGAAGGAAAGGGACTCTTTGGAAAGTCTAGGCATGGATGGGCATATGATATTGAAACTGATCTCAAAAGAAATAGGATGGAAGGGTGTGCCCTGAATTCTGGCTTAGGATATAGACAAGGAATGGGCTTGTTTGCGCATGGTACTGAACCTTTTGTCATATAAGATGCAGGGAATTTGTTGACTAGCCAAGGAACTAATAGCCTTTCAAAAGGGACTTTGCTGTGTGGTGTTAATGATGTACTGCCACATATCAAGTCATTGCCTGCAAATTTCTGTAATCATGTTTTTCTTTCTAATAATACTTTCTGGTTCTAACAGTTTACAGTTGCATTATTTTTATATAGGATGGTTCAGAAATTGCTGTGCACACATGCCTAAGGTGATGCACATGGTTTTGTGTGAGTGTGCTTGTGTGTGTGTGTGTAAGTGAGTGAGAGAAGGGGGGGGGGGGGGGGTGATGAAAAGACCATTATCTTCCAGGAGGCTGGGGTGCTGGTTTTTATTTG
>Ga0123357_10003486_pt1 | contig 18072 bp, 13 predicted proteins | sample TergutEmb28metaG_FD_89873 | JGI IMG/M metagenome (GOLD analysis project Ga0123357, IMG submission 89873) | Embiratermes neotenicus P4 segment gut microbial communities from Petit-Saut dam, French Guiana - Emb289 P4 | ecosystem: Host-associated > Arthropoda: Insects > Digestive system > Gut ... | reverse complement strand
TTCTTCAAATTCCATGCGGTAGCAGCCATTAAAGCATTGATTTGTATGCCTTTCTCTCCCCAGAGATAGTTCTGTGCCATTCGATAATCCGTCTTGAGATGTCCGATGATTGGTTCTATGCCGACTCGTGAACGAAAACGCTTGCGCTTTGTTATTGATTCATTGCTTCTTGACGCCTGACTGCATTGTCGTATTCTTTTTCCATTTCGATGCTTATCTGCGCTTTTTTCACCCACTCGGCGCTACCATAAACCCCTGCTTTGCTGTAATCGAAAGGTTTAAATCCGATTTTTTTCGCCACAGCAGTATTTTTGAAATGAAAATCGAATTGCTGTGGATTGACAAATAAAGGGTTGGCAATGATGGAATGTTGGTCGCGTCCAAGTTTTCGCCAATCAGCGAAAAGTAAATCTTTGTAAAATTTCGGTGTTTGGGTACGCGTATCCCAATAACAATTGTTATCTACAATTATCATCACCTTCGACCAATCACCTCCATAATATAAAAATCCTTCGTCATAATAAATGATATTGTTGACGAATGTAAACGAAAGATGCTCTTCCGTTTTTGTAATTTGAAGCTGACAAAGAGGGTTACAGGCAAAGATATTGTTTCGTATGATGTTTTCTTTCCCGTAATGCTGATGAAATCCGCCATCTTTGCAGGCATATACCAGATTATTTTTCATTAGTATATGAGAAGAACCTTCGTCGGTATATAATCCCCAGCCTCCATAGCGATATGAATAGATGTGGTGAATAACATTATTACTGACTATAGTTCCTTCAGATGCTCCCAAAGTATATATGCCGCCCATATCGCTTAATTCGCCCCAACCCAGATGATGAATGTGGTTAAATTCTATTCTGTTACGTTTTGACGGACTTGGAGCATATCCCCATACCCATCCGACAGATATTCCCGTATAGCGGAAATCGGCTATATCGTTATGAGTTATTTCATTATCGCTTCCATGAAAGATAATTACTCCTGCAGCACAAGGAAAAACATATCCGCCATGTTGCAGAATATTGTTATTCACTGTAATATGATGCGATAAACAAGTTGTATCACCATTTTCCGATAGGGCTGTATCGCCTATCTTCACTGCTCCTCCACCCAAATCGTACAGATGGCAGTGTTCTACTTTTGAATAAGAACATGCTTTTCTAAACCAAATACCATACAATCCTGTATGCGCAATTTCGCAATTCAGGAAATCTATGTTTTTAACGAAATCCGCCATCACTGTTGCTTCGATTGAAGCGGCGGCTTGCGACGGTTCATTACCGTTGGCAGGCGTTTGGTATGCTGCAACTTGAAACGAGAGATTTTCGAAACGAATGTATTCTACGGGGTTATTTTGGTTGCCTTCAATGGTAATAAAACGTTCGTTCACCGGAAACAAACATCGGGTATTTTCCGGCGTTTCGCCCAGCATGGGAATGTAATACAAGTATCCGTCGCGTTGCAGTAGCCACTCTCCCTGCGCATCCAACGACTTACGGTAATTTTCTACTACATAAAGGCTGTTATTATCAATCCTGTTCCATGGCGCCATAGCATGTCCAGTTGTGTAAAAAGCGGTATCTCCGACATCCGTGTAACTTATCCGTTTACGCGTATTGTCCCAGTTGTGGTAGAATACCAACAATACATCGTTTAATTCATTGGGATCCACTTCGGACATTATTTTTACGCCGTCCGAATTAAGAACTATTTTATGAGATGCAAATGCAGGTTTGTTTCCGCCTAACGAGTCCAGAATTGTTTCATCTACTCGTTTTACCTTGTAAAAATCGCCGTGATTGGGCGTTTGGGCGCGAAAACGACGTTCGCCGTTGATATACAGTTGTTCAAAATATAGCCCGTATTTTGCCACTTCAGGAATAAATATGCGCCACAGTCCGGGCTGTATAACCTCAAAACGATTGGTTTCCATTCCTCCATAAAATACAGTTCGGGCATTGGGCTGTCCCCTGTAAATGACCGGTGACTGTTCTGTTCCAGCGTCTAATGGCGACAATGTGAGCGCTTTGTCCATAAAATATTCGCCCGGCAATACCTCCACATATACAGTATCGTTCAACATCTTTTGCTCTCGCAATGTCCGGATTAAGTCGCGTGCTGCGGCTAACGAGGCAATCGGTTGTTCACGCGTCCCCTCATTCTTATTATTACCTGATGGCGATACATAAATATGCCATGGGGCGCCTTTAACTGATAAAATGACAAAAGTCATTAACAAAAAACTAAGCAAAAATCTTTTCATAGCTTAAATGACTAAAGAATTTTTACATAAAGCATCATACACTGCCATCAGATTTTCTGGCGGCGTATGCTTTGGTACTTCGCAACCCGCTGCGCTTGTATGTTTCATCCCTCCTGCAAGCATACAGGATTTGACGGCATTTTTCACATCCTGTACACTACCTTGCAAAAGCACAGCAACAGGGTCGTAATTACCGTTTATACAAGTGATATTGCCAAACAGTTCGGCAGCCTTGTCCATTGGTACCATCCAGTCGAGGTCGAGAATATCGCAATACTGCGCCGGTAATAATTCCAGAAAAGGAGTAGTATTGCCGCAGATGTGCAGTTTGGTTAAGCCGCCTGCTTTCTTGATGGCTTTTAGCAGACGAACTTCATATTGGAGCGCAAGGTCTTGGTATGCCAAAGGACCGGCAACAGAGGCAATTGCATCGCCTACACCGATGATGTCAGCGCCTGCTTCTATCTGGGCGCGTGCAAACAATATCGCCTGCTCCAAACAAATTTCGAGCAAATCAACCACAAAATCCGGATCCTCGTACAGGTCAAGCAGAAAATTGTTTACACCACGAAGATCGGCAGACATGGCAAAACAACCTTCTACCCATCCGATTATCGGAAATTCATTGCCTACTTCTTTTTTAAACAAGTCAACGGCGGATAATCTATCCGACATTCTCCTGCCGTTAGCCGGAAGTACGGGTTTCAATTTCAGCAAGTCCTGTTTTTCTTTAATCAATAACTCCTTTTCACAAGGCACTCCGTCAACGGGAAATACAATTTTCATACCCATATCGGCACATTCGCGCATAGGGTCGGAGATAGCTGAAACCGCATCAATACCGTATTTCTTCATACACACAATGTTACCATGAACCAATTTACGGTAATCCTGGCAATATTCCGAGTAAGTAACTCCTATTTCCTTTGCAGCAAATAACATCAGAATGTTCAGGTTGGGAATCCTGTCCACCGGTTGGTTGTTAATTCGTGCATACACTCTTTCTTTACTGTTCATGTCGTTTTTTATTAAAAAAGTTTCATTATCAATGGAATAAAAGACGTCAGATAGTTTTTTTGTTCCTATCGTTTTTCCATGATAATTTTATTTTACTTCCAATTTTATTGTATCTACTTTTACGGAACTGCTTCCTACCATAATATCAAACATTCCGGGTTCAATCACCCGTTTCATATCTTCGTTATAAAATTCCAATTTATCGGGTGTGATAGTAAACGTCACTGTTTTAGTTTCGCCGTGATTAAGACTAATCCGTTCAAATCCTTTTAATTCTTTTATGGGACGGGTTACAGAAGCTACTAAATCGTGAATATACAATTGCACAATTTCATCTCCTTTCATCTTCCCTGTGTTTGTTACATCGACCGAAACTTTAGCTGTTTCTCCTGATTTTATAACGGAAGGATTGATTGCTAAATTTTTATATTCAAATGTGGTATAACTTAAACCATATCCGAAAGGATACAAATAGGATTTATTGCTTAATGCATATTTATTGATAATAGCTAAAGGTTTTCTATAGTAATAAGCCGGGAGTTGTCCGACTGAGGCAGGGAAAGTGATAGTCAATTTACTGCTTGGATTTACTTTTCCAACCAATACGTCAGCTACAGCGGTTCCCGTTGCTTCTCCGGGATGCCAACATTCAATGATTGCAGGCAAATTATCTTCGATGTAATTAATAGAAACCGGTCGTCCGTTAAAAAGTAAAACCACTACCGGCTTACCTGTTTCATACATCGCTTTTGCCAATTCGTCCTGTTCCCCTGTTAAATCTAAAGATGAGACATCGCCTTCTCCATCCGATTCCCTGCATAAATCGGTATTATCGCCAATAGCCAAAATTATGACATCGCAATTTTTTGCAACAGCAACCGCTTCTTTTATAAGCTGTAAGTTCCCTTCACGGCTATATGCTTCCACTTTACCATATGATACCTCTTTAGGCAAATAACAGCCTTGTGCAAATTTGACGTTGTCTTTACCAAATTCATTTTCGATTCCTTCCAGTACGGAAGTAGCTTTTTGGTTGGTTCCGGCATAATTCCCCAACTGCAAAACGTTTGCATTCGGACCAACTACCGCTATTTTTTTAATTTTATTTTTATCCAACGGAAGCGTATTATTATCATTTTTCAATAATACCAATGATTCATGCGCCGCTTTTAACGCTAAGTTGCGGTGATCTTCATTGTTTATTATATCTTTGGCTTTTGAGGGGTCAACGTATGGATTATCGAATAAACCAAGTTCAAATTTTATTCTTAAGATTCTCTTAACGCTTTCATCAAGTAACGATTCGGGTAAAATCTTATCTTTTATCTGCTGTACCAGTGTTTGGTAAGCCATTCCCGGAGGTTCGCTTAAATCAATATCAACTCCGGCTTCCAGCGCTAACCGTGCAGCTTCCTCTTTATCTTTTGCTACAAAATTTCTCCAATAAAGTTGTTCAATGCCAAAATAATCAGAGTTAACAACTCCGTTAAATCCAAATTCTTTACGTAAAACTTCTCTCAATAACCATTTGTTTTTATGAGACGGTATCCCGTCAATTTCATTGTAAGAAGCCATAACAAACCGGACATTAGCTTCTTTGACAGCAGCTTCGAATGGAACAAGGAACGAAGAACGTATCTCTCGCTCGGATATGTAAGCTGGAGCCATATTATGGCCGCCTTCCGGTTGTCCATGTACGGCAAAATGCTTGGCGGTCGCCGCTACGTGCACGCTGTCGATTCTATCTCCATTGCCCTGCAAGCCCGTAATGAGAGCGACTCCCAAGCGCGATGATAAATGCGGGTCTTCGCCGAAATTTTCATCAGTTCGTCCCCATCGCGGATCGCGAACAATATCCAGATTGGGAGAAAACAGTTGATGAATGCCCAGCGCCCTTGCTTCTTGCGCTACTGCCGTATAAACTTCACTGAACAATTCTGTATCCCAGGTTGAACCTAATCCCATAGCCATCGGAAAAACAGTGGCGTCTTTTGCCATCACTCCATGCAATCCTTCCGAATTGATTATCAAAGGAATTCCCAAACGTGTATTCTCAATAAAATACTTTTGAATACTGTTTATTTCTGCGGCAGCCTCCTCATAGCTTTGATTGAGAGGACGTCTATGCAATGTTCCCAAGCCGTAAGGGGCATATTTCTTTGCGCTGTCCTGAGAAAAAGTGCCTTCCGCTCCAATCATAGTCCACGTACCCAACGTTTGAGCTACTTTTTCTTCAAGAGTCATTCTGCTTAAAAGATCAGCTACCCGGTCATCGATAGGTGCATCTTTATCCTTGTAAATAATTTGATTCTGTTTCGAACATGAAAATAAAATCAAGAGCGCTAATAGAGTTAATAAGTTTTTCATTTCATTTGTATATATGGAATTGTCTTCTGTTCATATTGTCAATTTTATTATTTATCAATTAAAGCTCATTCATTGCACTCCAAAAATCACGATTCCTGCGCCTGGCGTTTTCATGGTAGCTGTGATAATGGCTTTGCCATCAACGCCCTTCACAACCTTCATGTTCTCTCCAGCCCAGAACTGGTCTACAACTTTGTTGCGTGTGACGTAGGTATAGGTACCCGGCCCTGTTGCGAACAGAACAACAACGCCGCGGCCTGTAGCTGTAAATATCTTTTCGTGGATTTCAGGACTTCCAGAGACGATACCCGTTACGATCGGATCGCTCGCAGTAACGTCGTCGCGTACTTGCTTATACTTCGCCAGAACTCCGCCGATATATTCAACGCCTTCTTTTGAAATACCAAGCAGGTCTCCCCAGATGCCGTTCTGTCCTAGAATAAGCGAGGCGACATTTACCTCCTGCCACTTTTGAGGATCGTCAGGAAAATAATGGGTCAGAAAGAGGTTGGAAGGTATCCACTGGTCAAACGTAAGAGGTGTTCGTGCAATCCATGTGCGAGCCTGCCCCTGATAAGCAAACAAGTTGTCATAACGAGGCTGAATACCCTTTGGAATATCGTAATTCTCGTAATACGGACCGTTATTCATGAGAAAGAATCTGCCGGAGGCGAGAAACCCAAGTCCCATGGCACGGCCGCGCTCGGTCACATCGAAGTCTACAATGACATTAGGAACCTTCGCTGCAACTCGATCCGCAATCCGGCTCAGGTACAGAGGTAGCTGAAACCCGTAGGATTGGGAACGTTCTTCCGGCGTACAAGCTGCACCGCCGTGGTGATGATCCGGACTATCACAGCCATACTGGTCGATCATATCCAACTTAAAATAAGTCGCACCCGTTTCCTGCGCCACTCGGATCAGTTTATCCGCAAACGATTCTGCAAAATCGCTTACAAGGCACATGAGGTCAGTCTTTTCCGTACTCAACCAATCGATCGGCGCAATCACGGATCCGTTCGAGGACATGCGCCATTCGGGATGCTCTTCGACCACGCGGCTGGAACTGGCTGCTAATCTGGGGCAAAACCACAACCCCAATCTCATGCCATTGGCCTTCAATTGCTCCCGGATAAGCTTGAATCCGTTGGGGAATCTTGCCGGATCGGGTTGCCAGTCCCCTGTTTTTTCAAACCAGCCGGCATCAATGACAAAGACATCCACTCCCAACTTATGGGCAACGCTGATCTCCTTCAGCATCCGGTCTTCGTTCATAGCCTCGTTGACCGACTTGCCGTTCCAACTCTGATTCCGCTCCTGAAAGTTCCAGGTGTTGTAAAAAATCAGAGGTTCGCGGCTGGCGTTGGTTGGCGACATGTACTTGAGGACGAAGGTTCGAAAGCAAGATGCCAACTGATCCATGTCGCCTTCAACCGCACCCGTTTCCAGCCAGAGAGTCCGGTAGGGTTGGGACACGCTTACTGTATCGCCAGGACAGTAATTCCCTTTCACGGCGGTCAGCCGAACTTCTCGGTTGGGATTGAGTTCGTAGTGCAGGAACGCATCAGGCGTCTGAGAGCCATGTTCGTAGGCGAGAACAAAACTATGTTGTCCGTCGCTGGCGGCAAGGATCGGTCCCATAACGGCAACTTTTTCCTGAAAATCGCTCGGCACAAGGCTACGCGCCGAGAGCATATAGCTGTGAACCATCCCTGCGAAGTTCGAAAGTTGTATCTCCTGCACCTCGTTGAGGTGCTGTAGCGAGACACCGAGATAGTCCAATCTGTTGCTGGATGTGCTGCCACCTAATCGTGTTGGCTGCTCACTTTTGATCTCGTAGCGAAATCTTATAAGCGGGAGATCGTCATTGAGTTGCATTCGCAATGTCAGTGTGAGGTTCGACTCCTTGACAAACCTACTTTCAAACACGTACTCCGTCGCTCCGTTTGCCAGTTTTGTGCTTCCCAGATTCTCGAAAGGGGATTCAACCGCGGCGGTTAAAAACCGGCCGTCAACTTCGATTGCCGGTGGAGAGAACTTGTACGCAGAGCCACCCTTCATCGAGCCATATTCCCAAAGGCAATCGGGAGCACAGGATAGGCGGATCCATACCTGTTTATTATGAATGACGTTGTGCGCCTTCTCCATGGTTTGGAAGGAGACTTTGTGCGTACCAGGATTCTTATCGTCGCCGGAAGGCGAAACATAATATTGGGCAAATGCTGATCCTGTCCCAAAAAGAACGAAAGCCAGTGCGACCATGTTTTTCTTCAAACATTTTTCGCTACGACTCTTCATCCTGCGAATTGCTCCTAAAAGATTGATTTTGCGTTTCATTTATTAATTTTATAACTAACACTCTTTAATTTTTGCTTTGTTGTTGATTCATTGCTTCTCGATGACTGACTGCATTGTCGTATTCTCTTTCCAGTTCTGCGCTCATCTGCGCTTTTTCACCCATTCGTCGCTTCCCACCCATTCCAAATATCGGTAGTTCCAGTAATCACACAGCCTTCTAAAGCATATTGTCTCGACCCTATCCAAATACAGGGAACGCGGATATAATCTTAATCTGCGTTGCTAGCGGGTGCGGTGGCATAATCTACGCAAAGATAGTGTTGAAATTTGCCTGAGCTATATTCAAGCTCAGGCAAATTAATATTACTAAATTTCTCAAAATATAAATTATTCTATAAAATTTCTTATTATGAATCGTTACTCATTCTCAATAACCTATAGCTCCCGTGTTTGCTGTAGTTGGCCATCCCGGATTCTGATAGATGGGAGATGTAGAAACGTCTTGTCCATCGGAAGATGTAATTAAGAATTGGTGTATTGCAATCGGGTCTAAATAATGTGCCATTGCCCATCTGTAGCCATTATAAACAAGCGATGTCGTTGTCATCTCATACGGTCGTAAATACGGGCTGATACTCGGAGCGGAAACAATGCTGGCATCGCCGACTCCATATATCAGTGTACTGGGATCGTACCAATATTGCATAGGTCCCCATAATTTAAATCCTTCGATATGATAGGGCGTATTGATCATTTGATCCAGCGCTCTCCAACGTTTTAAATCCATCCAGCGAAGCCCGTCCGCCATAAGTTCGCAGCGCCGCTCACGTCGTATATTATACAACGTAGGATCAACCAAATTACCGGCAGAATAAGCTCCCCAATCATTCGCAGCTTCTATGGAAACATCCGTTGCAGCAATGGTTTTGTTAAAATCAGGATCTACTCCGGCTCTGTTTCTGATTTGCTGCCAATAGTTTTGAGCAGTACCATCGAGACTTCCGTTGCGTTCGTAACAGGCTTCTATATAGTTCAGATAAGCTTCAGCCGCCCTGAAACTTACGGCTCCGGTATAGCATCCGAAGTTGACGCATTGTCCTTGATCGTAGTTTAAGCCTTTTCGAATGGTATATCCCGTATTGTATTTTTGTTCCGCAGTTGAAACGGTAATTAACGGATATGGTTCAATAGGCGTAGCATGATCGCCTGCAGGGTTCGGATATAGCACATTCGTTTGACCGGGATCTTTAAGGAAAAGCCACAACCTTCCGTCTCTATTTTGTCGTACTAACGTAATAGAGTCGTCGCCTGCATAACCCGATCCGGAAGCATAAATTGGAAGTCCGTTTTTCATCAGGAAGCCGTCCACCATCCCGCGAGTTGTTCCGCATGCATCATTACCAAGTTGTGCATAAACATCAACATTGGTTACGATATTTAATCCTTTGCTATATTGCCTCCATAAGAGAACTTCGCTGTACCCCGACATATCAACGGCGCTAAACATTTGACAATAAGGATTGGCATCACTTGCCTGACTGAAATCAATGCCGGTAGGACTTTGAGATTCGTCTGTCATGGTATTAGGTGTCAACGAAAAATTATCGGCAACCTGTTTGGAAGCATCAAGTGCCTGATCTAAGAAATAGTTTATTTCATTATCGATGCTTCCAGACGGATACTGATAATTTGCATTATAATCTTTTGTTGCTCCGGGCCAACCGGGTCCATTAGGAACAAATGCAGTTCCTTTGAAATACTTTAACCAGGTAGCTTCATACAATGCTACACGCGATTTAATCAGCAAGGCGCAATACTGTGAAAGCCGCTGTTTTTGTCCATCCGGTGAGGTCGGCTGCATCAAATAGATAGCCGAATCGAGGTCTTGAATGATAAAACGCGCCACTTCGTTACACGGCCTTCTTTTGCTGGAATCTGTCAAAATAGTGGCATTGTCCGGTAAAACGGTTGTAACAATCGGAAAATCTCCAAGCGCTTGCAATTTTCCAAAGTATAAATAAGCTCTGAGCGTATACATCTCACCAATGTCCTGATTTATATTTGTTTGGCTACCGGTAATAGCTTTTCCCTTAATATGATCAAAGAAATAGTTGCATTGATAAATTTGGGAAAAATCCCAATCGCCTCCACTTTGACCTACTTTCCATTGTCCTGGTACATATTTAGTATCGTAAGTAAGCGCCGCCATATTGTCCGTATTTACATCGATTCCAAAGATTCCGTATGAATCTATGCCATGCGATGGTAAAACATTAGGATATAACCCCATAGCATAAGCAGCTAACTGTGACTCATCCGTAAAATATTGGTCGGGACTTATAGCCGAAGGAGGCTCTATGTTTAATAAATTATTGCAAGAACAAAGTAATCCCGAAAGTCCTATTAAAAAAAGAAATAATCTATTTTTCATTGTGTTCAAATTTTAAAAAGTTATACTTATTCCACATGCAAATACTTTTGATAACGGATAACCACTTCCCTGATAGGCAGAGCCATAGTCGGGAACTGCGTCCATACATTCGGGATCGAACATTCCGGGCATTTTTGTGAATGTCAATAAATTTTCTCCCGACAGATATAACCGTAGTTTTTGGATTTTTACCCTTTCAGTCAGCGACTGCGGTAAAGTATATCCTAATTGCAGGTTTTTAAGCCGCAAGTAAGCTGCATTCAACAAATAGCGAGTTTGAGTTTGCTGATCTTGCCCACTAAAAAGAGGACGCGGATAGTAGGAATTCAGATTTTGTCCTAATGGATCATTAGGATCACCCCGGAAATAATTTTCATGTTGTACAAAAGCGCTTGTAAACCAGAGTCCCCATGAATATGCTCCCCAAAAATAGTAACTATTTGAAAACCAATCTCTTTTAAGAACCCCTTGGAAGAAAGCCCGAAAATCGAAACCTTTCCAGCTTGCATTTAAATCAAGCCCGACAGGAAACTGCGGAGTAGAGTTTCCGATTACTTTCAGATCACCATGATCGCTCAACGTACCTGCTCCCCCATCGATTTTTCCATCGCCATTGATATCGGCATACATAATATCACCAGCTTTCCAATTGGCTCCGAATGCGTTTTGCCCGCCATTAGGTAACGTTGCCAAATGATCTTGCATTTCCTGATCGGTTTTAGCTATGCCAATGGTAGTGTATCCCCATATATCACCCAATGTTTCACCTACATAATAAGTTGATAAAGAACCTGTCGGATTGGGATATTTAGTTACAACCGATTTGGAATTTGCCAAGCTTGCTCTGATGCTGTAAGCAAATCCGTTTGAAAACCGGTCGCTCCAGCTAAGCTGCAATTCGAATCCATTCGTTTTTAAACTGGTATTGTTGGTAGATGGAACTCCGGTCCCCAAAATTTCAGGTAAATCCACACCGGGTCCTACCTCGTTGTTGGTGTAACGGGTAAAGATGTCAAACGAAGCCGCTAAACGGTTTTTTAAAAAAGAAAGGTCGGAGCCAAGATTCCATGTTTGTATTTTCTCCCATGTTAATGAAGTGCTCACAAGCCCTGCCGCCGAAGCCGTATTGGGTTGTAAGCCATTAATCAACCATTGTCCATTGCTTGTTCCTACAGGTAATTGCACATAAGTGGGATAATAATTTTGAGTATTCTGGTTGGCTAATGTACCCCAAGAAGCCCGCAATTTAAATTCATTAATGGTGTTTTCGAGCGGTTTCCAAAAAGATTCATTAGCGATGTTCCATCCTGCAGATACGGATGGAGATGTTGCCCATCGATTATCTGCTCTGAAACGGGAGGTACCGTCATACCGAAGGTTAGCTTCAAATAAATAGCGTTCTTTATAATTATAATTAAGACGACCGAAGAAACCTATATTCGCCCACTTGTCATAATTTCCTAATACTGTAGGCGGTTGAACATTTCCATTGGCGTCTGTACCGCTAGTAGTATTAATAGTCGGTAAAGAAGGAACGATAATTCCTTGCCTTCCGGCGTATAAATTCCTGTAATTATAAAACTCTGATTGCACTCCGACGAGTATTTTAAAATAATTATCATTCACAGTTTTTGAATATTCCGAGTACAGATTGGGATTTAAATAATTTGCTCGGGACGCTTGTTCTGTTACATTCGTAGATGTATTATTTGGAATCGGATTGCCATTAATATCATGATTGTAGGTTGCTTGCTGATCATCATGCGAGAATTGATCGTCTGTCCTGTAATTTAATTCGCCGGTTGTTTTCCATCCCTTGATGGGTTCAACGACCAATCGAGCTTGCTGATAAAGCCAATCTTCCTGGGCTTCATGGTTTCCTTGATCTCTCAATTGCAATGCATACGATGGCGCCGACAACAAATATCCGTTCGGATCATACAAAGGCAATATGGGCCATCCTTGTCGCCCTAAATCATAAAAAAGATTGTATAACCTTTCCGGGCGGGTATAATCTTCACGTATCCACCGGGAATTATAACTTAATGTCGCCCATGAACCAAGCTTAGTTGTGATTTTTCCTGTAGCAGTATAACGGTTAAAGTGATTTTCGCCAAATCGCAATAATCCACCCTGATCCAGATAATTACCCGAAAAATAGTATTGAGTCTCATCACTTCCTCCCGATACGCTGAGATTATGCTCTTCAGAGGGAATTTGACTTTTATAAATCGCTTTATACCAATCGACATTGTCATTTCCTCCGTCATAATCCGCCCAACGATTACCTAATGCAATTGATGTCATAGGGTATTGTCTTCCATTGTAAGTATTCATTGGCAACTTTCCCTCCTGAAAATCTTTAATCCGTTGCAACCATGCATCGTCAAAATAAGGTCCCGAACCGCTATTTTCCTGCGCTGCATTTATATATTGCGCAAAGGTATAAGAATCCATTGGCTGAGGAAGCAGTAAGGGTGAAGACCATTTGAATGCATTATTGTAATTGACGGATACTTTTCCCGATTTTCCAGTTTTAGTGGTAATCAGAATTACGCCGAAAGGCGCGCGCGAACCATAAATAGCTGATGCTGCAGCATCTTTCAGCACAGAAATACTCTCGATATCTTGTGGATTGATAGCCGTAATATCGCCTTCCATACCATCGATAAGAATCAAGGGAGCAGCGTTGGAGCCTTGGCCTATAGTCCCTGTTCCACGAATATTAATAGATGGGGAAGATCCCAATTCCGTCTGTCCCTCATTCTGGACGATATTTAAGCCGGGAACAATCCCTTGCAATGCCTGAACAGCATTTTGTACAGGGCGAGATTCCAAATCTTTAGCGCTTGCCAATCCTATCGATCCGGTCAGGTCCACTTTTTTCTGAGTGCCGAAGCCTACGACAACCACTTCTTTCAATGCCTGCGCTTCTTCCTGCATGGTTACAGGTATTACCCGCTGGCTGCCTACTGTTATTTCTTGCGTCTTGAAACCCATATACTCGAATTGCAATACCGACGCATCACTTGGAACAGTGATGGTGAATTTGCCATCTGCATCGGATATGGTTCCGGTTGTTGTGCCTTTTACGGAAATACTCACTCCGGGCAACGATTCGCCGGTTTTGTCGGTCACCGTACCTGTTACAGAAATGTTTTGAAGACCTGCAGTCATTTGCGGCGAACTGCTATTAGGATCTCTTTCTTCCAGAATCACATCTTTATCTATTATTTTGTAACCAATGTTTCCCGAAGAAAAGATTTGATTCAGAACCGTAACCAAATCCGTATTCCGGACATTAACGGTTACTTTACGTTTGGTATCTACTAATTTACCGTTATAGTAAAAATGGTAGTCGGATTGCCGCTCAATCTCGTCCAATACTTCCGACACCATCTTGTCTTTCATATTGAGTGTCAAGAGCGTTTTTTGAGCATGCGAGTAAGATGCGAATACCACATTCATTAATAATACAAAGATGAAAATATTTAATTTCATGATTAAAAAGATTTTACTCAATTTCTGGGAAAACTTCCGTTTTCCCAGCATGTTTGAATTGATAATTATTTACTAAATTCTTATTGGTTTTTTAAATTAACAAATAAATTATTATTTGTTTTACGAGGAAGATATTCTGTGTATCCTTCTGTTCATAATGCTTTAGGTTTCATCATAGGCAAATAAATTTTTAGTTAATACTTCATTATTTTTTAATACGTTTTTTTTCATTTTGTAAGAATCGTATTTTTTATTGATTGTTTATCTTTTAATTTTTTTAGATAAATCACAGGGGATCTAATTCCCTGATTTTCCGGATATACCATTGTATATTCTATTTTCGACGAGATTTCCATGTATTCCAGAATTTGAAACAGAGGTCTGTTTTCAAATGTTCCGGTAAAAATATAGTTCTTAATTACATCATCTTGTACATCAAAATCCACAGTGTAGAAATGGGTTAATTGCCGCAATACATCTGTCATCGGCGTGTCTTTGAATACCAGGTTGCCGCTCACCCATGCATTTACCGGCGCAGTATTAACTCTCTCAAGCGACAATTGGTCGGTCTTTATATTGTAGGTTACCATATCCGAAGGAGTTAGTAATATATTTTCTTTTTTACCTTCAATGTTAAGTTGTACGCTTCCTTTCATCAATGTAGTCTGTACAATCCCATCCTTTTCGTAGGCTTGAAGATTAAATTCCGTACCTGTTACCCGTATGTTAACCTTGTCGTCGGCAACGCTTACAACAAAGGGTAAATCGGCATTGTGTGCTACCTTAAAATAAGCTTCACCCGAAAGTTTTACGTGGCGTTCGTTTTTATCAAATTGCGAAGGATACGCTAATGTGCTGCCGGCATTAAGATTTACGGCAGTTCCATCAGAGAGAGTCAGTTGGGAACGCATACCGGCATTGGTATTCACAGTTATCATTTGTGACGAGAGTTCGGTTTGCCAGTGTTGCCATACAAAGGAAGCTATCCCCAACACACCGATGAGGAGCGATGCCGCAACAGCCATCCGCCGGATAACTATCCACCGAAAACGTTGTGCTATATTTTGTTGCATCTGCTGTAGCGCACCGTACGGGTCGCGTTGTTGAATGCGTTGACGAGTACGTTGCGCATGGTATATTCGCGCCACCTGCAGAAGCGTATCGTTGTTTGCGGGATCTTCGGAAAGCCACATATTCACTTGAGATTGTTCGTCTGCAGTCGCCGTTCCGTTGAGATACTTCAGCAATAATGTTCCGTCTATTTCTTTTTCGTTCAAATCCATTTTTTCCTTGATTTATATTAACGACACGTAATTTAATACAAACCCTAAACGGAAAGAAAAAATTTCTTTAAAAAAAGAAAAAGTGTTATTTTTGCAGCGCTTATTTTTGAGTGACCAATATGTTGGAAGATCAGTTGTTTTTAGAAAAAATACAGGAGGGGGATAAAGAGGCATATCATGAGATGTTTGTGCATTATTATTCCCCGTTATGCGAATATGCCTCACAGTTCGTATCCGACCCTGATGCCGAAGAATTAGTGCAGGACGTAATGCTCTTTATTTGGGAAAACCGGAAATATCTTGTTGTGGAAAAATCTTTAAAATCATATTTGTTTGTTTCCGTGAAGAATCGATGTTTCAATGCGATTCGTGATCGTCGATCGAGAGAACAAATTCATAATTTTCTTTACGAAAAATTAAAAAATCAAATTGAAGATACTGATTATTACATGGTCAATGAATTGGCAATCAATATAGAAAAAGCTATTGAGGAATTACCCGAAAGTTATTGCGAGACATTTAAAATGAGCCGCTTCGGAGATATACCGAATGCTGCCATTGCCAAACAACTGGGTATATCGGTTAAAACGGTGGAATATCGTATTACCCAATCCTTAAAAATCCTAAGAGTAAAATTGAAAGATTATCTCCCATTATTGACATTTTTGTTTGGATAAAGACGTAGGAGTTTTCTATGCAATTGCTGCATAATTCCTGTGTGTAATCGACAAATTTGATTTTTGCATGTCCTTCTCTTACATAGAACAACCGACCCTAAAACATATGAAATGCAGCCTTTAAAGCTTTTTCCTTTTATTATTTTTCCAATCATCCGATAATTTTTCGATAATTTCTGTATGTAAATTCAATGTGTTTCTAATCTCTTTTTCCAAAAATGGCATTTGAAATTTGTTCGCTTGATACGCTAATTGATTCAGATTGTTTCCAATTCCCGACAGTTTTCTGAGCAAATCCATATCTTCTTTTTTCACCGGCTCGACGATTTTACTTTCCAAAATCGCAGAATGAGAATAAGCGCTGACAGTCAGTCCGGCAAGGTCTGCCCGATGCTTGATGGCGTAGTATTCCGGATCGGAAACCCGGATGTGAATCGTCCGCGTTTTCCGGTCGGTAATCCCCTTTTTCGGGCGTCCGCCTTTGCACTTATCTCTATCTGCTTCTTCCATAAAATTGCGACCAACGGGAGCGATTTTCTCTTTCGCCAAGAGCGAAAGCAAGGGTTTTCGTGTTACGAAAACATACCCTTGCTTCGCTAAAATCATAAAGGACTGCTCCTTTCAATTCATCTCTGCTTACTCTTCCGGTTCGTCTTTGATAATTGAAGCCCTTTCGTCTGTTTTAATATCGTCCCGTTGCTCCTCCAGTGTTTCACTTCCGTTCCGTTTCTTACTTTCCAACCACCCGAAAAGTTTACTCATATATTCATCCTCAAAATTTTTCAAAAGTTCCCTGTAAGCCTCAAAATGGCAGGACAGGATGGAGTCCACCAAAGAAGATGTTGTTGTGTGGTGTTCGCTTGCAAACAGTCCGGCGATACGCCTGAGATTGTGATGCGTTTTTTCACTGACGTAAACGGCGTAACGTTCCCGTACCCGTTTTTCCTGACAAAAGATTTCAATATATTCCTTAATTGAAATCTGTTTTTGTTTCTGTTTTACTTTCATTTATTAAATCTGTTTATTGTTAAAAATTGATGCCTGTTTTGAATTTGATTCTAAATTCTATTTTGGCATCGTTAATTATTTCAAAATTGATTTTCGATTTGATTTTCGATTTGATTCCAAAATTGATTTTCGAATAGAAGTCAAATCGGATTTTAGAATAAATTCCAAAATGGATTTCAATTTTTATTTACGATAATATTCCAAAACTGAATTTACTTTTGACTTCAATTCCAAAATCAATTCTGATGCAAATAAAGAACTATTAATCAACATTGTAATTGAATTGGATTCGTATGTAGCCGGCTTCAATATTTTTCTACTGTGGTTTCCCCGCAGCTGGTGTAAACTTCCCCGATTTGCACATTAAATTATAATGAGCCGGATACCTGTTCAAAAATATGATGTGTCCTACCTTACCGGAGCAAACTGCGGCAACTTGTGGACACATCCATTTATTTTGAAGAATACCGGAAAATGTTATATTACCTTTGAGGCAAAAAAATATAGAGTAATGAGAAAAGTAAAAATTGATACAAAGACATTCGAGGCGATGTTATCAGAGTTAAAGGATTTTGCTATAAGGATGGAATATCTCTGCCACCTGTATGACGACAGGAAAGTGGGTGATTTGACCTGCCTGCCTAAGACCCCTCCTGCAAACCCCTACCACTTGAGTGAAAACACTTTGCGATACGGATTATTCTGTTTTACTTCACAGCAAAAATGTAAAAATGAAAAAAATATTTAAAAATGGAAATAGTAAATATTGAGGCAAGAACATTCGAGGCGATGCTGTCAAAATTTGAAGGATTTGCCAAAAGGATGGAACATCTCGTCAGTCTGCATTCTGACAGGGAGATGAGTGAATGGATGGATAATCAGGATGTATGCTTTTCGCTGAAAATCTCCCCGCGAACTTTACAGACGCTCAGGGATAACGGAACGTTAGCATACTCCCAAATCAGTCACAAGACTTATTACAAGCCGGATGATGTGAATAAGATTCTTGGAAAATGTTTTGAATGAGCGGGAACAAGCCGATACTTTGTATCAACAACTAAAAATGTATGGTAAAAGATTAAATTATGTCCCGTTAAGTTCTCGCCATCAGTCACAGGAGAATAACAAGGACAATCGTTGGAAAATTTATGTAAATACAGATATAGAAGCAGATGAGTTATGATTAACAGAGCAGCAATAATCGGGTGGACAAGACAG
>Ga0123357_10003483_pt1 | contig 18084 bp, 10 predicted proteins | sample TergutEmb28metaG_FD_89873 | JGI IMG/M metagenome (GOLD analysis project Ga0123357, IMG submission 89873) | Embiratermes neotenicus P4 segment gut microbial communities from Petit-Saut dam, French Guiana - Emb289 P4 | ecosystem: Host-associated > Arthropoda: Insects > Digestive system > Gut ... | reverse complement strand
TGAGTGCGGTAATGAACCTTCGGGTTCCGTGAAATGCGGGGAATTTCTTGACTAGCTGCAAACCAGTTAGCTTCTCAAGGAGGACTCTGCACCATGGAGTAAGTAAGTGAGAAAAGCAAAATTGTATTAATAAATAGAAAATTGAAAACGTATTGTGTCTCACAAAGCCCTGTTTGAATTTCGTTCCACATCTCCAACGCGTACATTTTGTCAGTTTGTCATGTAAGTTGAGTAAAAACTGTAAGCGTGTACAGTCTGTAGCACGGATGGACAAATCCTGGGCGCCATGTCGCCCCGGTGACTAATTTTTGAGCGGTGGCGCATGATATTTGTGGGGCCTGTGTAGGTAATTTGTTACGTGTTACCTTTCTGGCACCTAGAATTTTGTGGTGGCTGCTAGATGTTTGTAAAATGTGTACACCCCCTGGCTTGTAGGAACATTTGCAATTTAATGCAGAAAATGACTTGGTTTATTTAAGTATGCTGTATCAATTGTATCCGTAAGAGGGAATTGAACGGTAAGGTAATGTTGGACTGTAGTTATGAATTACAGATTAGGAAGACATATGAAATACCAGCCGTGGTCGATTTTAAATTCCTGTCGTAAGGTTTTTACTGGAGGTTCTAAGGAAGGCCGCGAACAGTCCGCTACTTTCCCATGCGTTTCCTCAGTCACTGCGGTGAAAATGTATTTTCCTCCCCTATCCCATTCTTCTTATACCTAATCCTGTACTTTCTCATCCGACTCTGTAGTCTGTGTGACCGATGAAGAGTCGCCATGATGAACAAGAAACACATACACCACACTATCTACACACGGCGTTTCGGAAGCTTCACACAAGGAAGCTAGCGGTTACTGTCGAAGCGTCTCATGTACACAATATGGAGGTGTATGTGTTTTTAACCTTTTGGCGCCGGAATTAATTTTTTAATTTTAGCACATTCTGTATATAAAATGTGAATAATACAGGAACCAAATACGTTAGATTTATTAAACAAACTGCACTTTGAAGAGGAAAAAACGGAGAGTATATACCATGTTTAAAATATTCAGTACCTATATTTGTTGAACAATTATATAAAATGCAACGTTTAGAGGTTAGCGGTGCGGTACGACCACTATAGGGGTCGTTAGGCGTCAAAGGGTTAATGATGAGAAAAGTCATTTCAGTTACTGTTGATGTGTTACAAGTTGCTCCATTGTCAAGAAATTCCGTGATGCAGCGTGTACAATAGTTTTTACGTTTGTAAGCAACAGCGCCAGAGTGCTTCATGGTTGTAAAATCTGAAACGTTTGCCCTTTAAGTCGCAACAATGACCCTTTGAGCTCTGAGTCCATAAAATATTTACAGACGTGCATTTTTTCCCCACGTAGAATATTTATAAGTTGTATGCTTTTCTCAGAAATGAGAACTTTTGTACACCTGCACGGGAATAAGTGAACGGTTATCTTTTTTCTTTTTTCGTTTCAAAGGAAACGCAGTTGGCTTTCTGTGTAGGGGAATTGGATGAATTTTAGGCTTAGAAATGTTAGAAGTTTGGGATTTTGAATAACCCGTTAAAGTCGTTTCTTGTATTATGTGAACGTAAAAAATGAAAACTGTGTAACTGGATGTTATTGTGCTTTATACAGGGTTATTCATAAGTCCGTGAAACATTTTAAAAATTCGCAACAAATAAACTACTCAACGGATCATGGTAGTTCTTACGCCGATAGTGAGAGAAACTCTCCAAGTTTTTTTTACATATTTCACAGATGCTCAATGTCTCCACCTTTGGTAATACGGCAGACATCTATGCGATAGTCCATCTCTTTCCACAAGCGTGTCAGCATATCACGGTCGACCAGAGTCACATCAGCGGTGATACGGTTGCGAAAATCTGGTGATTAGCGGAGAGTGGAGGCACAAAGACAGTGTCCTTCACAAACCCCCAGAAGAAAAAGTCGCACGGGGTTAAATCCGGGGACCGGGGTGGCCACCGCAGTAACGCGTCATCTTCTTTTCCTTTGCGTCCTATCCACCTTTGTGGCACGTTTCGATTGAGATACCCTCGCACGTCTTTGTACTAAGCCAGAGAGCCGTCTTATTGAAAGATGTAATCATTACTGTCTTCATTCAACTGTGGCATCAGCCAGTTTTCTAACATGTTTCACGGACTTATGAATAACCCTGTATAATTGCATTGGTATGAATTACCCTGTATAGTTGCATTGGAAAGAGTTTGCGACTGATGAAATACTGAAATGCAAATTAAATCAACGATTAAGTGTTGATGGTATTACGTACTAATAGCATTTAGCATTGAAGAGGATACTTGAAGCATTTCTATGCCCATACAATGGCATTCAACGAGCTGGTAGAAACAGAGCAATTGTCCATATCCAGCGAGACTCACTAAATAATGAAGGTATGTTACACAAACATGAATAATGTTTAGCGGAGTGTAATGAGTCCTGTTTACTATACGTCGTGTAATCAGGGGTCAACAAATGTTGGCTCTGTTCGTCTGCCCGACAAAATTTCTACCTTCCAGACATTCGTGCATAACACTAACGAGGTGTATCCACATCATTTGAATTCTCCGAATATTAGTATACGAGGGATGGCCGGGAAATATCCGTCCATTTTGAATATCTCGAGAACCGGTCGCGTGGCCAGTCAGAGGAGACCTTGCTGCGCATCTGTGAACAGTCACTGTCCCGTGGGGCTAGTCAGTCGGCAGTGAGAGACCGTTAACTGAGCTTGTGTGTTGTGTGACCGTCGCATTCACAATGACCGAGCGAGCAGATAAGACACTGCGCCTGCCCATTGTACAGCTCTCGTGCAGGCTTTTCTGGCAAGGCATCACATCACCCAGTTCTGTTAGCCCCCCACTACAGACGAGATTGGGTTTCCTGCGACTTATGGCTTTTCCCAAAGCTAAAATCGCCGTTGAAAGTGAGGAGATTTGTGAATGCGGCGGTCACACGGTACACAAACTCAGGCAACAGGGTCTCACTGCCGACTGACTAGCCCCACGGGAGAGTGACTGTTCACGGATGCACAGTAAGGTCTCCTCTGACTGGCTGCCAAGTTACATCAAGGCCACGCGACCGGTTTACACAATAAGGACGTCTCACCTGAAACTTACCCCGATCTAATATGTGTACGACATTTATACATTTACGTTATTTGAGAAATAAAACTAGTTATGGCATATAAGAATGCGTAACTGCTGTGAAGAATTTTCTCTTATACAAATCCCATTACGAGTGTCAGAATCGATGAGCGGCTTTTGTTACGTTCTTCTGTAGCGCGGTTGCTAGGCTGCGGAGAAAATTAGGGGCAACCGGAGCGCCAGACCTAATTCTCTCCATGCGGAGTTCGGATGATGCAGTCACTAATTTTATTTTTCTAAATTGCTTGTGGATACAGAGCATTATGGGAACGGCGGATACGCGCCAAAATACGGGCAAGTCTTTACGTAAACTGCTCACTAAATCCGATCTAAAAAGAATCCTGAAATGATTTAGACAGTTTTTTGTAAAGCTTCGTAACATGAAACTCTCATACTGATACATTCTGCGATTACGTGCGTACGGACGGACAGTTTTAATAGGCGTGGATGTAGATGCAGCCGGTCCCAGTGGCCGCGCGGTCTAAGACGTAGGTCTGCGGCCGCTCGCCTGCTGAAATTGTGGGTTGGAATCCCACCGGGGGGCATGGATGTCTGTCGTGAGTGTTTTGTGTTGTCAAGTAGAGGTCTCTGCGACGCACTGATCACGCGTCCAGAGCAGTCCTACCGACTGACGCGTCGTTGTGTGTGATCTAGAAACCTCAAGAATGAGGAGGCCATGGCCCACGTTCGTCCTCAGTGCCACAGGGGAAAAAAATACAGGATGTAAATGCAACGCAAATAGAGTGCTGGGGAGAACATCATTAAATTAATTTGAGGATGCGGTATTTGAGGTTCTCACAGCGGTGTTCCTGAAGACGACGGCACTGATTTGCTTCGAAACGCCTTATCTGCTTGTATTTGCCACTCCGCGACCGTAGTTTTCGGTTCGTTATGGGCGACCGGACTAGTGTCTGTTGAACCCTGGATAGACCGAAGTGCGTTATAGTTAGAGATGAAGAAATTCTCGATTTATTTCGAACGTACGCTGCCCTTTACCAGTCTAGACAGGAACAAAACATATATAGAGCATTCTTACGTAAACGAACTCTCATTTTATGTATCTTCCAACTCATTGGAGATAAACTGAATTTGAAAATGATAATATACACACACATATTTCGCCAATACAGGGTATACACAAAAGAATGGTGCGGTGTCAAAAGTTAACAAGAAATCTATTTCTCACCTTACACGGGCACAACGTACACCGTCAGCAGCAGCAACTGTCCAAGTTTCTCAAGCGCTACCAGCAGTTCGCTTCTCATGCTTACTGCGGGGCCGCTGGGCCAATTTCTAAGATGGCGTCGCAGCAGGGAAAGGCTTTCTGTGTGCTCCGTTTTGAGGTGTCCAGATCTGTGATTACAGTGCAGCGTGAGTTTCGTGCACGGTTTAGAAAAGACGCACCATGCAGGAATAACATGACTAGGTGTACGTTGTGCCCGTGTAAGGTGAGAAATAAATTTCTTGTTAACTTTTGAAACCACATAATTCTTTTGTGTATAATCTCACCCTTATTCGTCATTGAAAGCAACCCTCTGACGTTATGAATAGGAAGATAAACTATCATAAGGAGAGGTGCGTTTTTCAAGGGTAGAGTTAAATCCATTGCACGTTTGAAATACGTCTTGAAATTTTGGAAATAAAGGATAAAGGATTTGAAAATCAGTTGGTAGCGGTTTAGACATGTAATTGTATTGAGTTCTAGCAATTTCACCATCACGAAGCAAAAACGACCTTGAGAAAGAAGGTCTTATTGGTACATGATTAGAGAGAAGCAGGTAAAAGTGATAAAAGTTCAATAAAAAGGAGCAGTGAATTGGACAACAAATTTTCGGTGCAGCGTGTCTCTGTTATACTGTGGTACAGGCAGTACCTACATGTATGTCATGCAGTCGACTGACATCTCCACCAAGGTTATATTACTGAGATTATTTAAAGTAAATTGCTGGATGTCGTTTATAACATGAATTGTTAAATCTGACACGTTATTTTCTCTGCTTGTGTGTGTATGTGGGTGTTTTGCACCAGTGGGAGAGTAATACTCTTCAGCCATTTCCACTATCCACTTCCCATCTTTTTCTCTGGCTTCCAAGAAATTACACTGCCCAGGTTGTGGTCATTTCTTCTCTGTACAGGGTGAATGAAATAATAACTACAGTGGGGTATGCTAGAATGAAATCAATTAGTTCTAGAACCTTGTTTGTTATAGCATCTGTTCGTTCTCGCATACACTGAAATATATGTATTTAGGGGTAATGTGTTCCAGGCCCACAGCCTAGAGCAAAGTTACCATCCAACACAACCATTTAAACAGGAAAAATTAATACAAAAAAATAAGTGTAAAAATAATATAAAATTAATTTATTTAACTTTTATACACTGTAATATAAAATTAATTTATGTAAATTTTATACAATGTAATATAAAATTAATTTATTTTACTTTTGTACACTGCAATATAAAATTAATTTATTTAATTTTTATACAATGTAATATAAAATGAATTTATTTAACTTTTTTACACTGTAATATAAAATTAATTTATTGAACTTTTATACACTGTACATGTAAATGTGAAAAGCATGAAGAGTCTTTCCCTAGTGAAAACTATAATTGAACTTTCCTTAACAAATAATATTCCTCTGCGTTCATTGTGGCACACCCCACTGTATATCCAAGATGTATAATGTAAATGCCTACACTGTAAGTACATTCTAACATAGGAAATAAAACTCAATAGGAAGTTAATGTGCTCCTTAAACTTTTGGCGCCAAAATTATTTTTTTAATTTTAGCACACTCTGTATATAAAATGTGAATAATACAGGAACCAAATACGTTAGATTTATGAAATAAACTGCATTTTGAAGAGGAAAAAACGGAGTGTATATACCATGTTTAAAATATTGAGTACCTATATTTGTTGAATAAATATATAAAATGCAACATTTAGAGGTTAGCGGTGCGGTACGACCACTATATAGTCGTCGTTAGGCATCAAAAGGTTAATATTATGATTTCTTGCAGACTGCCCAATGGCCACATCAACTTCGAGAAGTTCTGGCAGCTTGCGAAACAGGTGACAGAGTTCATTACTTGGAAGCAAGTGACTTGCCCATTTGAGAAGAATACAAAAGTTATCACTTTCCTGCAAGCAAGTCCAGTGCTTACTGAGAATGGTGAGATCTGCCTGTCTGTCTTTGTTCATTTAAAGTAGAAGGTTCTTAGAATACTTTCCTGAAAAGGGAACAGAATTAAGGCTATGATGTCAGTGTGGTCCCCATTTCAAATTAAGAAACTGTTGAAGACTCATTTTGATGAACTCAAGTATGAACATTTTGACATGGAAGTTCCCCTGTGCCATGTTTATGATTTACTACAATCAGTAATAACAGGATGGTAGATACGCTAACGTACGGGGTGGATGAAAATCTAACAGAACTTACTCCTAGATCATGTAATTTTGTGTGGTAATAGACCCTTGTAAAAATGTGCACCTTTTTTTAAGGTAATATTGTTTAAAATTTAAAACAAATATGGCGGCCATGCAGATTGTTAATTTTGCTTTGAGTCTGATGTTTGATAACTATTGAACTATTAAAATGTCTGTTGATCTTAATTTGTCCCATGCCACATATCAAAGCCTTAAAATCATGTGCTGTCTATAGTGTAGTGTGATAGATGGGTATAAGCGTGTTGGTAGAACACGTTGCTTCCATCTTCAGGGTGGAAGGTGGAGGTATTATGTGTCTGCCAGATGTTGGTACCCATCTGTAAGACTGTATGATGATGTAATGTACATGACTACATGATACTGCATGGGCGTGAATTTTGATCTGTCGTTCAGAGGGAAGAGCATATTCTCTGTGAGGTTAGCTTGGTGGTGATGATGAGGATTGCTGTTCTGAGAGGTGACGCCATATGGTCTGGTAGCTAATTACCAATGTTACTTCCACCCTAAAGATGAAGGCATCAGGTTTCTCCGAAATGATGGGAGCCAGCCACAAGACATTTGTAGAAAATGTATAGTATGTGTTAGAGTAAAGATTTGCAGGTGACATTTCGACCTAAAATAGATGGACTGAGCCCTGGAGAGAAATGCATATTGAGGAGCATCATGATTCGTACTCTTTACTAGATATTGTAGGGTGGTTAATTTGTAGATGATATGACTGGACCATGTAGCATTCGTACAGAATTCTTGTTTGAAACCTCGGCAAAAGAAGAGATCACTCTGAAGGCTAGACATAAACTGAAGGATGTAAAAACAGGTCACAGAGAGAGTGGCAGTATAAATTAACATGCTGTAATGTTTTAGACAATTTTCTGATTGCCCTTTGTTCTGTTTCAGCTCTGGCACTGGCTTCATTTGAGTGCGAACCCCCGGAAAACAATCATGAGAAAGAACGTTACAAGACCCTCAAGTAAGTCTTCTACTATCTGGTTAAATTATCACACTTTTCATCAGATTTTTAGGCTTGTTCTCCCTCATAGTACATGAAATTTTAATCACTTGAATTATCAACCAACAAATGCACTTACATAAAATTTCACATTAAAACACTTAAAATCACTCCGACATGTTTCGATCCCAAAATCATCCTCAGGGAGCTACGTTCTTCCTTGCTAAAGTCATTTTAAAAACATTCACAAAATAATTCCTTTATATTAACATAGTGTTGTGGCAGCATGTCGTGTTGTGTAATAGTACATTGTTGAGAATGCTTACAAAGTACTCTTACACAACACGACATGCTGCCACAGCACCCTTTTAATATAATGGAATTATTTTGTGAATGTTTTTAAAATCACTTTAGCGAGGAGCAATGTAGCTCCCTGAGGATGATCTTAGGATCGAAACATGTTGGAGCGATTTTAAGTGTTTTAATGTGAAATTTTATGTAAGTGCATTTGTTGGTTGATAATTAAAATGGTTCTATGAAATGCACGGTGCAACAAGGATGATCTGAAATTTTAAGTTTGCTGTCATCTTTTTTCTATTTTCTGCCACAGAAGACTAACACAGAACAAGCAAACATCACATTTTCTGAGTCATCTTACTACAATGTACAGTTACCTTCACTCTTAAGGTGAAGTATAAGTATTGTGGCCCCAGCTACTGTCAGTGGATTTTTCATTGACATAAAATCCTCCCGATCGCACTATGGCCCTTGGGTCGACTCAGCCTCTAACAGAAATGAATACCAGGAGCATTTCCTGGGGGTAAAGGCGGCCGGTGAGTAAGGCTAACAACCTTACCACCATCCTGTGCCGTTGTCACGAAATCTGGAAACCTTAACTTCCTGGAACCCTCTGGGCCACTCCAGGCCTGTAACGGGACTGCTTTACCTTTACCTTTTATAAGTATTGTGGCAGAGTTTTTAATGTGATTCAAATCATCATTCCACAAATTTTGTTTAATTAAATAAATATAGGTTTCAAGGCTTTCAGATTATAGTATCCTGGATTGTGACACTCAGAATTAGAATTTCATAAAAGGTAAAGTCATTCCTGTGTTTAAGTACCAAACAGTGGAGGCATATACAGTGTGATACAGGAGGAAAGGTTGATGTTGTGGGAGGTGACAGTATCGGTTATTATGAGGGGGGATTTATGTGAATGTGTGTATTTCTGAGTGGTTACCGAGTTACAGGTGTTTGAATCTGTTAGATTTTTGTGTGTGGTGTTGGATGAGGAGTGAATTTTACAAAAGAGAGGTGGATACAAGAGACGAATTGCTTGCTTCCATGTTTTGTGCTGCCACCCATTTTTCGCATCTTGCAAATCTAAAGCATGTATATGATGATTTCTCTTATTCTGCTTTTACTTTCTCATAAATTCACATTCTCCTTTTCAGTGCTGTTAGTGAGGTAGAGCCATGACATATGTTAAGCTTATTGTTTGTTGGGGTGTGAGTCTGTGCAGTACAGGACAGATACCTTACTGCACAGTGTTACAGGAAAGATCACAGTCACTGCATTGAAAACCTAAAATCTCACTATGGTATATTAATCCCTGCAACAGGTAACATGTTTTGTTTTCTTGTAGGGCTGAGTTGAGCTCGTGAACCAGCTTGGAACTTGGACAGAAGTGTGAAGATAAAAAACATGAGAGATGGCAGCAGATTGAAGGCACACACGTGTATGAAGATAAGGAGGAGTGAAGCAGGCATTCCAGATTTAGTTGGCAGCGTTGATAGAAGGTTAGGTGAATGAAAGTGCCGCAGAAAAGTACGTAGTATGTGTGTGAGGGAGGGAGCTGAGGAGTAGTTGGGCTGAGCCTCATCTTGACAGGAGTGGAATTATTATTAACATTGTTTACTTGCCATTTCAACAGATAAAAGACATAATCAATCGATATTTAGCTACTTGCATTTTAATAAGAAACAAATCTCAACAATATTCAATCGTAGCCTAAACCTTAACTCAACGGACTGATGAATAAATTTCTAGCTTTGTCTTTATTGTTTTGAGTTTTCTTAAAATTCTGTATTATAACTTCTTTGTTTTGGTAGAAATTCTTTCTTTTTTCTACGTATTACTGTGAATGTTCGGTGCCTTCGTCTTTGTGAAGTTTTGATGTATTTTAGTGTGTGTGTGTGTGTGTGTGTGTGCGTGTGCACGCACACCTGTGTGCTGCATGCATGTGTGTTTGCTCGTAATGTGTTTGTGTACTATGAAGGTTGTTGACCAAGAGAGCTGTTTGTCTAAAAATATGGCACTAAAATATTGACATGGATAAGAAAAACCGGATGTGAGATTCAGAAAGACAAATAGCACCAGTACCTTCTGTGGAATATCAGAGGAATGTTTTACAGTCTTTAAAAGTCATAATGAAGTTAAAAAAAAACCTAGAGTAATCATGATAGTTCGATGGGACATACAATAGTTTTATAATCTGTGACTGGAGTTTCTTAATGTTATCTTGATGATTTCCCTTTATTGTGAGGAACGTTTGTACTAACCATCATAATGAATATAACTGAGTGATACATTTTTATGGATAATCCAACAACGGTCGTGTGAAACTACATCAGTTTTTTAAAATCATAATTTACCATATTCTCCTCACCATCTTTCATAAAGAGGCAGGTGAACACATCCTATTAGAGAAGTGAGGTTATGTGTGCTTCATGCATGGAGCATTATTGTACTTAATATTTCTACATTCACACAATCGTGTATGGTTCACCCCAGACTTTTGTACTGTATGTAAATTGACTGGGGACCATAATGTTCCCAAAGTCTCATTCTAAACACTGTTGGTGCATAAACGTATCATTATATTAGTCCAGTAAGGTAGAGGTACTGTATTGTTTAAGTGGCATTGCGTTAGGTGCTTCTCATCTGCTACCAGGCTTTTCTTATTTAAATAAATCTGTATATGGTGTACAGCATTCATTAAATGACACAGTTGTAAAAATGTAATACACAGATTGTTTGAAAATACAGTAGGGTCTCATATTGCGACAGTTCGTCTTACAACGATTCACTTTTACGACCCTTGTGTGAGTCAGACCGAGCACTCCCGCCTTGTGGTGCGTCACTGTCACAACTCGAGCATCCTTTCTCTACTTAGTGCGGTTCTAGCTCTTTTCCGGTGTGCATGTGTTTCTTCTTTTTATATTTTAGTGCAGTTCTATTAAGTTTATTGTAATTTTTCCACCCATGACGTCCATCAAAAAGACAGAAAAGAAGAAAAAATCAAAACAGTTGACGTTACATTCTTTCCTGGTGTCTTCTGAACCACAGCCTGGGCCTTCTTCAGCAAAACTAAAAGTGATTTGATTGATATTTTTCAATTATCTGTGTAATTTTCTATGTGCCTAATTCATTAAATTAAATTGTATGTCATAGTGTAGAGAAATGTTGTAAATTATAAAATTATGCGACTAATTTTTTTGGCCCATGAACCTATCTCAATTTAAACCATTTAAATGGTAACTGTTTTACGATGATTTGATTTACAACCAAATATTCGAGAACGTAACCCCGTCGTAAAATGAGACCCTACTCTAATTCATTGTAATCGCTTGTTGCATTACTTAAATATTAAGATAACACCCAAAATTTCTGGGAGAGAATTTGTCAGAATTGACTTTTGTTTTATATGGATTATGGTCATATGGGTTGTAACACCATGTTGTCTTTTAGGTGGTTGTGAATATATCAGAGGAACATGCTGTTCTCTTCTACCCTGAAACTGAAGGCACCATGTTCCTCCATTATATTGGTTTCCATGTTCAAGGCTGCATGGTGTCCCAACCCAAAAAACCATAAAATCTGTTTAAACATCAGTTTCTTGTTGTGTCGTGTAATGATGTCAGGCTGACGGCTGGATAAGGAGGAGAAAGTCTTTCTAGGTGACAATAAAATGGGCATAAAATTATATAAATTTGTTTTGTTAAACACTGTGTACTACAGATTGAAAATGACTTGCGTCAGTCATCTTTGAATTGGGTCAGGATGTCATAGCATAAAATTTTCAAAAATGTTAACAAAAATTTTTATGTAGAAATTTAAAAATATTTATTTGGTTGATAAACTGTGCCCTATGGAAAATGAAATATTGCAGTCTGGTCTAATAAACAGTTCAGATAATAATATTGCTTGTAGGCTTCTTTGCTTATGTGCATATGTACTTTTCATTCCTCAGTATATAGTATTTCTGTTATAATTTAGTACATAATGTAAATGCTGTAAAAGTAAACAAGACGTCTCATAAAGGGACATTAAAAATTTGTACTTAAAACTAGTATAAGAAGTGATATAGAATTTTGTACTGAAGGAAAGAATTGTATGTGGAGTCTGTTGCCTTCTTGATCAATCATTTCTGACATATTTCTCATTTAATCTGTGAATGCAGTTGCATACACATTACAAAACATTCCCTGTTTTCTAATCTGTATTTTGTGTCTCATGCTTCATAGCACAGTGCATACCAATTCGACGGAAATAAATAAGACTGCCATATGTTGTCAAACAAGCAGTAAATTCAAATCTCAGGCTGCATATTTTTGGTAGTTTTTGTTCAAATGTAATCCATTGTGAGTTATTGTAGATACTAGATACAGCCATAATTACACTTCTTGTGCTTACTGTAAGAATAAAATAACATTTCATTCTTTCTTTCTTCATTCTTTCCTTTCTTTCTTTCTTGCTTTCTTCCTTCCATTCTTCCTACCTTCCTTCGTTAACTCATTCCTTTCTTTCTTCCTTCATTCCTTCCTTTCTTTCTTCCTTCCTTTCTTTTTTTCTTTATTCCTTCCTTCTTTTCCTTCTTTCTTTGTTCCCTCCTTTCTTTCTTCCTTCCTTCCATTCTTCCTACCTTCCTTCGTTAACTCATTCCTTTCTTTCTTCCTTCCTTTCTTTTTTTCTTTATTCCTTCCTTCTTTTCCTTCTTTCTTTCTTCGTTCCCTCCTTTCTTCCTTCCTTCTTTTCTTCCTTCCTTCCTACCTTTCTTTCTTTCTTCCTTCCTTCCCTCTTTTCCTTCTTTCTTTCTTCCTTCCTTTCTTTCTTTCTGTCTTTCTTTCTTTCTAAGTGTGAAGTATTAGCTCAGATGTATGCCCACTTCATTTTTAGGCGTTAATTCTTCTAAATTTGATGATATATGTGGCAACTTGCATACAAAAATACAGAAATTTCTTTGCATTCTCTGAAGGGGCCCAATATTTTTTGTACATGCCACGTAGATATTCAAAAATACAGTATTCATTCTGTCATGAAATACAGATCCCATGTTCGCTTTAAAAAGACTGAAGAAAAATTAAACTTTTGTTTCTGATATCTAATTAAATTACAGTCTTTCTACTTACAGACTCTATTGTACAGAACAGAGTCAGCCTGGAAGCAGATGTTGTCCTGTTTGGTAAATGTTGTGGATGAGGAAGGTATCTTGTAGTCGTGGGTTCGATTTTGCGGTATGCATTATGAAGTGTCACTATAACATAATTGTCTAAGGTGAAAAAGCTGCGGAAAGGCAACAAATAGAGTATGCAGTATGAGGCCAAAATAATATACTCAAATGTCCAGGAAAAAAAACTCAAAAACTTCCCAAACATGCTTGCTGTTTAAGCCAGAAGATGAATACCAACTTTAAGTTGGATATTAAGAAGTCTTCTTATGTTGTATCAGCAGCTAACTTTATGAAAATTCTTTTAATGTTTGTTGATTGTATTACAAGCACTAAAGTATATTAATATGCACTTGCCAAGTCAGTCACCTGACTATGTAGCAGATGTTTCTGCACTATGTTTGTTTTCTTTATGTTAGTGGATTACTGTAAAACTGAAGGCTGTATCTGAAATTATTGGAAGTGTTAAATTAATCGTTTGTAATGTACGAAGTCAGTGGAGTAGATATGGTGGGCTCAGTTCTGTAATTGCAACTTGGAATAATTATTTGATTGGTTTCACTGAAGTCGAGTCTGTATGTTTGAGATGATTCAGTGTGCGGTTCTTATTTTGTTTCACATTCTGCAGTATTCTTATGGTGAAATTTGTTACATCACCTAGTCTTCGACACAGTGTACTGGAGAGAAAGTTTAATAGTATGGTATCATGTATATGTAACTGTAAAATTACTGGTTGTTGTCTGGTTTCTTTGTCTTCATGTCTTTAAGGATTATTGCCTTAGAAAGTTACATGTGTTAGGAAGTAATTCATGTCAGGGAGTCAGTACAAATGTTATGAAAAGAAAATTACAACAGTTCAAAGACTGGAAGTAAATACTCCAGTTATTCGTATTCTTTACTCACTGGGATATCATATTCTAAAATTGAAATATAGAGTTGATTAACTGCTAAATTTTTCTATGGATTTCTAGTTTAAATTCACTTTGTGATATACATGGCCCCAAATTAACCATGTGAGCCATTATATATGAGACCACAGCAAATTTATAGTTTCATTCTGGGGACTGTGAGACGTTGGTGATGACTGATAGTCTTGAATTGGTGTAATTAAGTAGTAAGGAGAGCTGGGTGGGTCTCGTTGGTTCTGACAGTACAGTCTTTGCAGTGGCGTACCCAGGAATTTTGTTCGGGGGGGTTCAACAAATTCAGTTGAGGACAGAGGACAGAGAGAATGGGGATCTGGGGGTGGTAGCCCCATAGTCAGGGGTTCTGGAGGTAGCTGTAATTTGGTACAAGAAATTTCATTTCATATAGTAAAATTTTCTTAATTTTTGGTAATTTAAGACTATTGTTGATGACAACCAGTTTATTTGTCATTGCTAATGTAAAACAATTGTGAACCGAAGGTAGTTTTAGAATTTTACTGCTTTTTTCCCCGAACATCTTGAGGTGTTGGCGTCCTAAATTCAGCAATTTTTAACAGTTTTCACAGTCGGGTTGAGTTTGGCACGATTTTGGAGGGCCGTCGGAATTTCGGGGGGAGGTTTGAACCCCCTAACCCCCCCTCGGTACGCCACTGAGTCTTTGTAGCAGTCAGATGTGTCTAAAACCAGTTCATTGACTTGCATCACCAACCTCAGCTCAGCACAAATTGAGACATGTTTTAATTATTTGGGAAAAATTTTGAAGAGGCAAAAAATGCTTCTGGGAACAACTTTTTCATGTAATTTCAGATACAGCTCAGAGGTGTACAAAGTTCTAAGGTACCTAGTGCCATTACACGACAGACATTTTGTGGTATCAGTATGATATTGAGCTAGGGGTGGGTGGGTTAAGAGGGGTGGGTTTATATGGGAATATACCAGCAATCTAGTCAAAAGAGTAACTTGTTTTTATATATCGCAACAAATTTCACAAGTCCCAAATTTGGAGATCAAGAATTATTTTGATATGTCTTATTCTGTTTATAATTTCTGATAACTTAGAGTCTTGAGTTGCCATATGTTCTCGATAGTGAACTAGTGTTTAATGCACTTATATGTTATATAAAGGAGACAAGTTTATGTAGCTGTGAAAATGTTTCCAAAGTGATTATACTACTTAAAAGAGTCACTAGAAAGGCATTTTTTTAAATGTAAATAATATATATATATACCTGTTCTCCCTCCCACTGAATTTCTGTAAATGTGTATATTATTTCTAAAAATTTTACCTCCTTGTTCTTTGAACCCAATGCATTCTTGCTTTATTTTTATTACGATAATAAATTAATTTGAAAATATTCTGTCCTTATTTATAACTTGTCATTCCAGTACATTATTAAAAGACTGTATCTATCATTTGTCAAAGAACTATGATTTCGTATTCCCTCTTTATCCTAATAAACTGGGAATATTTACAATAGGAAATAATGAAATGTATTAACCAATATTCTGTTCCTAGCTGAAAAGAAATGGTATCTATTTTAGGTTTTTTATGGATGCTTTAATGTTTATTACTTTACTGTAGAAACCTGTCTTCGTACTGTCTTTTAAGTGTACATTTATATCTGTAGAATAATGAAATAAACTGCAAATTAAATAAAGTAGATATTTCATATTTTTTCTACAATTTATTTATCAAATATGTCTAATTCATTTAATAATTGCCACATTTAACCGTTTGGCGCCGGAATTTTTTTTTTATGTTAGCACACCCTGTATATAAAATGTGAATAAAACAGGAACCAAAAAAGTTAGAATTATGAAACAAACTGCATTTTGAAGAGAAAAAAACGGAGAGTTTATACCATTTTTAAAATATTCAGTACCTGTATTTGTTGAATAAATATATAAAATGCAATGTTTAGAGGTTAGCGGTGCGGTACGACCACTATAGTGGTCATTAGGCGTCAAAGGGTTAAGAAGTCATCAGAATAGAAGTTTTGTGCCATCTATATTATTCTTTCTGAACTACTAGTATGTAGTTGAAAACAAAAGACCAACTTGTCACTTGCTATTTTTATTTCACTTCTTATGCGTTCAACATGTTTCGGACATCAATATAACCATCATCAGGAGCTTGCGAATATTCTGTTGAATTACCACATTGGTCGTGTGTTCTTTGTTCGATGTGTGTTGGAGTTTCGGTGTGGTTGGGTTGGAATGGTATCCGTGTTGCAGGCTGAAGCACCACTGGTCTGTTCATGTGGAATGTGGGGTGCTGGGGGTTAATGACCACACCGAAACACCAACACACATCAAACCAAGAACACACGACCAATGTGGTAATTGAACAGAATAGTTGTAAGCTCCTGATGATGGATATATTAATGTCCAAAACATGTTGAGCGCATAAGAAGTGAAATAAAATAGCAAGTAACATCAAGTTGGTCTTTTGTTTTCAACTATTACAATGATGCATGGTCCAATAAATATAAGATACTAGTATGTACTTAAGAGGGATATTTTTGTGTCAGAGTGTTGTGCCATCTGTAGTATGATTTCTGAATTACACTGTACAGGGACTTTTTCTGTCAGACGTTTATTCTGATTGGATGGTTTTTCCTTGGATTGTTTTAAATGCAAAATGTTTGGAAATGTAATTTTCTGTAATTGAATCAGAGTGGTATGTTTATTATGTCTAGGAACTGTGGAAATAAGTGTAGTTTATGTCTCACTTTTGTGGAAGATGTGCACCAAATTTTAGTATATTCATCCAAAGAGAAGTATGTGCAAATATGATGAGTTATAGGTTAGAATTAATTTTGATCAACCGTATTTAACTATGATTAGTATACTGATATAAATATGAGGTGAGTTATAGTCCGGTATTTCGAGGACTATCTCAGATTGTATACAGACATGCAGCTTCCAGAAAATTTGTACGTCAACTTTTTTTTCCTTCTTCTTCTTCTGAGATACCTTCGAAATGTAACCATTCCAACCAAGTCCCTATGGATAAGTTTAATCCAGAAAATGCAGGAGCAACAGGTACTAGTGGATTTTAAAATATTAGTTACCAGCTGCATAATTTTGTAAGCATGTTGGATGTTTTCTACAGTCTTACTGCTTTTTTTTGCAGACATCTACAGCCTGCCTGGTAAAATGGAAGTACAAATGAAGTTATATGTGTATCAGTATGTTTTATTTGCAGCTATATGGAACTGATTACATCTGTCTAATCATGATATCTTTGCTACTGTTGAAAGTGCAACAGCTCCCCATCTTTGTGTCTAAAACTTTGGTAAGTACACATCCATTTACATGGTCACTCATGTGCTCATTAATTGGTTGAAAAATTTACCTTTCTGAAGGCAGTTCATGAGCACTGCATGTTGCAGTTATAAACGTGCAGTAAGTGAAATCAGCTGAAACATTGTTGGAACTATTTTTCTGTGAATGTTCATTGGAGTTTTGCATAACTTCACTGCCTTGTTCATTTAGTTGTGAAAGAAATCTGTTACATATAAACGTGTGTATGTACAAGATTTTCATCTTGTAATAACATAATAGGAAAGTTAAAATTAGTTTCTCTTGTGTGTCATTAAATGTGTAGTTACGTCAGTTTAATAGGTGTTGTCTGATGTTTTTCTAAAAATAATTTGGACACTTGTATTCATTTCATCAGTCTTCATTTACTCTGTGGCCGATGTATTACTATGAACATTTCTGTGACTTATGGTGAATTCATTAGTATGTGTATATGCATCCATGCATGTGTGTGCCCAACAGTACACTAAATGTTATTCACTGAATGAAATAGTGGCACAATCCAAAGGTAGCCATTTGGAGTTAGTTGTAGGACTGAGGTCAAATATATAAACAACTGTCTCCAGCAAAACCAGCACACTTGTTAGTTGAAATATACCCCACTAGATGCCATTATTGTAAGATGTAGTTGTTATACATACATGAGAAATACGAACAAGATGCATATTTTTTCTTGATAATTTATTTCACTTAACTTATCCTCGACATAGTTGAAGAAGAAAAGACCAACTTGATGTCACTTGCTATTTTATTTCACTTCTTATGTGCTCAACATGTTTTGGACATTAATATATCCATCATCAGGAGCTTGCGACTATTCTGTT
>Ga0123357_10003482_pt1 | contig 18085 bp, 10 predicted proteins | sample TergutEmb28metaG_FD_89873 | JGI IMG/M metagenome (GOLD analysis project Ga0123357, IMG submission 89873) | Embiratermes neotenicus P4 segment gut microbial communities from Petit-Saut dam, French Guiana - Emb289 P4 | ecosystem: Host-associated > Arthropoda: Insects > Digestive system > Gut ... | reverse complement strand
GTCGCGCCGGGCAAAACATTGTCCTTGCTCCAATTTAATATTGTAACTCGTGTTTCGGGAGGCGTAACTAACTTCAGTTTTCAATATAAAATAAACAACGGGGCATTTATCGAAATAGCATCGCTGCCAAGTCTCGGTACTGCCGATAAACTAACCGATTTATCGGGAATAGGAGATTTGCAAAATTTGACAGCCGACAAGACGGTGACATTCCGCATTGTTCCTATTGGTGGAGCCGCTGCCGATAAATGGGCTATCAATACATCTACCACCGAGAAAAGTATAAGTTTGGTAGGAGATGTGGAATAACGCACCAATATTAAACAATTGTATATTAATAACAATTTAATTATTTGAGAAACATGAAAAAAAAGATTACATTTTTAACTGTATTGCTTTGCTTGCCGTTTGTATGGAGCAAAGCAGATGTAGTGTTGGATGAAACATTCGCTTCATTTGCTATTGATAGTAAGTTAAATGAATGTGCTAATTGGAACACAGTTGGAACTGAACCGGCAGCAGCAGGGTCGGGAATATTTGTAAGAGAGTCGGCATTGACTTACAGTGATGCAAATGGAGAGTATATACTTTCCGGTGCAGGGAATAAAGTTGAAGTAAATGGTCCCGGTGGCACCGGTACAAGTTTTAATTATTTCAAGGGGTTGGGTGCAACCTACAGTTCGGGGTATTTGTATTTATCGTTTTTATACAAAGCCAATGTTACACAAACACAAGTTGCCTCCCCCGTACTTGCATTTTTAGCCGGCGCAAGTAATAACCAGCCATGTATTACCGTTTTTGCGGGGAAAGGCGTAATTGATCCGGGAAAAGTAAGATTCGGCGTGCTTAATGAAGCTACAAATACGGGTAATATTACTTGGGGGACGGATGAATATGCAACCGATGCAACCCTCTTTATTGTTGTAAAACAAGATTTTGCAAACGCTAAAACTACTTCTGTGTTCATCAATCCTCCTCTTGCCGCAGCGGAACCGGCGGCGGCTGCAAGCAACAGCTTTGGAACCAATACAAGGAGTCCCCACAGCGTAATGTTTAGTTTATCATCCAGTGTTGCTCAATTTCAGGCTTCGGGTATTCGAGTTTCTACAACATGGGACAAAGCAGTGGAAAAGAAATCTACTGCGCCTCAATTAGCAGCTCCTGTTGTTGGAGCAGCATCAAATGTGAAGGCAGAATCGGCTACCGCTAATTGGACGCCGGTGGCAAATGCCGTAGGATACACTGTAAATTTATATACAGGAACTGCTTTCCCTGTATCTTATCCTGTTACGGGACAAACTGCTTCAAGCCTTGCAATAACTGGTCTTTTGCCTTCGACCACATATACCTATACCGTTATAGCAAAAGGAGATGCCCTTAATCAAAGCGATTCCGGCGAATCGGCGGCTTCGGCTCCGTTCACCACTTTAGCCGCCCCTGCTACGGTTGCTGCTAATTTTGATGATGGCACTTGGGGCGATCCGCTTACAGCTATCCCTGCTGCCGGCGCTTTCTCCTCTTCCTGGTCGGCTAACGGATTTGATTTTGTTAATGCGGATTTATGCGGGACGACTATAACCAAACGCATTGGCCCCAGTGGCGAACAGCATATCAACGCCATTGTGCTTGATAGAAGTACTGCTGTCGGTGGCAGTTCTATTACTTTACCGATGGTGAAAAGCATCGAACAGATCGAAATTCATGCTTACTCTAACAATGCCGCCGGTCGTGTTTTCACGCTCCAGGAATTGGTTGGAACGACTTGGACTGACGTGCAACAGTTTCGTTCGCCCCAGCTTGATACGATCATTATTATTCCTGTTTCCAGACAGGGTCTGACCAAACTCCGCATCATGAATGCATCCAACGGGCAGAATTTTATCAGTGCAATCATCACGCGCGTTACCAATCCTGCTATGCTTGTTGCGCCGGTCGCTACGAATGCTACCAATTTGATTACCGTATCGCCACGTGGATTCACCGCCAACTGGCAACCGGTGAACAATGCTGTTGGTTATAGAGTGATTGCTACTTATGCGAGTACGGTAATTATTGCGTCGGTGACTGGTCAGAGCGCTACAAGCTGTAATGTAACCACTGATGCAGCGGCTCCTACGAATTTCACCTATCAGGTGGTTGCTCTCGGCGACGGTACATCTTACCTCGACTCTTACGTTTCAAATACAATAACGGTAGAAGGTGAAACTGCTATAGGTGGCATAGAATCCGGATCGCTTGCCGTTTATGCAACAGGCAATGTAATTTATTCGTCTGAAGCCGGCATGTTGGAAATATTCAATTTGCAGGGAGCTTTGATGCTTCGTAGCGAAACCGGCGGACAATTGACCAGCGATTTGCCCAAAGGAATGTATATCGTTCGTTTGCAAACCAATTCGGGCAAGCAAACAGTGAAAAAAATAGTAATAAATGAATGATTATAACAATTAAAAATGATAACAAAAATGAAAAATTTTATTTTATTGTTGAAGACATTATTAGTGGCTATCCTGTTGATTGCCGCAAATGTGAACTCTGTATCGGGACAAGTAACGACATTGTTCTCTACAGATATGGGAAGTTCTAACAACGGCTTTGCTGTATCAACGCTATCGAATTCTCAAGGAAACTGTTCCGGAACGATCAAGATAACGACTGGCACCCCCGCTACTTCGGCTACTTATGAAGGAGCTACCAATGGTTCAAATCTTAGTTTCGCAGCAAACGGCACCGACAATTTTGTAATAAGTGACATCTCCACAGTTGGATTCACTGATCTTCAACTCAGTTTTGGACTTTATAGACAAGGTAGTACATCTAATCCTCCCTCCGGTTTTAATGTTACTTATCAATTCGGAACAGGAACGGTTTATACAATTACAAGTTTCGGTGGACTACCTGCCTCTAACAGTTCATGGGGTCTTGTAACTGCTAGCATTCCTAACGATCCCGCAAGTAATGAAACATTGACTATCACATTCCAACAACCAGGAGGCACAACCACTGCTTTTCGATTAGACGATATAAAACTTGAAGGAACTTCTGCAGGCAGTACTACTCCCCTTTCAGCGCCTGCAAATGTTACTGTTACCAATTCAAATGGTGTTGATGCTTTTGATGTATCATGGGATGCTGTTACCAATGCTAACGGCTATACAGTTAATGTATATAAAGGAACATCAACAACTCCTTATGCAACATATTCAGTAACAGGTGGTAGTACTACAAGTTACTCAGTCAAATACATGCTGCCGGATGCAACAGGAGGAAGTTATATTTGTAAGGTGATTGCTCTTGGAAGCGGCTCGTATTCAAATTCTCCTGAATCGGATATTGCTGCTTCAAACACTTTCAGTTTGGCAGCCGCGATAGTTAATGAAGATTTTAGTAATGGTGGAGGTAACTGGCCGAACATATACACAGGTGCCTCGAACGGACTCTCGGGTGCATGCGCTAATTGGAACAGCACAAATAATAATTTTGAGATTACAAATGGCATAGTATATTCGCTTAGTAGTATTACTGGACCAAAAGGAGAGACACATGCTCAAGCACTTGTTTTAAATGGAACTACAGGCACATTGATATTGCCGACAATATCAAGTGTAGAACAAGTTGAAATTCACGCACTTACCGCTTCAGCAACTGCTAATCGTAGTTTTACTATCAAAGAATGGAAAAGTGGAGGAGGATGGACAACCATTACAGATATGACCGTTGATAAAGTTTTAACGGCCACTCAAAATGACGATATATTCATAATTCATTTGTCAAGGCCCAACCCTACAAAATTGCAAATAGTCAATACCGGTTCCGGACTTATCTATTATACACAAGTTATTGTTCGTCCTACTGATCCGGCATTACTTGCTACTCCAACAGTAAATGCGGCTACAAATGTAACAGCTTCAGGATTTACAGCCAACTGGCAACCCGTAGCTAATGCTACAGGATATAAAATTTTTGTCACAAGGGGAACTACTACAGATGTCTATACTGCAACAGGCACAAGTTATGATGTATCAACATCATATAGTCCTCTTGGCGCTACTCCATATACCTATAAAGTAGTTGCTTTGGGAGATGGTGTCAATTACCTTGATTCGTATGTTTCAAACACTGTTACAGTTGTTGTGTATGACGGCCCTATTTCATGGACAGGAACAACCGATACCGATTGGACGAAAGCAAGCAACTGGGATCCTGCACAAATACCAGGCGCTGGCGATGATGTGATTATTTCTGCCGGCACAAACTATCCGGTTTTGAGCGCCAACGTCACCGTAATGAATCTGACCATCGAGCAGGGCGCTGGCATCGATTTGAGTACTTTTGCCTTATCGGCGCAAAGCATCAAGGCAAAAGCCACCATGGATTCCAAACAATGGTACTCCATCGGTTTCCCATTCGATGTAACCGCTTATTCTGATGATGAGGCATATCAAGATGAAGTTTTGGAAGCAGGTTTGAATTATTGGTTGAAAAATTATGATGGAACGAAATTCAATATCGTCGAAGGAACAACAACTATCACTGCAGGTAGCTACATCATCCAATTACCTTCGGGATTCGGTACCGATGCGAAAATATATTATGTTTCGGGTGCAGTTACTAATTTTGTGAAAGGCGAATTGAGTTTCACTGATGATACTTACGTTTTGCAGGCCAATCCTGGTTTAGCTCCTTACACGATAGATGCAACCACATTGGCCGGTCAAAACAATTATGTTTATCAACTCAGCCCAGACGGCAAAGTATATCAAAAAGTAACCGGCAATGCTACAATCGCTCCGTTTGAATCGATTATTACATACAAATCCATTAGTTTTCCGGCTAAGACGACAATCAGTTTGGAAGAGATTACCGGTATGGATGATATTTTGAATTGCGAGGCGACGATTGCAACAGAATATTACAATTTGCAGGGGCAAATGATTACAAGTCCACAACCCGGAAATATCTATTTAGTAAAGAAGACTTATGAATCGGGAAAAACGCAGGTTGTAAAACAATTTGTCAAGTAACAGATATAGAAAATTTTAAAAAAAATAATTATTATGAAAAAAATAATATTTTTAGCATTAGTAATCGGTTTAGCAAGTCCTGTTTTTGCCGAACAACAAAGTATGAAAGATCGTATCGACAGTTGGCTTTCAAGTTCTCCTTCGAGAACTGCTCCTCCTACAATCGATGGTGAGGATCCTGGCAATGACCCGCCTGTTGGAGATACACCTGTCGGCGACGGCTTGTTAGTTTTATTCGCTTTAGGTGGCGCTTATATACTCTATAAATCCAAAAAACAAAGACAGGAGTTATAAAAACAATCATTTCTCTCTCTGAAGTTATCTCAAAAAAACTTTTGAGATTAGCCTCAGGGAGAGATTAAAAAACCTGAGTTCGGGATAAGCTCATGCCATCAAAACAACGATTATCTAAGAACGGATACTATCATAGTAATCCATCCGAAAAAGAACTTATTTTCGGCTTTATGATTTGTAATCAATTGAAAGAAAGAAGATTAATAAAATAAGGATAGTTGTTTGTTTAGCAACACCCTGTTATTCGAAGAGACGAAATACTTTTTGTCCAAAGGCGAAAAAATAATCATGCTAAGCATCCCTATTCCTCATCCGAAAAATTCTCAACCAACACTTCGCGGTAAGCATTGAATATTTTCGATTTGGATATAAATCCGAGATATTTCCCCTGTTCGTCGATTACAGGGAGATTCCACGCTTGGGTATCGTCGAAAATCCGCATGATTTTTTCCATCGACATTTGAATCTCAATTTTGGCAGGAGGGGAAATCATGAATTTTTTCACTTTGAACCGGTCGTATAATTCCGGACGGAACATAATGTTCCGGATATCATCCAGCAAAACAACTCCCCGCAGCACATTATCCTCATCCGTAACCGCAAAAATATTCCGGCGGTAAGTGGAAATAATTTTTACAACATCGCCCAGCGTCATTTGCGGATGAATAATTTCAATGTCGTTCTCAATGATCGACTGTACATTTAAAAGCGTCAATACGGCTTTGTCTTTATGATGCGTCATCAGTTCTCCTTTTTGCGCCAAACGGATGGTGTAGATGCTGTAACGCTCGAAACACATGATTGTGATAAATGCACTGATCGAAACAATCATCAGCGGTAGAAAGAGATCGAAACCGCCGGTCAGCTCGGCAATCAGGAAAACCGCCGTTAATGGCGAGTGCATGACGGCAGCCATCATGCCGGCCATACCCATTAACGCAAAATTATCTTGCGGAAGATACATACCCGGATTAACCTTTCCCATAAAAGTTGAATACACAAAACCGACAATTGCCCCCAAAAAAAGCGAAGGAGCAAAAATACCGCCGCATCCGCCGCCGCCGTTGGTAGCTGTCGTTGCAAACACTTTCATCAGGATAACCATCAGCATGAAAACGACAGGCATCCAAAAATAATCGCGAAAACGGTAAAAAAAACTTCCATCCAACAGATTATCGTAGTGCCTGTTGATAATATCGGTAATAGTGTTATAGCCTTCCCCATACAGTGGAGGGAAAAGGAAAATAAGCACGCTTAACAAAATCGCCCCAACAACAAATTTGTTACGGAAAAGTTTTACCCTGCGGAACAAACCTTCCATCCAAATCGTTACGCGGGTAAAATACAAAGCAGACAAGCCGCAAATAATTCCAAGCAAAAAGACGTAAGGGATTCGCCCGACAACAAACGGGTCAACCTGATTGAATTTGAACATTGCATCCATACCGGTCAGGATGTAGGAAACCGTAGCGGCTGTAACCGACGAGATAAGCAAAGGCATCACAGAAGCGGTAGTCAAATCGAGCATCAAAACTTCGATGGTGAAAAGCAATCCGGCAATCGGCGCTTTGAAAATTCCGGCAATAGCGCCTGCCGCTCCGCATCCAACCAGCAGCATCAGCGTTTTTTTCTCCATTTTGAACAGGCGTCCTAAATTTGAACCGATGGCAGAACCGGTTAGCACAATTGGCGCTTCCGCTCCAACCGAACCACCAAACCCAATGGTGATAGAACCCGCTACCAGCGACGACCACATATTGTGCTCTTTTATACGGCTTTTCCGTTGAGAAATGGCATAAAGAATTTTAGTTACCCCGTGACCAATATCATCTTTGACTAAATACTTAACAAATAAGCCGGCAAGCAATATTCCGACAACCGGATAAACAAGGTAGAAATAATTGGCGTTGGTCACTTCGGCGCGACCGGTCAGGAAATGTTGAATCAAATGAATGGTTTCTTTCATTAAATAGGCGGCTAACGATGTGAAAATGCCGATAAAGAAACTTAATATCAGGATAAAATACCGTTCGGGAATATGTTTCTCCCGCCACAATAAAAATGTGTCAAACCATCCTTTTTTCATCACTCTAAATTCCTTTTCCCGTAAAAATTGTACGGAAAGTATAAATTATAATCTTGAGATCCAGCATCAAAGACATATTTTCGTAATACAAAATATCGTACTGCATGCGTTCAATCATTTCGTTTATGTTGCGTGCATATCCGAATTTAACCATTCCCCATGAAGTAATTCCCGGTCGCACGTTGTGGAGCAAGTAAAAATAAGGCGCCTGTTTCACAATTTGGTCGATATAGTATTTCCTCTCCGGACGGGGACCGACAATCGACATGTCGCCTTTCAGTACATTCCAGAATTGCGGAAGCTCATCCATACGGTATTTCCGCATGACTTGACCCAATCGCGTCACCCGCTCGTCGTGCTCAGACGAAAGAGTAGGACCATTTTTTTCGGCATCTGTCCGCATCGTCCGGAATTTGTACATCATAAACGGTTTTCCTAAATATCCGATTCGCTCTTGCTTGATAAAAATCGGACCCTCTGAATCTCTTCTTATTCGAAGCATCAAATACAGATAAATTGGCGACAAAAATACTAAAAGAAATAGAGATATTAACCTATCAAGTGTTAATTTTATATTTTTTTCTCCTTCGGAAAAATTGTGATGAGTTACATCAAATAGCGGAAGACCTGTTATTGTCTTTATATTAATGCCTCCGGTCAGCAAATGCGTATGATTGATGAGCAATTTAAGCGGCAGTTGGTATTGGTACAGAGAATACAGTAAAGCCAGTAAATCTTCATCCTCTTCCGAATCAATGGCAACAATTAATTCTTCGGTATTCAAATTCTTGATAAGCATTTCCAGATCATCTAAACCGCCTAATATAAATTGGTTATCAATCGATGTCCGGTTGGCGGATTGATTGAGTTGTATAAATCCTTGAATTGTGTAAGCTATCGAAGCGGTGGGTTCATTTAACATTTTTCGGACTTGCAACGCTTTTTCTCCGGTTCCGAGTATCAACGCATTCGTCGTCCATTCCCGATTGCGTATCTTTTTGGCAGTCTGATAAGTAATGATCAAACGAAACAAATAAGTAAAACCGAAGGTGAAAAAGAACAGATAGGCTAATTGTTCATAATAAACACGAATTGAATCAGGCAGAATTTTTAGAAGGAATGCGAAAAAAAGGAAAATAGTTCCAATCAGCACGGTGCCGAATGTCGTAAAAAATTCCGACAGCCTTGATTTTTCAAATAATCTGTTATAATATCCCGAATAATAATAAAGAATAAGCCAACCGAACGATACGATGATTTGTCCGAGCGCTACGTTTCGATAGAGCAAAAAACTGTCTAAGGTCTCGAATCCGTTGTATTGGGCGACTCCATAATATCGAACAATATTAAATGCAAGCCACGCTATGTTGGCGGCAATATAATCGGCAAACACATATTTGAACAACTGTGATTTTTTCCCCATGATTATTCCCTGATTATTTTTATTACTCCGTTATTTTCCAAGCGAATAATGCTTGAAGGTTTGGATTTTTGCATGTCATCTTTTCTGTAATTGACCACGTAATCTACTAAACGAAAAATTTCCCGATTTATTTCGGAAAAATTTGCCGGCGACGGCTCGCCGCTAAAATTGGCGGAAGTGGAAACGATTGGTTTTCCGAACCGGCGGCAAAGTTTTTGGGAAAACTCCTCCTTAGTAACCCTGATGCCAATGGTTCCATCGGAAGCGATTAGATTCGTTGCCAGGTTCTTCGCGCCGGAGTAGATGATAGTTAACGGTTTGTCCGAACATTCGATCAACTCCTGCGCAATATCGGGCAACTGATCGACATAGCGGTCTAATAGAGCGGAAGAATCGATCAATGTCAACATGGATTTTGAATCGGAACGCTGTTTGATTTCATAAATGCGTTTCACGGCATCTTCACGGGTAGCGTCGCATCCAAGTCCCCAAATCGTATCGGTAGGATAGAGGATAACTCCTCCTTTTTGAAGCGCTTCGCAAGCTTTTTTCAGGTCGTCGTTCATATAATAATTGAATAACAGAATTTTAATTTGAGACTAATTTATTTTGAAGTTCTTCTGCCGAGATATTGATAAATAATTTACCTTGCTGCGCCAAAGATATTTTACCTGATTCTTCAGATACAATAATAATCTTGGCATCGGTCTCTTGCGACAATCCCAAGGCGGCGCGGTGACGCAATCCCAATTCCTTTGGTATATCCTGGTTTTGTGACACGGGCAAAATGCAGGCAGCCGCTTTAATTTTTTTTGCGCTGATAATCATAGCGCCGTCGTGTAAAGGGCTGTTTTTGAAGAAAATATTTTCAATTAAGCGGGAACTGATATTGGCGTTCAGGATTTCGCCGGTTTCGACAAACCGGTCTAAGGGGATCGTTTGCTGGATGGCGATCAAAGCGCCTTCTTTCCGTTTCGCGAGATCCATAGCGGCAAGAACAATCGGCATGATATAGCCGATATTTTCATCAATATCGTCTTTGCTTTTCGATTTAAATAATTTTTTAATGAATCCAAGTCCTTTGTTTGAACCCAACGCTTGTAGAAACTCCCGTATTTCTTTTTGAAACACAATGGCTAAAATAATAAAACCGACACTGATGAATTTGTCGAAGATAGCGCCCGTCAATCGCATTTCAAAAACCTGGGATACCAGAATCCAAATAGCGATGAAAGATAAGACGCCCAGGAAAATAGGCGTTGTTCCCGTTTTTCTCATCAAAAGATAGGTTTCATACAGGATGAATGCAACCAGAAGAATATCAATTACATCTTTGATACCGAAATACATCGTTTATTTTTTGTTTACCATAAAAGTTTTGGCAAAGTTATAAAATTTTTCCTGAAATCAACAATAGAATTATTCTATCGCAGGGCAACCGCATCAAAAAATAGTAGAGACGACGCGCGCGCCATCTCTACCGGAACAGAATCGACCCCCAAAACCCTTTTATAAAAGAGGTCTTTTCCGTTTATTATTTTTTATAAGCCAATATCTCAAAGAACGAATCCCTGTTCAGACTATTGATCTACAACGCAACGGATACTATAGCAGCCTGCATGGAGGCCATTGGAGCTCGCGTTCAAGGTACTACCGCCTATATACATAGCGTAAGAATAATTAACATTATTAACAGTACTGGTCCAGTAGTACCCCACTGTGTTCTCGGAGATGATTGCGCCAGAATTGTACAAACGATACCCAGCAGCAGGCAGGAAGAGTGTAGGAGCAATACTACCCAAAGGGGTAACCAAGCTACCTGCTTGATATGATGAATTTACGGAAGGAGCCCATTGACATGTATTTTGATTATCAGTACCATTAGTAGTATCCATATTTTTCAATTCAACCCAAGTAGGTACGCGCCAACCGGCAGGGCAAGGATTATTAGCAGGATACTTACCATTCCAAAGGTTGTCATCTCTATAAGAAGCGCTGTTACCATGCCAATCGTAAGGGGAAGATCCCAAGTAAACAGGCGCACCATACCAAATATCGCCAACCGGAATTTGAGAATTGGAATCGTAAGAAATAACTCTTGAACCCGATCCGCCGTCCACAGGTGTCGCATTGCGTAGTTGATGTCCATCAGCCGCACGCCCCCATTGGTACAAGTCGCCGTATTCATCGGCGGGAGTAGCATAAGCAGCTTGCTCGACAGGGGTCAGGGATTTTACTGCATCTTCGGCGCCCAAATTGTAACACATGAAAGTAAGCCAATTACCAGTTGTCGTTTTAACCGGACAACCGACACTAACAGCCAATGTGCTTGTTCCGGCACAGTTACCGTTATTTGCTCTTACGGTAATTGCTCCGACAGGGCCTTCAGTAGTACCTGCTGTAACCGTTATGGATGCGGTTCCCACACCTGCTGTTATTGACCAGCCGGTGGGCACTGTCCAAGTATAAGTTGTCACACCCGATACAGGAGTTACAGAATAAATCAAGTCCGTAGCTCCTTTTATTACGCCATTAGCGCCGGATATTGCGCTTAGAACATGATTGACCGTAATTGTGCCAATAGCTATGCCGGTTCCGCTCCCACCGGTTAATACTACGACATAATTGCCGCTTGTTGTCGGAGCGCCGCTAATGGTTACAACTCCTGCATTCCAACTGCCGGTTACTCCGGCAGGCAAACCTGTAACTGTTGCACCCGTAGCGCCTGTGGTAGAATAAGTAATAGGTGTGATGGCAGTGCCGCCACATACGGTTTGAGCGTTCGTACCGGCTGCTGAAGTTAATGTAATGCTGTTCACAATTGAACTGGCCGGCGTGGCGCTACAGAGGTCTATCCATTTGCCGTCCGACCAAAACTCGACGCAGTCGATGTCGGTGTTGTAAATAAAAAGTCCACTGGCTTCCGTCGAATCGGGAGTAAGCTTGAGCGCATCGCGATCTTTGTTTGACAACATAGGCAAACGAAATCCACCTTTCGTACTTTCTAATTCCAGCACGGAATAGCTATGCGGAGATTTTTGCGCTCCAATCGTTACCTGCGCCTTGAGTGGCAAAGCGAAAAATAATATCAAAAGAATTGACAACTGATAATTGACAATTGATAATTTTAAGTTCATAATTTTTTAATTTTTAAAGGATTAAGTAAATTTTTAATTCACATTTTGTCCTCTGAAATATTTCACATACGCACATAAAAAAAGCGCGGACAAAACTCAATTATTCGGTACATGAGGTCTTCGCTACCTAACCAATCAAATAATTGAGTAAAGTTCACGCTACTAACATGAACATTTATACTCTATTCTTGATTGGTTTGAAATTGCGAAGTTTCATGTACCAAGAATAAAAGCAAAACGCTTTTTCCAATATTTCTACAATGTGCGTATTATTACGCAGTTTTTATATCATAGGCAACTATTTTTGTTTTATCGGGGGCAAAGATACGAATAATATCTCAGATATGAAAAGAAAAAATTGGAGCTGTGACAAAAATGGTTTTTCTGAATCTTTTTCTAAATGGACATAACGCCATTCCCAAATAAAACCTGAAAAAGCAAATGTACAACCCAATATAAAAATGTCAATAATGGATTATTGTATTTTTTGCTTTAATAGGGCTAAATTAGTTTCAATCGCTGCTATATCTTTGAAAAATGTAAAATCCTTTATGTTGTTTGTCAAAATTGCATTACATTTCATCTTTTGACTTAAAACATAATGCACATTGTCTTCTATATCATTGTTTAAGTGATTGAATCCTGCTTTAATATCAGAAAAAGACAAATCCAACACTGTAAATTTGGGTAATATTTCATCAAGTTTTTTTATAGTTGTTTCTCTTGAATATGCCTTTCTATTATGTTGTTTACTTCCTGATTGTAGCTTTGTAATTGTTTGCACAATTGCCAAAGACGAAGTAAAAAGCACTTCCTTTTTACGTTTTGAAAAAACATACTGCAATGCTTTTACATCGTTACTTTGTTCTGTGCAAAAGTTAATTAACACATTCGTATCAACATAAATGCGTTTTACTTTGCTACTGCTCATAAGCCAAAAACTAATCTATCGAAGCGTTTCCTTTCAATAGGTGTTATAACATCAAGATTTGCTGCAACAAATTCATTTTCTGCAAGTTCATGAATTCTTTTACGAGAAACGCCTGTTTTTTCCAGAATTAACTTTAGTAACTCATCAGACTGTTTTTTAGCAAGAGCATATTCTTCTTTTGTGTATTTTGCCATATCATTCATAATCACATTATACTACAAAAATAGTATTTTTTTGAGGAACAACAAACATCTCGAAGAAATTTTTTGATATTACATAATCCAATTATGTTTTAACAAATATAAAAAACATCTTTCGACCACAAAACTACATAAAATAATTTGACGGTGAGTCCATCATCTAATATCTCAGATATGAAAAGAAAAAATCGGATTGAATCTTTTTTTGAGACACTATTTTTGATGCAGTTGCCCTGATTCTATCGGCAAAATACAATTAAATGGGAAAACTTTTCACAAAAAACTGAATACTGTTACGAATTTTTTATACTTTTGCTTCGTAATTGGATTTTAATCAAAGACAAATTCATTAATTTACAAAACAAAAACTGCTAACTCTTCATTAGATATGAAACAATATTTTATCAGACTTGCTTTATGCTGCCTCTTGCTTGGCGCAACAACGGCAGTTCACGCACAATTTTCGGGTAGCGGAAGCGGTACTTCGGGCGACCCGTACATCATTACTACCCCGCAACAACTTGACGAGGTGCGCAGCAACCTTGCCGCAAACTACAAACTTGCAAACGACATCGACCTTGCCGATTATCTCTCCTCCACAGGAGCAGGATATAACGCAGGCGCAGGATGGAATCCGATTGGCGACAATTATACTTATTCTTTCACCGGCGCTTTTGACGGAGATGGACATATTATTAAAAATTTAAAAATAAACCGTCCCTCAACAAATTTTATCGGTTTGTTCGGCTGTGCCGACGGCGCTGCGCTAATCAAGAACCTCGGCGTGGAAAATACCGACATCGTCGGCTCTCAATTTACAGGCGGCGTAGTTGGGTGGAATAGCAGCGGCGGAACGGTTCAAAACTGCTACCATACCGGCTCGGTGAACAGCGGCAGTACTTCTGTCGGCGGCGTGGTTGGATACAACGTTTCCGGCAGCACAGTGCAAAATTGCTATAATGCGGGCGATATTGTTAGCAGCGACAATACTGTCGGCGGCGTGGTCGGGCAAAACAGCGGCAGCGCGGTGTCAAACTGCTATAACTCCGGCACGGTGAGCGGCAACGGCACTTCTGTCGGCGGAGTAGTCGGATTTAATGGTATCACCGGCACGGTTACAAACTGTTTTTATGATAATACGGTAAATCCTGCGCTTCCGGGAATAGGTTCTGATGCGAATTCAGGAAATACGGCAACAGGCTTGCCTACCGCTCAAATGAAACAGCAGGCGACATTTACCACTACGCCAGCAGATTGGGATTTTGATAATACGTGGACGATGCAGGAAAATGTAACCTATCCGCTCTTTAAGTGGCAAAATCCGCCATTTATGCACGGGCTTATATTCGATGCTGCAACGGAAGAGTTTCATCTTAACATAGCCAACGACTATGACCCGACTAATCCCGCCAATACTCTCTATACCGAACAGAGCGGCGCGTGGAGTTGGAACGGCACAACGCACACCCTTTCGCTCAACGGCTTCAACTGGACAACTCCAGACGCTATGGCATTGATAATTGCCGACAGCAGCAATCCACTCGGCAGCAGCAACCTGACATTAACCATAAACCTGACCGGAAACAACACTTTTGAAAGCGGCAGCGACTCGGGAGGGAATATGTCAATCGGCATCCTGTCGCTTATCAGCAACGTAACGATTCAGGGAACGGGAACGTTGAACGCAGTAGCAGGCAACGCTTCGCCCGTAATGTTTTCATTCGGAATAACAGCCGGAATGGGTACTCTTCCCATAAAAGCCATTACCGTTAATGGCGGTACGCTAAACGCCTCATCAGGTGAAGCCACAGGCGTGTCGTGCGCATTATCTGCCGATTTGACCGTTAGTGGCGGCTCGGTAACCGCTACGGGCGGACAAATACAAGGCGCCGGAACAAGTTACGGTATCTATTCAACCGATATGAACGGCGGCATCGCTCAGCCCTTGACGTTCAGCGGCGGCACGGTAACAGCATCAGGATATACGAGTGCGATAGTCAGTTATTCGGTTGCCAACGGCGCTCCCGACGCAAGATATACCGGTCCTGCTATTACCTCCTCGCCATATACCTACTGGACAAACAGCGCAAGCACAGGCAACCCCGGCGGTAGCGGAACTTCGGTTCCTCCCGGTGCGGCATACAGTTACAGCACAAGCGATAAATTTGTAAAAATAGAAACTCTTCCGTCCGTGCCTTTCTGCGGAGGCACAGGCACAACAACCGACCCTTACATTATCTGCAACGCAGAGCAATTGGATTCTGTACGGTATTTTCTTTCTTCAAGTTTTAAACTTGCAAACGACATCGACCTCTCCGGTTATCTCTCCCTCACAGGCGCAGGCTATGACGGCGGCGCAGGATGGATGCCGATAGGAGACGGCATTAATCCTTTTAGGGGAACATTCGATGGAGACGGGCATAAAATTACGGGGTTAACAATAACCCGCTCAACCGACGACAATGTCGGTCTGTTCGGCAAAACTAACGGCACAACAATAAGCAACCTCGGTTTGGAAAATGTAAACATTGCCGTTACGCCAAATACCGGTACCGGCGCCAGTACCGGCGCCGTGGTCGGATATAACAGCGGCGCGGTAACAAACTGCTACGTTACAGGCTCGGTTAGCGGCGGCGGTGCAAGCGCTGTCGCAGGCGGCGTGGTCGGATTGAACTATAGTTCGGTAACAAATTGCCGTAACGCTGCCGCGGTCATCGGCTTTAATACCGCCGGCGGCGTGGTCGGAAGCAATGTCGGCACGGTATCAAACTGCCAAAACTCAGGCACGGTAAGCGTATCGAGTTCTTACAGCGGCGGAATAGCAGGACGGAACGACGCCGCAATACAAAACTGCTATAACACAGGCGCGGTCAACTGCAAGGATGGCATTAGCGGCGGCATAGTCGGAAATGAAGGTAGCGGCAGCACGGTACAAAACTGCTACAACACAGGCAATATTACCGCAGGTGCCGGTGCCGGCGGCGTGATTGGGCAGAACGACGGGTCGGTTTCATACTGTTTTTACGATAAAGATATTTGCGGCAATATAGGCGGAATAAACGGCGCAGACCAAACAGGACAGGCGGAAGGCAAAACCACCGCACAAATGAAAACGCAGGCAACATTTGACAATCCGACAGCAAACTGGGATTTTGTAAATATTTGGATAATGCAGGAAAATGTAACTTATCCGCTCTTTAAGTGGCAAAATCCGCCATTTCAATACGGCTTAATATTCGACGCAGGAAGCGGCGCAACTGGTGGAAAATTCTATTTAGATGAAAACAACAGCAACGCAATCGCCGGAAACCCCGAATACACTCCGACAACAGGCACTGCTACGTGGGACGGCACAAATAAAATCCTAACACTCAACGGTTTCAATTGGGAAACATCAGCATACATCTCGCTGTTTATCATCGGCGGCGACCTTACACTCAACCTTGCTGCCGGAAGCACAAACACCATCACTTCCACGTACAACGATAACGGCGCAACTTATGGATTTTACTGTCACAACGGCAACTTGACCATTAGCGGCAGCGGAACGCTCAACGCAACAAGCGGAAACTCGGTAGGCGAATTGAGTTATGGAATTTTTGGAGTGGGCAGTATAACCATAGACGGCGGAAATATTAACGCCACCAGTGGCGAAGCACCTACAAGCAAGGGTATCATCAGCGCCTCATATTTAACCGTCAACGGCGGCACGGTTACGGCAACGGGAAATTCGCAAGCAATTAATGCGAGTCCAATTACTCTGCCATCTGCATATACCTACTGGACAAATACAACGGCAGACGACCCGCTCGGCGCAGGCGTAACCTATCCCGCAGACGCGGCTTTTGCAAACAGCAGTACATATAAATTTGTAAAAATAAAAACATTAAATACCGCCTACGGATTGATATTTGATGTTTCAAACAAGAAATTTTATCTTGATATAAATAATAATCGGGCTTTTGACGACGGCACAGATATAGAATATACCGACCAATCGGATAAATGGACATTCTCCAACGATACGCTTTATCTGAATAACTTTGTATGGGAAACGCCCGCTCCAATTGCGCTGACAATCACAAACGGCGATTTAACCCTTAATATTGAAGGGGTAAATACCTTTACATCCGCCTCTGTGGCGGCTTCTTCGCTGTCTGCGGGTATAAATCCGCAAAACAATCTTGTTATCACGGGCAGCGGAACACTCAATGCTAAGAGTGGGAACGGAATCCAATCTGTTTTCGGAATAGGCGCAGACCTTAACCTCACCGTCAATAGCGGAACGGTTAATGCTGTGGGCGGGGACGCTTCAAATGATTCTTACGGAATATATGTGAACGGAATTTTTGCCGTCAATGGCGGAGCAGTTACCTCTGTAAGCGGAAATTCAACAACCAACTCCTCTTATGGAATAACCGCAGGCACTGTCAATCTTAATGGCGGCGCGGTAGCGGCAACAGCATCAACGGCAGGAAGTTACGGTTACGGCATAGTGATTAAGAATAGCGACGGCGCATTCAACATCGCAGGCGGCGCGGTGGCGGCAACAGGAAATTCGCAGGCAATATATTTGATTAGCGGCAGCACGCTTACTACGCCTGCTGCATATACCTACTGGACAAGTACAACCGCAGCAGACCCGGGCGGCGCAGGAACGCAAGTACCGCCAAATGCGGCTTTTGCAAATGATAATTCTTATAAATTTGTAAAAATAGAAACGATAAATATTGCCGATTACGGCTTAATATTTGATAAAACAACACAAAAATTCTATCTTGATAATGGTTTAAACACCGAATATACCGACCAATCTGCCAATTGGAGTTTCAGCGATGATACGCTTTATTTGAATAATTTTGTATGGACAACGCCTGCGCAAAGAGCGCTGACCATCATAAACGGCAATTTGAACATCGATATTGAAGGCGCAAACTCCTTTGTCTCTACTCATAACGGCGCGTCAACAATACACTCCGCAGGGATATGGGCT
>Ga0123357_10003481_pt1 | contig 18085 bp, 13 predicted proteins | sample TergutEmb28metaG_FD_89873 | JGI IMG/M metagenome (GOLD analysis project Ga0123357, IMG submission 89873) | Embiratermes neotenicus P4 segment gut microbial communities from Petit-Saut dam, French Guiana - Emb289 P4 | ecosystem: Host-associated > Arthropoda: Insects > Digestive system > Gut ... | reverse complement strand
TAAGTGTGTAACAGCTGTCAAAGTTTCAAACTTCACTGGCCATTATCTCCGTAACCGTTCAACTTTGGACATAGGTGTTTTGGGTTATATCGGTATACTTTAGTAAGGAACACCCTCCCGAAGTCTGGCACATTCCTCCTGGGACACCCTGTATATATACACATACATACATACATACATACATACACACACACATACATACATACACACACACATACATACATACATACATACATACACACACACACACACACACATACATACATACATACATACATACATACATACATACATACATACATATGTGGGATACTGTGGGATTGTTAATTGACAATCACAGTAAGACACATATGATATTTATTTGGTCAGTGTTGTACAGTCGTTGCGTAATAGTTTTGTAATGATATGTTCGAGTAACTTCGCCTGGTCTCGCTGGTCTGCTTGGGACGACGTCTTGAACGTGAATGCGCAGTGCACCTGCGCGTGTGGAACCCAGGCAGAGGGCAGCACCGTCCGGTCTGCTGTAGCAGTGGGCGACGAGATGGCTGGCAATCCGCTCACGGTGTGCGAGCAGGACAGTACTGCGGCGGTGGCTGATAGTTCGGCAAGCCCCGGAGAATAGGCGTCAGCTGACGGCACGGCAAACCCCGTGCCTCATTTGGTGTCATGATGTTTGGGTGTCAAGCGACGTTGTTACTCCCTTTTGTGGTCTCCAACAGATTACTCCTTCTGATACGGACTGGCTGTCCGTCTTGGTGTGTTGGGTACTGACTGGCCCTTCTTGATATTGCTGCTGTTCAGTCTTTCTTGAGATCGCTGCTGGCTTTCTTGAATGATTCTTGTAGTTGCGTATTCTGCTGGGTGCCGATGTTGAAGTAATCTCTGGTTGGAAACGTGGTCTTATATACAGAATTCTCGCTGTTCGACCTGCCCTCCATTGGTTAATTGGCAGGTTTGGAAGGCGTGGCTAGTAGCGTAAATACTTTTGTTGAGGTGCTGTGATGGGAAACGGCGCTTGGTTTGTAGCTGTGAGCGGAGACTGGGTTTACAGCGAGGGAAGGATAGAAAAGAGAGAGAGAGAGCATTGCTGTGATGTGTGACGGCGAATTGTACAGGGGAGGAAAGCTTGTGAGGCGAAACGGGGTTTGAATTGGAGATGGAGTGACATGTGGGTGTCCCCACACATACATACATACATACATACACACACACACACACACACACACACATACATACATACATACATACACACACACACACACACACACACACACACATATATACATACATACATACATACATACATACTTAAATATACACATGCTCACACATACACACACACATTTTAAGGATGTATGCACATACATGTACACATCTGTTATTTTTGTACAACTGTAATTGAAATTTAAATGTTTACACAGATTGTTGGCAAAATCTGAAAGATGGTGAAAATCTTTATACATGTTCCAGCAGATAAGTATGACAAAGCTTACAGTCTTCATATTCAAATTGCCTAAGAGAAGAGTTGATTTTAAGCTTTCAGAGTAGGTATTCTTTTACTTCATTACAGGACTTTGAAGATACAGTGAAGACATTACATTGTCTTTGTGTTTTTATCACTTGTAAATTAGAATTATTTGTTATGTATGGGAATGTTATGCTGTGTAATGGTGGATGAGAACAAGTGTGCAGGAAGATAGTGTGGATGGTGGCACGTAGCGGATAGAACATTGCCAGATGTAATATTTCTCATGTTGTGTCATTTTTCATGCAGTTAAAAATTTGAAAATATGTCTCAAACCTGTATGTGTGTGTGTGTGTATATACACACACATATATATATATACACACACACACACACACACACACACACACACATACAGGTGTCCCAGGAATTAAGGTCACTACTTCAGGATTAATTCCACAGCTGATTCCGAGTCAGAAATGTAATAAACACATGGGTCCAATTCGCAGATGTTCAAGAGTTATGAGTTTTTAAAGTACACTAAATGAATTAGAAAGGAAAGAGGAGCATTGTGCATTGTTTGAGATATGTTATTAACTGTACAGTTACAGATTCGCCGTTCAACACTAAGCAAGTTGTTCAAAGTGTTCTCCATCTGCTTGGATGCATTTTCTGACTCATGCGACCAAAGAACTTGTAACCTTATGAAACAATGCAGTGTTGTTGATGCCTCTTGCAGTGCTGAGAATTCGCTGGAGTAGTTCTTCTCTCGTGTTAACCTTGTGTGCTTACACCATAGCTTTCATGTAACCCCACACATGGTAATATAATGGGTTCAGATCTGCTGACCATGGTGGCCAATTCTATGCACCACCATGACCAATCCATCAATTTGGGAATTTGTGATTCAGATACTGCCTTATGACAAGACTGAAATGAGATGATGCTCCGTAATGCTGGTAATAACATCTGTTGTCATGTTTGTGGAGGAACATTCTCTAAGAGTGCTGGCAGTTCATCTTGCAAAAAGTTGGCATAAATATCACCTGTCAGACATTGTGGAAAAATTTACAGACCAGTCAATTGTTCACCAATGACACCACATCTCACATTCATGGAAAAGTGATGTTGGTAGTTGTTTTTGACAGTTCCATGAGAATTATCATGATCCCATAAATGGGATTTCCTTGTATTGTTGACTCCATCGCAGGTAAAATTGGCCTCGTCGGTGAACAAAATGTTACGAATCATATGGGAGTTAGAATTAATCCAACAGCACAACTCCAACCAGCTACACGTGTCCACAGATGAGCATGAGAAAAGAACTACTCCAGCGAATTCTCAGCTCTGCAAGAAGCATCAACAATGCTGCAGTGATTCATAAGGTTACAGGTTCTGTGGTCATACCAATCAGAAAATTATCCAAGCAGATGGAGGACACTTCAGACAGCTTGCTTGAGTGTTGAATGGCGAATCTGTAACTGTAAATTTAACAACATAGCTCAATAAGTGCATAATGCTCCTCTTTCCTTCTAGTTTATTTACTGTACTTTAAAAACTCATAACTCCCGAACCATTGCCAATTGGACCCATGTGTATATGACGTTTTTGACTCCAAATCAACTCTGGAATTAAATCCTGAATTAGTGACCTTAACTCCTGGGACATTCTGTGTGTATATATATATATATATATATATATCCTGCTGTCATTTACTTTCCTACAGTGCTCATGCAGGAATATCTACATGGGACACATCGGTCACACGTAATATATATTTTAATGAAACAGTAAGTCAACACATTCATTGCCAGGCATTTTAAACATAAGTTTAATGCTTTGTTCAAGTATTTGTGGCTGGATGGACAAATAGAGCTGTTGTCAACTGTAAGGATGCATCCTTCCATGAAATATGGTGAAAGCATTATGCATATTTTAATCCCTTATAATTTATGCTATATAGTGAACAAGCAGAGAATGAAGACATTTTCACTTTTTCTGAGATGGAGAGAGCATGATTACAAGAGTATTATTTAAGGTACTATATCAAAAGTCCCTTGATTGTTACATCACTGATACTGATGATTAATAAAGTTGTGTGTGGATTTATGTTCATAGACATTTCAACTGGCTGGCCCTGAACTTAAGAAGTCAGCATTGTTCTGGACAGTAATGTTTGTTGTGTTGGCATTTGGAGCAGGGTTCAGCTACTTGATTCACACCTTGTCCATGACAGCAGCACTTGAGAAACTAGTGAAACGGGTCCGTGTACTTGCCTTTTCAAACATACTTTGCCAACCTGTCAGCTGGATGGATGAGGATGATAATTCTCCTTATAAACTATGCACAAAATTGGCTCGAGATGCACCTCTAGTGAAATCAGTATGTGTAAAGTTTCTGCTTTCTTTTCCCAGATTTTTAAAAAGTATATCATACTGGGAAGTTGTTACATATTTTCACACTTCTGGCACTAAGTGAAAGTCTGTTGTGTATACCATGTCATGTCAGGTAATTTTTCAGTCCAGGAATCTCAATTCTTCTTTTTATCTAAACATTTCACTGAATAACAATGGCTTGTAATGAATAATCTGAGACATTGACACAAATGTCCATTTTGTTAATCAGTAACATTGTTCTCATCATGTAGTTGTATTTTTCTTGCTGGGAAACAACAGCCTCTGTTTCATCACTATCTCATATTATTAAAATATCACTTAATTGCTTTATTCTATTTAATTGACTAAATGTCAGTGAGCTGCTAGAACCCCAAAGATTAACAATTCCTGCATGATTTTAGCCTTCATTGTAGCTACAAAAATAACTGCTTCACAAGAATCTCTATGCATGTAAGGCAAATTTCATGCTTTGTAGCATCATGCAGTTAAGTAATCTAGTAGATGATAGGGGCATGAAAGTGCAATTATTTAGTTCAGATAAAAACCTTTAACTTTATTGGAAAAGTGAAAATAATTTTGATGTAATATTACATAAAAAATAATGAGAATTTCATCGACTGTGCGTGGTTCAACATCATTCATAATTGAAATGTCAGGTATTATTCGTGTCACTTGTCCTGTTGGTGTGTTAGTATACAGACTGGTAATATCAAATTATGGAATCTATTTTTTTATCGAATGGGACTTTTGGATGTCATGGTAATAGCTGTGTAGTATTCTTGACACTGAATGTGTAAGAGTTGTGTTAACAGTTTTTACTTTTAACTAATTATTCGTGAAAACAATGGGATTTCTAACTTTAAAAGTGCAATTTTCTGTCATTCTCACACAGGCCAATATAAATTTCTTCACAATTCTTTTTCATGGCATTGCACTGTATATTGTGTTTTCCTTATCATAAGAGATATTACCAATTCTGTCGATAAATAAGTAATGGGCTTTTGTAGTGTCCATTTCACTTTTCTGTGTTGGATTTGTGTGTTTATAGGCAGCAGGATTGCGGGCTGGACAGGTTCTTGGTGCCCTTGTGACTCTTGTGTCAGCATTTACTATTGCATTTCTGTATGGATGGAAACTTGCATTTGTGTTGATGATAGCTGTCCCCATATTAGTGTTTGCAAGTTATCAGCTAGCCCTAATTAACAGACGTTATCAGCAACGGGACAATAATCTCATGGATCTGGCTGGAAAGGTAATAATATTTGGTTTTGTAAATCAGTGGTGCTCACATTATACAAAAATATAGGAGTCCCCTCAAAATTTACTTTCACTGTTTAAATTTGTGTAGCATGTTATTGGTAAAAGGTTCAGTTTAGTTGCTAGAATGCAGGAACTGAATTTATATATTGTTACATTATATACTTGTATATGTAATCTGTTTTGCATTTTTGTTTTGAACTGTCTTTTGGGAGCATTGAAACCCCCATAGACAGTGTGTGAAAATCAGTCAGTCTGTGCATGTGAAACAGTTCAAAATCAATGAATAAATTTTTATGAAAGCTGGTATTGAGAAACTTGCTTGCACATCTTCCTTCGTGTCATACTGTAACTTGCATACCTTGACCGAATTTTTATTGAAGTCTGGGTGGAAAAAGAACATAACATACGGCGGTTTAACAAAGTGATGGGCAATTTAGTTTACACACAGTGTTCCTTTACAAATTCTCGCAACCATAAATTCTCATATCCATTCTTCAGAAACATTAAAATTAAGAAATTTTATGTGATGACCATAACAAGAATAACCTGATAATTTAGTAGTGTGTCTTGTGCTTCATATTTATATACAAGTGGTAAACAGTTCTTAGTTTTATGTAACCTACTTACATTTTGAAGTGGCATCTGAATGTAATCTGAATGTTCGACAGTGCAGTCTCTAGGCAAAGAATATCAGTTCCTAGACATCTTCCTGATAAAATTAGTAAACAGTGAAGTCTTTTACCTAATCTAATATTGTAGTGCAGCATGTCTTGTACTTCACATTTATATGCAAGTGATGAACAGTTCTTAGTTTATGTGCATATATGTTTAGGTGGCTTCTGAAAGTATTCTGAATATTCGGACAGTGCAGTCTCTGGGCAAAGAATATCAGTTTCGGGACCTCTATCTGGAGAAACTAGTGGCACCTTTAATGTAAGTACTACTTAAAGTCTGTAATACTGTAAAGGTTATATTGAACCCTTGGAGGCGAATGATAGATTTAAATAATATGTAGTATGATGCTGAAAAGATAGGAAGGTTAGTCTCTCAATCTGATACAAAGAATATGCCACTTATGGGATGTATATGGACTGCCCTGAGATGCACATACATTTCTGCATTAGGTCTACTGTGTCTACCAGAGTTAAAACAAAGTTTGTTTAGTCAGTACATTTCTCCCCAAACCATCCTGATCCCACTTGGGTCCCTGAAATGGATATTGCAACACGAAAGTATGACAGAATTTTTTTCTGTCGGCTCTGCTGACTTGTCTAGGTTCTTGGCACATGTTTCTTATCCTTGGCTATAGAGTTCAGTGACAGGAAAATAAGAAAAGAAGACTTTGGATCATATGCTCACTGTTCAGTCATATACATCAATTTTTATTCATCAGATCAAGTGAACACAAAAATAAAACTTGTGGAAAGCAAAAGAAATGAAGGAATATAACTGTCTGACAGTTCTTGGTGGTAATTTGGAGAAATTGTGGCGAAATGTGGAAGGAATTCTGAGGGAATTAAATGCAAAATGCACTTTCAATCCCACTAATAATTGCTAGATCTACCAATGAATCACACTAAATTGAAATCTTCATTCAGAACCCAGTTTATTTTGTGTTGTCACTACATGAATGGCCGATATCTTCTTGGGGTTATTTTGTGTATGTTGGCACATATGAATGTGAAATGTACATGTAAGTACATGCAAAGTTAGTTCTAATCCTTATGTGTATATAAGTGTCATTGTTTTCCTAAAGTGGCCCATGCACAAACAACAATTTGCACTGACATGAGTAGTGTTGGACAGTAGAGTTACAATGTTCAGCTGGAATAACGTGTATGGTGAACAGATTCATGAGACAAAGCACGTTTTAAGTGAAATCACCGAAGTCACTAATGCAATTCAGCGAAAGTACCTCATGAGCCAACTGGGTAGAAAGAAATAAGCGTTTCATGTGCGAAGCCCTTAAACCAGTAGTGATGCCGGTGCAAAAGTTTGTCAACTTACCTCAACTTAGTACTGCAGTCAGAGATGAGCAAGCAAAAAAGAGTATCCTAATGATATGTGCTTCAAGAGGATAAAGATTGAGGAGGAGAAAGAGCAGAAGAGCAGGAGCAGGGAATGTAGGAAATACGACACTGAGCTTGCAAGAGGTTCCTGTTGAATGTGATGGCATGGTAAATCCCTATTTAAATACATTGAAGAAGAGAGATTTGTACACAACTTTTGGTATTTGGAAAATTTCTGGAGGCATATTGATGAGTGGCAACACCAATATCCATCCACCATCATCGGATTTATGTGTGGGAGAAGAGTGATACAAATAATAAGAATTACGATTGAGCTTCACTTCAAGAAGACATTCGATGAAACTAGAATATTATGGAAAGATTATCCTAACAACATATGTCCACAAAACATACTGCAGTGCTACTAGTTTTTGTGAAAGTCATGGACTACCACTCATCATCAATGCAGGGGGAAAAAAAAAACATAGGCATGGGTTTTTACGATACATGATTATGAGAGGGGAATGCCAGAATTGGGGATTGAAATAAAAGATGACTCTCACATATATATTTCTATATAAAATGCACTAGGACTCTGTTACACTGTAGTCTCGTTAACCAACCCCCTGTAACACTGTATTCTAGGTAACTTGCCACCTGTGACACTGTACTCTAGTTAACCTGTCTAATCTTGTAATTTGTACACAACTTGCGATTGCCATTGATGATAACTTGCCATCTTCGCCATCTCCACTGTCATCACACCATTTTAATTGTATTTATTGTCTCCATTGTTGTCATCAGTGTCGTCATCATTGTTGTCATTATCATCATCATCATCATCATCATTGCGGTCATTGTCACTGTAACTTCTTGCATTGGTGACTTGCTTAGGTTGGTATATGATTGTGATTGTTTTTGTTGTAATTTTTCAGGGCAGCAAAGAAGCAAGCACTGCTCTTTGCAAGTGTGTTTGCCTTCTGTCAAGCTGTTACATATGCTATGTATGCAGGCGCCTTCCATTTTGGTGCTTATCTAATTGAGAATGGTGAAATGGAAGCCGTTGATGTGTACAGGCAAGTGATTTGGATGTGAAAGTTAAAATATTTCTGTAAAATAGGTGGAGAACCAGGTCATGTAATGACATTTTGTGGTACTGCAAGAATAGTTACGTTAAATTATCAACAAGTTTTTTCTTTGTAATTAATTTTGATACTAGAATAGAAGGAGGGTAAAGCTGCAGTGATGTCTATGATTTTTTACATATTACTGGATTTCTGGTCTTTGTCCATAATCTAGCACTCTGAAAAAGACATAATATTTAAGCAACTTGACTCACATCACCTTCCAACTCAGTTTTGAAACTTCCTGCTCTTTCCAACTTATGTAATTTGTTATGCATTTTATTTAACTAGTTTTGAATGCTATACTTGTATTGTTCTTTAGTGTCCCAAGAGAAAATTAAGTTGGTCTGTAAACTGTAGTGCTAAATGGTCCATTAAGCCTTTGCTGGTCCATGTGGCTTCATCTCTGGTGCACTGCAGAAAAAGTAGAAAAATAATTTTTTGTTTATATGTTTTTGATGATATTTTTTCTGTTTCCTAAGGGCAGAATCTTGTCAATATCAGAACTTCTGTATGTGCTTTATTCTTCTACTCACCTCTTTGTCTGATGTATTGGTCAGCTCCATTTGTGTCCCATGACAGGAAAGGATTTTATATTCAGTCTTTTCAACTACCTCCTTTTATGCTGCATCAGTTGTAAGCTCCATAGTCTGGCCTTCATCATGTCTTCTGTGTTTGAGTTTGAAACAGTGGCCTACACTGTGTTTTGAAGAGGTTGTGGCCATTTGTAGTGAAACCATGAACTACCTTCTTCATAGATTAGAGGGGAAGGTTTGTTTCACTAAAATCTATAGCCAACCTCAGAAAAACAATAAAGGCCAATTTATAATTTCGACAGTTGGAGGCAGGAACTTTGAGATTGCAAATCATAAATTTGGCTGCATTTATCAGCATGTGCGGTCACAATAAAAATGTCTAGCGTATTACAGTTACTGATGTGTGTAGTTGTTTGATATAAATTGAAGATGTAGAGTATTGCAATACTGTAATTAAATGTAAATGTAGCAGGTCCAATAAGAACTGATACATAATGAATATTCACAAATTCATTAATAAAAAAAAATGTTCTTTCCTAAAATTGTAGTACTAATTTAGACTTTCTCAGTTTAAAACTGAAGTGCATATAATTTATTATGTAAATTGCTGCATACGTGATATTTAAATGGCCACACCATAGATATGTGAACCCAGTGAATAAAGGTTATAACATTATCACTTCAGTTATTCTTGTTGATGTTGTATTCCCTGAATTTGTTTTATAAATGTGACTTATTCACAGTGTGAGATGTGATATCACTTAGCACTGTCTTGTCACACAGGTTACAATGCACAAGCATGACAGGGGAGCTCTGTTTCTGTTTTCCATTAACTGAATCAACTTGAAGTTTAGGTAAAAAGGGATTCAGCACTGTAGTAAGTGTGATACAAGAAGCTAAGTACAAGAAACATATTTCCATGTTAACAATTAAAATATTATTCCAATTAGAAATTTTCACTATACTTAAACTGCATTAAACTTTGTACCAAGATCTGTGTTTATCTGTTGAATACAGAGTGTTCTTTGCTATGGCATTCTCTGCACAGTCAGTTGGAATCGCTACAGCCTACCTCCATGACTACACTAGAGCAAGAATTGCAGCAGAGGAGATCTTCTATTTAATAGACCGCTGCCCAGGAGTGGTAAAAGGAACTGCTAAACCAGTGAGTTAATTAATGTGAGCCTAGCTTTTTGCATGAATCTTTAAATTGTGACTGGGCACAGTATAAAAGCTGAAGATTACTATCTTCTGGGATGTGGTGTTTGGTTTGGTAGCTAGGTACCAAGATGCAAAATTTGGCATGCTTACAGAATTTTTTCCAATGATCCTAAGTTTTCCAGGATACGCCACTGTGCTGTTGGGTGAGTGGTTTGAGATGTTTCAAAGGCACTACATTCATTTGAAACACCAGGATACACTCATCCAGTGTCACATTGTCATAAACTCTGAGATCTGAACCAGTTAGATATTGACAGTTTGGAGGAACGTGTTATGCCAGTCTTCAGAATGATCTCTTACAGCATCATTCTCCAAAATGTTGGAGTCTGTTTACTAAACTGGATAATGTGAAATGTCAAGAAGACAACATTTTATTGGCTTTAGTTCAGAGACTGTCAATTGTTTGTCCTTGTGACACAATTGCCACATTCATTTCGTTTTTGTGCAGAACCCGCATATTAATCGTTAAATAAATACAGTCAAGATACATATTTTTCCAAACAGTGTTGTTTATTGTATAAAAATATAAAGTTATCATAACATAAAACTTTTTTTTTGTATGAACATCAATTAAAAATGCTAAAGTAATAGCAGTGGCTTCCAGATCTACATAATAGTGACCCTCAGCTTAGAAGAAACATCCTTTAAAACTCAAACCCTTTAAAAACTGAGGCAAACCAGAATTATATTTAAAGACTTAGCTTGTGCTGTGCAGTAAACACACTTCGTCGATTATAAGAACAAATCATTTAATGCCATGTAGGTAAATATTCGCTGTTTGTTCTGAAAACTATACAAAACACATGAATACACTGCGAGTGCAATGTAGCGTTCCTTAATGCTAATCTTGTGGCTCAAAAATAACAGTTAGGCTGGAATATTTTGTCAGGGCACAACTTATTTGGAAGGGTTGAACCATTCAAGTTGAATGTCTAATAGACACATCTATCTAATGTGTCTGCTGGGCCAACCTCAGATTTCTTTACTCATTTTGTGTCTCATCCTTCACATCAACATTGAATGCTCTTGAGTTATGTATTCTTTGAACATCTACATTTTGCCTGTATAAGGACTGTAAATTGCAAGAATAAGAAGACAAATTTAATGGCAATAAGTATCCATGTAGAAGTTGAAGTATTGACTTCGTTGTTTAAAAAAACTGATCTGGTTATTGTATTAGATCTTTAAAAGTGTGGATATGAAAGGTGCAAGTACCATACCGCTTGTTTAGAGTGTATTATTTAAAAATGTTATAAATTTTAAGATTATACAATGTCAGTGATTGATAATGAACTAGTGAATGAGTGAGAATGGAGCATTGGTGGAATGATATTGACAGGGAAATCTCTCAATATTCAGAGATAAACCTGTCCCATTGCCACTTCTTATACCAAAAATCCCACATGGACTGGCCAGGAAATGAACGTGTACCTCCGCAGTGAGAGGCCTTGGATAGAACCAAGCTACTGCCTAATAACTGTCTCATATACGTATAGTGAGAAAAAATAACCATATTCTACTTGCATTTCCTTTAATTTGCAAGAAAGCATTGTTGACTTTTGGTTTGGGTTGTACAGTTTTCAGTAAATAATGTTTAGTAAGGAAAAGGTATAATGGAATAGATGGAAATGCACTTTGTTCACAGAGTGACATGGTAAGTTTTTCATTACTGTTGTCCCTTCCTTTAACTCATTGTAAGATTGATAAAAAAAAGTCATTTTAGTTGGAATGTCAGTATCAGAGTCTTATACTGATATATATATATATATATATATATATATATATGTATGTATGTATGTATGTATGTATGTATGTATTTTGTAAACTGTTCTGAAATGACAATGTTGTGAAATTTACTACTAGTTAACCAACTTTTACTCTGTAAGAATTTGTTTTTAATAGATAAAATAATTTTCAGAAAATCCTTGGACGGGTGACTTTTCATGATGTTCACTTCCGGTATCCCAACAGGCCTACTGCTCCAGTACTGAGAGGGTTGAATCTTGAAGTGAAACCTGGACAAACTGTCGCACTGATTGGTGCATCTGGATGTGGAAAGAGTACAGTAATGGCACTGCTGCAGTGCTTTTACAGCCCTGATTCTGGGCAAGTTGTAAGTAGAACACTGAATTGTCCATTTATGAATATGTACAGTACAAATTGTTGTATTCATATAAGAGTTGAAATTTCCAGGGCAACTAGAATTTTTGAAATTGTCTTGGGTAATCAGTTGCAGAAATTTCAAAATGAATACTTCTGATGTCTATTGATTCAGTCTATTGCCTGAGAGGATTTGAGGCCTGGTTTTGGGTGTGATAGTGTGGAAGGGCCACACAGGGTGCAAAATCTGTGGCATGTCAGATGAGAAGGTGAAACAAATTATTTCTTTTGCAACCCTTACATTGTAACTAGTTAAACTATTTAGCACATGGCCTATTTCCAAGCTCTCTTTTCACTTACATGAACTGCCTTGCACTTTTTAACATGAGTTTTAGGCCTGTTGGCGTAGGTGCTGTTTTATTCTGTTTTGGTTGCTGCTAGCAATACAGAGGTATGAAGAAAAGCAGTTGGAAGGAAGAAAGCACACATAAAAGGAAATGATCTGCTCCTACTGTGCATATGTGTCAGTAATGAAATGTTTGAAGTCAGCAGGGAAATAAGTGCATTTGATCGGAGTTTTATAATGACAGGAGCCCATCGCATTTATCACAGCTCGGATCCAGTTTAAACATGACTAAATCTCAGTGTCTGGATAAACAGCATCATGTGTGTAATTTTCCCCATAGCTTGGGATTTTTATCTGAAATATTCTGTTATGGAAATGATGGATCTTGTATCTGTTTTTTGGGAACAGTCTTAGTTCCTTGTCAAATATATTCCTTATTCCTGCTTGTAGTTTTGTCCATTTGTGATTTGTTTTTTAATTTCTTGGTATCAAATTGCAGGAACATGTATTGTTGTCATATGTTGCTAGTATAAACATATGAAATTCCAATATTGGCACACATTTGTGAAATATCATTCCATTATGCACTTCATAATGAGGCATACCAGTACTGACTGACGGATGTTTCTTTTCCCTTCTATTTACAGTTCCGTATTCCCAACCTTCGGTAATTTGTATTACCCTTTTGCATTGCAATACTCCAGGTTTCATGTATACTTTACAGAAACACTGGTAGTGTTTGACATGAATTCTTTCTTTCTTTCTTTCTTAGTCTGACTTCTGTCTGCCTACTTATTGTGTTAGTTTAGAGAGGGTTTTTGTTGCACCTGACCATGCTCAATGACACACACACACACACACACACGTGCGCGCGCACACACGCACGCACCCACACACACACGCACGCACGCACCCACGCACGCACTTGGCACGACACCACTGGACTAGGAATTGGCCTGTCACAGAGACTTCTACCTGACAACACACAACACTCATACGAGACAGACATCTATGACTTTGTCGGTATTCAAACCTGCAGTCTCATCACGTGAGCAGCCAAAGACCCATGCCTTACACTGCGTGACCACTGGGATCAGCTGACACGAATCACTTGTTCAAAACCATGACTAATTCATTTCCTTCTTATCACTGAACCCACTTTCACAGAAATAGTAGTCAGAGCTAGGGAAAATTACTATGTGCATTTATAGATCAGATGAGCTGCTAAATGTTTTTTAGTGGTAGTTACCAGTCTGTGTTCACAACAGCTGGATTGTTGAGTTGTTGAGGGATGTGGTAATGAAAGATCTGTGTGCTTTTGTTGATTTCATGGTTATCGGTATTCAGTTCAATTTTTACAATAATTGAAACTGCCCAGTGGTTACTCAGAATCCCAGAATATGTACTTTTTATTAATTTCCATTAATTATGATGGTTCAGTGTTCTGCATTGCTGAATTGAAAACAAACTACATTTGGAGCAATAAAGTTTTGGTGAAATTATAAGAAAAGTGTTGTGTAAGCAATGACCATCTCTTTTGCCCTCCTCTGAGTGTTTTTTTAATGCTGCCACATTCCAAATCGGGCATAGAATGATTTGTTGTTGTGGTTTTTAGATCACACACATTTTGACACACACACACACATACGCGTGCATGCGCACGCGCACTAGGACTCCTCTAATGAGTGATCAAATTGTCACATAGGCCACTACCTACATAACACACATAGATACAATACAATACAATACAAACAAAAGAGATGAACATTCATGCCCTCAGTGGGATTCGATCCCATGATCCTAGCAGCCAAGAAGCTTTAGACCTATGCCCTAGACTGCGCAACCACCAGGATTTCACTTTCTTGGTGATTACAATTTTTCTTGGTTACCTTTCGGTCTTTGCTTCATCCAAGTAACTTTGATCCTAAAACCCAAGAAGACAGGCAGTGTACATACGATCATACAATTGAAGCACTTCACGTAACATATTCTGAGTGTGTGTCTGTAGCCTTAGTTATCCAGCATGCAAAGCACCTGTGCCATACTATCATCTGTGGCCTGTCTGGCTCTGCCATATTTTTCCACATTATCTCATAATTGGCACAATTTCCAGACAATAGTTATTGAACATAAAAATGTGTTCTGATTTCTTCTACAAGTTTTGTCTGCAACATTTCTCATTTTAAGAAGAATTTGGTGAGATATCATAAATATACTTACTCTCCGTAATGTAAAGTACGTGCTCTTATCTCAGATTTTAATTAAACTTGTGTTTTCTCAACAGCATTTAGAAAAATACTCAAATATCAAATTTCATGAATGTCTGTCTAGTGGGAGGTAGTCCTTCCTTTTGGCCAGATGGACAGACAGACATAATGAAGATAACAGTCACTTTTCACAATTTTGTGAATGCGCCTAAAAATTGCCAAAAGTTTTGAAAAGAAACCATTAGCTGATGGATACCAAAAAAGAAGTGCTTACAGAAAGCATGAATGTGAGAAATATGAAGTATGTGACTTTGCTGAAATGTTTACATACATACTGAGAATGAGACATACTAACAAAGAGCAGCTTCAGCTTCTGTATCACCTATGAACCACTTTAGATTGGGTGTGACTAATACTGATTACAGTGTAAAGGATGAACTAGGATAGCACACTGATTCTTTGGAAGTTGTTGTTGACACACTGCAAATGCTGTTGATGAACTTACTTGATCTAAATTTATGGCCTAAATGAGGTGTGGGAACACCCACATGGCAGCACATCTCCTTCCTCTGTCACACCACATATTCAGTAGCTGTTTCTCATCAAAACTCTTTCTCTCCCTCTCTCTCTAACTCCAGTCTCTGTTCAAACCAAGCAATCCTACATTATCCCACAGAGGTTACAAATTATCCTTAGGATGAAAATAATTGACATATCTCAGGTTTCTGTTAGTTGTGTTCATTTATTAGTAATAAATTAGTTCCACGTTGATGGTTAGTGATTTGAGAAACTGTAGGTCACATATTTTGTTTGGTTTTTGTGCTCCAACAGCATACTCAGAACATTTGTAGTGAATGATGGTTTCATTGACTGGGACCATGTATCCACAGACCTGAGGTCTCATGAAAGCAGAGACAGACACAAGAAAATGTTATCAAGAGCAGGTAGAAACTGATTCAACACTCACAAGCAGAAGCACAAGTCAGAATTAGAACAACTATTCATTTGGAAAGAATAAAGTCTGTTGAAGTTATGTTCTGACCATATCAATGAATATTGCTATGTATCTTGTAGAAGAAATGATGGCATTTTGAAGAAAGTCAGGTAAGGTGGATGATATTTGGGTCTGATTCAGAGGCTGGAAAAATCTGATCCTGTACTGCAAGATCATGATAGCCATATTTCGAAAGCTGAATTTACATATCACTATGGTATGGAATTAATGGAGGAAAAAACTAACTCGGAAGTAAATACGTGCCTTCAAATTGAAAAATGTTTTTCTGTAATAGCCAACTGCGTACCCGATATTAGTAATGTGGTGTATCACAGCAATATATTTTGTTTAAAAAATATGAATAATGACAAGATGAAGGGCAAAACTTTGGTGCACCAGAGAGAAATGTAGATCAAAGTCTTTGGGCATATTTGTGACATGCAGTTGCCATAATTTGAATCTTTGTGTGTTATGCTTTTAGATTATGTGTTAAATTTGCTACTTTCTTTTGTGTTAGGGTTAGTGTGTTCTGTATTTGCTGTGCCCGCTAATTGATGGATGAAATTAACTGATGGGGAAATATCTTTCACCTTAAAGCAACTCAAGGACATGCAATGGGATGTGAAGATTGCCAGATGTAAAAAAAATTACATGTTATATTTTCAATGTCTATGATGCACTTATCACAAGCTGAAAGACACAATCATGATGTTGCACACAAAGCCAAAATTTTATTCATGACCATGCATTAATAAGCAGTTCATATAATAAAACCAAGAAGTGCACTAATGTTAAATTTATATATTTACACACAATCTGTAAGAACTCCACCATTTTTTGATCTCTCTTGATCACCTTTAAGGAGTTAGTGAACATCAGTAAAGCATATATAAAAACATGGTTGGGTTATTAAATACATTAACCCTTATCCTGCTAACGTGGAGAATATGGTGAGCTCCTAATAATGCCAGATAATGGCAGATTTAACTCGGTGTTTAAAGGGTTAAAATATGTCCATAAAATGTTTGCAGATATTATAAAACTTGTTGTAGCAGCACAACCTGTTTGTGAGATGTGGAGGTTGTAGTGTTATTGATTTTTACAGTGGTTCATGTCAGAAGGATGTCAAGATTATGTTTTGGTAGATGATACTACCAAAACATAAACTTGACTTGGATTTAATTCAAGGTCATCGTGAATTTTGGAAAGAATATCAAGAAAATGGTGTACACAGAACTGTTTCAGCAGCTACATAACTTTATAATGCCATAAGTAGAACCTGGGTTGTATGTATGTAAAGTATAGGATGAGTAATATCCATTTTATTATGAAGCTCTTGATGAGCCACTTTTGTCACCAGAGAAGGTATTTTAATCTGGAATTTTAACATGTTACTCGGTACTGCTTTTGTGTCAGTTAAAGAAATATTCCAGCAGTTTCATAAACTGATCGAAACTTGGGGTTCCTGTACAAGATTTTTACCAAAAAGAGAAGAGCTTATAATACCATTCAGATCTTCACATGATATGGACCATTGGTTCCAATGCAGATATCAAAGGAACACTTTGACAAGAGGGATTACCTAGCATTCAAATCATGTGCCACTAAATATTTTAATTTGAATGAAGATATTCAACATGGATGACCTGTACCCAAGAGATAGGTTTCTTTAAGCACCTCTTTCACTATGCACATTTCTGTCGATGGTGGTGAAGGAAGTTTTGCAGACATAAACTCATGAAAACGAAATAATCTCTGTCTGCAGGAAGACTGAGTTCTGTAGCTACCTTTTCATATGTAAACACCATAGCTTAAAACTTCAATTTAACCCAGTTTGTGAAAGGTTTTGTGGATGTGTAGGCAAGAAGCATTTCAAAAGTGCATATTTCTCCACACATTACATATTTCTGTTCAAGGTAACACAAGTAATTTGTGTAGGGGTTCTGTATACGGCAACTGTTCAGCGCCTGGTAACAGTAACGGAAGACATTATGTAATTACTAGGGAGGGATAGTGAGGTGCACCAAACATATTTCTCACAGGGCACTGAGATGGTTGCAGCCTGCCCTGGATATTTGATCAGTGTTGCATATACTTGACCATTTTTGGCTGTACACAGGGCATGTGTGTGTGTGTGTTCCACTGCCAGTCATTTTCTTGCAGTACTATTGGCATGATCTGTGATTTATTTGTCACCAGCGGTGGTGGTCTGGGAGATCTGAGGCCTTTTCTTCGTCAGCAGTGGATAGAGGTTTCACTGTACATTTATTTCCCTTAGCTGGTGGGGAGAGAGAAATTTTGTGAAATGCAAGTGTTCATTTTAAGTCACAAAACACTCTGGAACATTACTTTTGTGTTCACCTTTGCTTGTGAATGATGTCCTTAAATTCAGTAGCGTAGCTGCAGGGGGGGGGGGGGGGTGGGTGT
>Ga0123357_10003480_pt1 | contig 18085 bp, 15 predicted proteins | sample TergutEmb28metaG_FD_89873 | JGI IMG/M metagenome (GOLD analysis project Ga0123357, IMG submission 89873) | Embiratermes neotenicus P4 segment gut microbial communities from Petit-Saut dam, French Guiana - Emb289 P4 | ecosystem: Host-associated > Arthropoda: Insects > Digestive system > Gut ... | reverse complement strand
CTCACCACTTTACTACTCATATAAACGTTTCCCATAAAGTCTCGTTTTCCCCCCCTTTCCTACACTTCACTTCATTTCACTTCACTACACTACACTTTTAGATGATTTTCACTTCATATTACTGCGCTTCTCTATATTTTAGATGATTTCCAACACACTTTATCTTCCTTTAACTCAACTCTGTTATCACTTTCCTTACCCTCTTTTTAAAAATAATTGGGTTGCAGGGGAGAGTGTCTAACACTTCTGCAGGTAATTGGTTCCAGTGTTGGATGGTCCTATCCACAAAGAAATAGTTCTCTATATCTGTCCTTTGACCTCGTACTCCTAATTTTCCGTTCATGATCTACCCTGCTCAGATAGTGTGACCGTTGTAGTCTGTCACCTATAGCCTTCCAAGCACGTTCTCCAGAGTACACTTTGAAGAGGGCACATATGCGTGATACCTTTCTACGCGACGCGCAAGTTTCCCAGTTCGGACTGTTTGTATGATGTGCAAATTTGGCCGTTTTTTTGCACCCTGTCTAACACACTTATTTGACCCTCCCTGTACGGATCCCAGCACACGGCCCTATATTCAAGAATCGGACGTACAAGTGACATGTAGGCTAAACTATTGGTGTTACTGTTTGCCTTTTTGAGTATTCGCATTGTGAAATGTAGTGCCTTTCAGGCCTTTTTCAGCGCGTAGTTTACTTGATCCGCCCAACTTAAGTCTCTGCGTAAGATTATTCCTAAGTGTTTACAACTGCTCGCCTCCGGTATTAATACGTCCATTAACGAATAATTAGTGAATACTTTACCCTGGTTCTCATGAAGCGAACTGCCTTACTTTTACGTGTACTTGAATTTATTTTCACCGCATTTTCAACCGCCCACTCCCCCAGCCTGTCCAGATCTTCTGCAATTTTTCCATGTCTTCTTTATTTATATTTTTTCTGTAAATTACACAGTCATAAGCAAAAAATCTAATAGTTGATGTAATATTCCTCCAAATATCATTTACGTCGGTCCCATGTCGTAGATTTGCGGCATGTAAAAGATCCCTAAATTTACGTGGAAGTCGGAATTTAGGCAAAATTACTACCAGACATCTTTCTCGCTTACAGTTCCACCTTTCGCTGCTAGGATCTCTCGCGTCGTTGCGGACGGAGGCACCTGGCTGCTAAAGTAGGAACGTCTAAAGATGGGGGAAGGCAATGGCAAACTACCCCCAAGAACTTGCCCAGGATGCAATGTGCCAGAGCCATACCGGTCACATGACTGGGCTCTAGTTCCTGCCAAGCCGGGCCTTCAAGGCTGAATACTAATGAATGAAGGAACAGAAGTGGACCTAATAAGCTTACTTGCGGCATACCTGACGTTAATCTAACTTCTTCTGATAATTGTTCTCCTACCTTGACTCTCGGCGTGCGACCTAACAGGAATTCCCTTATCCATACCACTACCTTAAAATCCACTCCAGAGTTTGCAATTTTCGTAAGCAGTCGACCATGAGGAACTAAATCAAAAGCTTTGGAAAAGTCAACTATAATAGCGTCAATCCTGTCTCCGTTATCCCGAGTCCGCAATGTCCTGGCATACCGTGATTACTTGACTTTCGCACGAATATCCCGGTCTGAATCAATGTTGACCCTCATATCATATATATATATATATATTCTTTCTTTCATGGACTGTTAGAACAAGACAGGCAATGTACGTATAACGTAACACTGAAGCGTTGTAGTGCAAGCATTGTTGCAGTTGAAAAGCAGCAAGTGTTACCTATTCTGAGTGTGTATTCCTAACCTTAGGTATCCAACATCCATGAGCATGCGCCATATTTTCCATCTTTCCACGTTATCTCATTAACAGCACGATATTCGGAAAAAGGTTATTGACGATGAAATTTGTGTTTTGATTTTCTCTACAATTCTGTCTGAAACGTTTCTCATTCTATGAAGAACTGATCGAAATATGATAAAAATGTATATTGGTATTCATGTAAAGTACCCGTTTGCATTATCCGATTGTAACGAAATTTGAATTTCCTCGACAGAGTTTCGAAAAATAATAAAATATCAAATTTCATAAAAATCCGTCCAGTGAGAAATGGGTTGTTCTATGCAGACTCCCGGACGGTTGGACGGACGCAAAGACAGACATGATGAAACTAACAATCGCATTTCGCAATTTTACGAACGCCCCAAATCGTGTGAGATTTCAGGTCCTCGCGGTTGTAACAATACAATATAATGTGTTCTAAGTTGTGACGCATTGTTGTTAGGCAAGCCGGTACCAAGGTTAAGAAGGGACCTATTGCTTTCTTCATCAGTGCCGTAAAGTGAGGAGAGATATTACCGTCTTGTGAAGTAACTTGTCTCTCTCCAAATTGGCAGCAGCTCTTTCTTCCCAAAATCTGCTAACGTCTACATTGCATACATATGTGCATACATTCTATGGACCAATAAGTGTGTCACAAAACATTGGAATGTGGAACAAGCCATCAATGCACAAACATACGCAATTTTTACAATGTAAAATTCTATACACATTTTGAAAAGAGTATTATAGATCATATTAAACACGAAAAATTCATCTACAGAGTAAGAGAACTGTGTCTTGAAGTATCATCCTAAAGCGTCATATTCCTGGTAACACAATCATCATCTGTTATAGTATGTTCTGCCCACATAGTCACTTTAATTCCTTTTGTCTGTATAATTTATCTCTGCATTAAGGGACGTAGAAACCTCCAAAGTCCAGTGTTCGGGAGGAGGGCACCTGTACATAGTTCATGATTTAAACGCCTGGTTCAAGATAACATGTTGCAAATGGGCCTGCTTCTCCGCATCGCATAATAGTTTACCACAACAGTGTGTACCGCAGATACGTAACCGCGACAGCGAAACTGTGTACGGAAAGATATATATGGTCTATCTTTTTATTCTTCTCTCAGTCAAAGTGAACCATGTTTAGGGGCGTTCGAAAAAAGTGAGAAAAGCGACAGTTAGTTTGGTTATGTCTGTCCACCATTTCGTCCGATGTCCACATGCAACAACTTGGCTACAACAAGACGGATTTTAGTGAAATCAGATATTGGAATATGTTTCGAAAAACTGTCGAGAAAATTCAAGATTCATTAAAATCTGAAAAGAATAACGGGTATTTTAATGAAGACAAATATGAATATTTGATCTGTATCGCACAATTCTTTTTGAGTGAGAAATATTTCATACAGAATTTGTAAGAAAATCATAACATATTATATAGTTAATATTTTTTTTTTTCGAAAATGGTGTCTTTTATGATATAACGCGGAAAAATATTGTAGAACCGAGCAGGCCACAGACGAAAATACGGCGCTTGCACATTGTATGCTCGATACCTAAGACTACAAGGAGATATTCGGAATATGTTATACTTATTGCTTTATTGCAACAATGATTGCACGAACGCCCCTCAATGCTACGTTATACGTACACTGCCTGTATTTTGTCTCTGTTTTTATCGCACTCTATGTCTTTAATTTTAATTCTTCTAATCCATTACATCCGACAATTCTTAAACACAGTTTGATTTGTCTAGCATTTTTTAGTTAAACTGGTACATCAACATTGTACTCTGATGCCATTAGTATAAAATATTTTATAAATTGGTGTTTCATAACAATATTATGGCGCTTCTTATTTGTTTTACTAATACTTTTTTATCCTAGTCGTACGAACGGCAATGTTTGTACGTGATTGGTATAATTCTTCACTGAGGTTTAGATGGATTAAGTCGTAATCCTGTGGAACAATTCAAAGTATAAACAGCTGGATTTAAATAAACTACCGTACGGGTCCAAGTAATGCACTCAAGTTGATATGTTCATGCAGAGAAAGTAAATAATTCAAACTCAAACGAAAGATCTTATCGTATACACAAAATGAAATGGTACTGCCATAGACTGTCATTAAGCTGTAGGTCTGTTATAATGCATGATTTGACAGTGTTAGATGGTATATTGGGATAGGGTAACTCATCACAAGAATGACAACGTTTCATTTCTAACAGTGGTGAAAAATGAAAATAGGACCAGAATCCTAACATTCATAAAGGATTTGGATACACAAGTAAGAGCTAATAACCTACGAAAGTCATTAGCAGCAAATTCTGTACAATCTGTATGGTTCCACCTGATGAATATTCAGTCGAACTGAACCATATAATGCAGAGGTCTCCCAATCAGGCATGGACACTGATGTTTTTGAGACGGTACCTCAAAATGCCTCACTTCCTTCAAACGTGCTTATACGATGTGGCTAAAATAGACTATAAATAAATGATGGTACTATTTAGGGCATGCAGTGATGCGGTTGGTTGCGGCGGTGCCCTACAAACCTGAAGGTCGCGGGTTCGATACCCGATGCGTTCATTGGGATTTTTCATTGACTTAATCCTTCTGGTTGCTTAATAGTCCTTGAGATCTACTCAGCTTCTAACAGAATTGAGTACCTGGAGTATTTTCTGGGGACGAAGGCGGCCGGTGCGTAGGGCTGAGAAACTTACTACTTTCATGTGCCGATTTTCTAGAAACCTGGGAACCTTAACCTCCTGGAGACCTCAGGGCCTGTCTAGGCTTGTACAAGGATTGCTTTAATTTCCCTATTTCGTGACAAATTCTGTGTATAATTTCTAATATGGCGTATTGCAAATTACCAACACAAGAAATTTGTCATGTCCAATTTCAAAATTTTGCACTTCTCAATAGGCTTCTAATTCTCATGTGCTAATAAAATGCCTATTTGAATTTGTAGTTGCTTCTGTATCTACACATGCAGTTTCATGGACGCAGTTGAAGTGGAGGCTCCATTAAAATTGCAGCTACTCAGATATTTCTCGCTCGCGATCTGGTATGCTTTATATTCTACATAAATCTTACGTATCGCGCTCTACTTTTCGAAGTGCTATTACCACATACATTACCAGTACATTGCACGTATAAATAAAGGAACAAAATTAAACTTAGCATGGAGAGGGTTAAACCCTAAACACAGAAATAGTAGCACATGTTCTTAGATTTGTCAAAAGTGTAGATCATCAAAATAATCTGTGTTGTGTTAGGCTGAATTAGTGTTATTTAATAACAGACACAGAGGGATGGCTGCCATAATGATTAAAGCATCAACTAAAAAATTATTGGCGTAAATTTCCCACACTTAACATCATCCTAACATATTAATAGGAAACAGTATTCATTGACTAATTAAGTCCTTGAAGAATGGCATTGACCCAAATTTTATACACACACACACACACCTATACAGTTCTTATCTCAAACAAAACAGTGTCCGTATCAGTTTTAAGGACCGACCGCTTAATGCTCGTAGAGAAATATTGGGTTTTTATCGCAAGACTTAATAAAGCTACAAATGTATAATGTTACAGCAGTTGGTTCATGAGCCTACAACTGGGCTTTAAACGGTTAATAAAGTATCAGTAAAACTATTGTTAACGACTCCTTCATGGATAACGCAATTTGAATTAGGCATTATCCCACTTATCAGATACGATAACAAAAATTATGGCGCAACAATTTGCTACTCTGCTTGAGCGCTTCTATCACCTGCAAATAACGTCCGTTTAGCAAGAAATTTGTGCAAGGCTGTATTTTGGCAGATTTAGAAGGTGACTGCTTTCGAGTAGATATGTGCAAACTTCTTTTAAAATTCTGCAACGTGTAATGCTTTGACAGTGGTGTAACATGCGAAACAGCACTAATACGAACTTTTTCCATCGCCGCTGTGTATGAAACACATGAAGACGAAAGCAATTTGCTTTTGAAACGTCATGTAGTGTTTTTATACACACTGACGATGAAGAAAATTCTAATGAATATTAGTGATGAACTTTATATGTTTTGTATGTTAAAACAGACACGCCATGTTTTAATACATTTTAACAAGAATGTAAACTTATAATTTTGATGTTTTACAAACGCGAGATTCGTTATAGAAAATTAAGTGTAACATTGAGTGATTTTTTCGTATATTTTATACTATTATTATATATTAATTTTATTATTATTTTACGACACCCTGATGATGGTCACAGAGGTGACCGAAAATGTTGGTGAAGAATGAATGATCGTACTTATAAATGTGAATTTTTTGGTTTATCTTATAATTAAACATGTTAGTTGTGTTTCGCATCTCGTAAAATCTTACTACGAACTTAGGCATATTTTTCACACACAACAGCATGTGGCCTTTCTTGCATACAAGAAAACATATTTCGCAATGTAAGTGTTACGTCGTAGTCACAATATCATACGCTGCATGAGAGTTGCACAAATAGACAACACGATGGATTGATAGATTTTGCGGTGTAATTTGGTAGGATGATTACGTGAGTAATCAATTGGAAAGAATATCAGTTAAGGAGCATGTGAGCCATTTTAAGGCGCCATGGAACATACCGAACAATTAAATTAATAACTTCAGATTGGATGTTGCGTCACTGAGATAAGAATCGAGTCTTTAAACTTACTCGTATATACGATATAGGAGCTGCTACGTATAGTATATACCGTGCATTTTGTAGGTACCTGTTAGGCTTATGAGGTTAATTAAAATGTTTGGGGTTAATTTTACAGATTAACAAGAGAAGCAAAATTAATTATATTTTACGGGAGATATCTTATTGTTGGGTTGACTGTTTTGTAAGAGTTTTTCCTTTGTAAATTCCGAAGGGTTTTCTATGAATGGGAAGTCTCTTGTGAAGTTAAGCCTTTAAACAATATAAAGAATACGTTGGGTGATAAATAGAAAATAGAAAAAGGAAATGAAAGAAAGATAAGAAATTACATTTTTATCGAATGGTATAAGTTTACACATTTTATAAGAAAGTGAAACTCTGTTTAAGAAAAACGAAAATATTAACGTGAACGAGGCAGAGGATGTGAAATTTTTAAGAAGTGTCACGAATTATGTCGCATTAAATGAAACTAAAAGCAAAGTTATGGTTCTGTAAATGTCACACTGAATATCTATTAAGTAGATGCTTTGTGTACATACCAGGAGAAATTACTGACCCACTTAAATATAAGTCACATGTAGACTGCCAGACTTGCACTTCTTTACAAATTGGCGTGATATGGAGGCATAAGACAACCGATTCTATTCTAGAAGGATGGCACACGTCTGATCATAATCCTGAGAGTTTAGAGAGGACGAAGGAGACCCTATTGCAGTGAAATGCAGAGGCAGTAAAGTGTCTCATATGGCCGAAGCGAGCTAAGATTCGAATTACTGCTTCCTTTTGGCTTACTTACTTAACTTACTTACTCCATGGAGGAGAGTCCTTCTTGAGAAGCTAACCGGTTTTCAGCGAGTCAAGAAATTCCCCGCATTTTATGAAACCCGAATATACATTACCGCATTCACAAATGCACACCACCCGTCCCTATCCTAAGCCAGCTCGAGCCAATCCACACCCCCACATTCCACTTCCTGAAGTTACATCTTAATATTATCCTTCCATCTACGCCTGGATCCCCCAAGTGGCCTCTTTCCCTCAGGTTTCCCCACCAAAACCTGTATACGCCTCACCTCTTCACCATACGTGCTACATGCTCCGCCCATCTCATTCTTCTCGAATTTATCACCCGAACAATACTGGGCGAAGAGTACAGATCATTAAGCTCCTCATTATGTAGTTTCATCCACCTCCTTGTTACCTCGTCCCTCTTAGGTCCAAATATTCTCTTCAACACTCTATTCTCAAACACCCTCAACCTACGTTTCTCCCTCAATGTGAGTGACCAAGTTTCACACCCATACGAAAAACTGACAAAATTATAGTACTTTATATCTTAATCTTTAAATTTTTGGGTAGGAACCTGGAGGACAAGAGATTCAGTACCGAATGATAGCAAGTATTCCCTGATTTCAATCTGTTCTCAATTTATTCCTGTATAGGATTTTATTTGTTAAGGTTGTTCCCAAATATTTGAACTCTTCCACCCTTTCAAAGGAAATATTATCAGTTTTTATACTATGACTTCGTCCTGCATTTTGATCTCGAGACATGGTCATGTACTTAGTCTTATCAGCATTTACTTCTAATCCAGTCTCCTTACTAGCAACTAATAAAACTTCTGGGCTTTTCTTTATAATATGTCGCTTCCTTCCAATATATTAACATCCTCAGAATAAACCAGAAGCTGATATGTACCATTTAATTTCAAGCCATCCTGGGTTACCTGAACCCTCCTAATGAGGCATTTTAAAGCAAAGGTTAAAAGCAATGGCGATATAACTTCTCCTTTTTTCAAAACATTCCTAATAGGAAACATGTCAGGTAAATTCTTGCCTATCCGGACTCTACTATAGGTTTCATTCAGACGCATGTTTATTAGCCTTACCACTTTCATGCGGATACCAAACTCAATGAGAATATTATATAAGACCTCCCTTCTAACGGAATCATAAACTGTCTTGAAGTCTACAAAGAGCTGAATCACTGCTTCTCTGCAGTCCAATTTTTCCTCAAGTATTTGACGAATGCAGAATATATGATCAGCATTTGACCTGTTGCGTCGAAATCCGCATTGATGATCCCCAATAATTTCCTCTACATATCGAGTTAACCTTGACAGCAGGATGCTGGATAAAATTTTGTACGTAGATGGCGAAGTGATATGTCCCTATAATTACTAGTCTGTTTTATCGCCCTTCTTATAGATAAATACAATAATCGACTCCTTTTTACTTTTTGCTAACGGATTGATACTATAACCCATTTATATCGGAACTGATTGTTGGTACCAACAAGTTCATCATCCTTGCAACAGAAGAGATGCATCCAGCGCAAGGGTCATAATGAAGTATAAAATTAATGTATTTTTTCCTTTGTGGTGGAGAAACAGGCTGTCAATGTGTCATTTAACTTCTACAGGACTGTGTGTGAAATGTTGATGTAATATTTGGCTCTGAGACAGTAAATTTCTTGATACGGTGAATAACGGGCAAGTGCCCGAAGTCTGCCGCAAACTCTTTTAGCCTTTGTCTGTTTGATTGACGTGATTTATAGACACTGTCACCTTTATGACAAAGGAAAACAGTTCCTTTGTGCTAGGAATTACAGCGACTGCTATTTGGTACTTTAAATCAGTAAGTACAAAGCTTCGTTTTGCTTGCGTGATTTCAGGCTTCCACCGCGAAGTAGATGAGCTCTGCACTCTTCTAGGATATCACACAGCATATAGTGGTTATTTTATTACCATTATACGCTGCGTAATATCCCAGAAGATTGCAGCTTTCCTTTTGCTTGTTTAGAGCGAGATATAAGCTGACCTACTTAGTGGTATTGCTGCTTAGCGGAGATAAGGCAAAGCTGCGCATACGCCAACAAATTATCTTCTGTTCTGGAGCTGTCATATGTCATGTATTTACACAGAAAATGTTGTCTGGGGATGTCGTGAGGGGTGCAGGAGTTCCTAAGAATTGGGTAATGGGGACACAAAGCATTCGGACTGCAGGTGGATTTTTCGTTTCTAGAATTTTTTTTTCTTTATTCGGACATAAATTGATTTCGGCTAAAAATATGGAGATTTATTCGAGGTCCGAAAATTATACAGTATAGTTTGTAGATTTAGGCAGTCGCCGTGTTATTATTATCGAATACACGAAATCGCAAAACGCAGTGGTTTCAGTTGCATAATACTCATAACAAATTTCATGAAAGTCAGTCGGCTTTCTCGGAAGTTGGAAAGAAGGACCTTCTGCAGGACACACACACACACACACACACATATATATATATAAACATAAGACGAAGTGAAATCATAAGCCCGTATTTTGCATTTTAAGGAAGGGAAATATACCAGAAATTACAGGAAGTAAACCAGTTACAACTATTATATAATGAAGTGTGTAACAAATGAGTAGATCTAAGAGACTTGAATCATTTTAGGAATTCCGTCTCTCTCTGTTTTCGAGGCTCCAAATGTGCAGATTTTTATCCCACTCCTCCATGTTTAGGTGCTGAGAAACAAGAGAATATCACGTGTATTTTCTTCTTGTAAACTTAATCCCTTATTTTAATAGTTACTGGGGCCGAAATCAAAACTCAGTCAATTTAAGTACAGTTTTTATTATGTACCTGCGTCTGTAACATTAAAACACCCTGCCTTTTGCCCACGGATTATTTTAGTGGAGAAAACTTAAAGAGGGAGACCACTTGGAAGAACTTAGGGTAGATGGGAGAGGTATTGAAACGATTCGCAAAGAAACAGAATGGGAGGGAATTGACTGAACTTAACCTGGTTCAGTGTAGGGATAAGTGGCAGGCTGCTGTGACAACGGTAATGAAAATTCGGGTTTCTTAAGAAGCGGGGAAATTCTCGACTATCTGGAGAAGTGTTTACCTTTTCAGCAGGACAAAGCTCTATGGAGTTGGTGTGTTTATTTATTTCATGTGATTCTCATAGACAGCTGTGGTTATTTCCCTAATGAGTTTTTCTTTGTCGTAGACACACGGAGAGTTATGAATGAGACAGAAAACTATTTTTTAATGTTATATATATATATATATATATATATATATACATATTAACTATACGCTTCAAGGCAAAATTATCCCAGTTCGAAATTTTAATAATCATGTCAGGGGTACGCGGTGGCGCAGCTGATTGAGACACTGCTCTACAACCCGGAAGATCGCAGGCTCGAGTCCCTATGGGGTTATTTGGATTTTCCATCAACGTAACACTTCGGCCGCATTGTGGCTCTGTGGTCGACTCGGCTTTTAACAGAAATGAGTAGGAGGATTGTCTCCTGAGCGAAGGGCTGACGATCTTGCTACCTCCCTGTGTTGACTGCCTAGAAATTCTGGGAGCCTCAAACTCCTGGAGTAGGTCTGTCCAGGCCTATAATTAGATAACGTTTACGATTATGTCATCCTACACAACAAACAAAATAAATGGCAGTTCGCTCAAATGACCTGTAAAGTGCTGAAATAAACGGACCTGAGAGACAGAGAGAGAGAGAGAGAGGGAGAGAGAGAGAGCTGTCAGTCGGGATAGGCCCGGACTGTTTTTGTTATCACGTTTAACTGCAATATGTACTTCGGGCCGACAATTTAAACCTCAAAACTTAGCGGATTTAACATTACTAGTTACAGACTGAACGAACTAACGCATGTCTTTATAGGCTAGTAATTCCTATAAGCTGCTCGCTTATCTGATAAGTAACAAATCTTATATTCCTCCTTGGGATAAGCCTGTTATTTCCTATGAGGTTATTAGCAAGAGGGGAGAATAAAATTAAACACTTACATCATAAATTAATTACACAAATAAATCAGGATATGGGTCACTAGTGTCTGTGGCAGGAAGCAAAGTTGTTCAGTGTTATCTTATCTACGTACATGAAGACTTCGGGGCTGTATTAAGTTGGCTTGTGACTTGTGAAAGTTAAGTCCACTTTAAAAAAAATCCGTGAAATAGTTAACACTGCCGACTTGTATTTCACAGGACACGGGTTCGCAATTTGCCTTGATATACTTTTCACACTACCTTCACTGGAGGCCTATACGAACACGAAAAAGAATAAAATGTTCTGTACACATTTTTCGTTTTCGTCACTCACAAGTAACTGAAACGCAATTAAAAACGAGCAGTTAGAAGTGAATTCAAACCAGATTACGGTCTTCAGAGATTAAGGCCATGTATCTTTTCTGGGTGAATAAAATTGGCATAGGTAAGTTCACTGCAGACCCCACAACGCGGGGGACCACTGGTTCAGGAGGCCTACATAAGTATGGAATACTAAAATTTGTTACGTGTTCTTTCGGAATGGATTCCGTTCTTCTTACAGGGGTCAGGATTCTGGATCCCTCTTATGAAATCTGGGAGTAATAGGGGGCTCCCTTACTGTTGGTTATCTACGCCAGGGGTGGGTACCCTCATTTATGAGGAATCTTCAATCTACCGCAGAGGCCAGGCAATTCCATCAAAGTGTTAGTGCTTATCTATCAGGCTAATTATTGTCACATACCAAAGAGCTGAATCTCTATCTGCGTACAGGTTGATGGTTTCAGGGTTCTGTTTTCTCTTTGGACATATAAGCAGCTTTCCTTTTAATCTTGGTTTGTTATAGCACCTTGCCCTTCGTAAACTAAATAAAAGAATGTTTTATTCCGTCAACGCAAATTTATTAGTAAACAATCCTTCTTGTTTGCAATAAAAATTTAGTGACATGTTTCGACGCTAAAGTAAATCCATTTTCAGGCTAATCACTATTAAATGGAAAAATATTAAAATGACTCTATTTTACGTCAATCAGAATGGTAGTAAATCTCACACAGATTTTTTTTACATTAATAGGCACATGGTTATGTTCATGATATTGTATTAAAATTACAGATCTTTTAAAAAATTTTATGTTGTGAATTGTATATCTACCTACTATTCCATTATATTTATTATTATCCAATTTCAAAAATGTTGTTGAGTCTGATCTTGTTTTGTTTTTTCCATCCTTGTTATATTGATGTAAGTTCAAAATTTATCTCGGTAGATGATTTTTGTGAAACTATTGTTCCTTATTCTGAAAAGAATACTTATTACTGTAATAGAAATAGTTATATTTATTAAACTATTTTAACTATATTCTGTGCACTCGTCAGATGGTTTATTTCGGTATTTACACTACTGAGTGATTGGTACTGGAGTCACGTCTAAGATCCTTTTCCCTTAGATACGTTATGTGTGATGTAGGCCTACGTCCCTGTTATTCTATATCAATTTTGTATTCCCAATTTCCGTGTTGAGAGAGCTTTCTTATTGCGGCTTTTTTTTCCCCGTCACTTTCCTGCCTGCACAGTATGACACCCGTCAAATCCCGCAGTCTTCACTTGCTCTTCTAACAAAGCAGGGAAAGCAATCCCTTTACAGGCCTGAACAGGCCCTGAGGGTTCCAGGAGTTTAGGCTCCCAGATTTCAAGAAAATCGACCCATGCAGGTGACAAGTTTGTCAGCCTTACGCACCGGCGACCTTTACCCCCCAGGAAATATTCCTGGTACTCATTTCTGTTATTCCTCGATCACACGTTCCGATTTTCGACCGGCCGGCATGTTACGATTATGGCCGGACAAAGCAGTGGAATACGAAAGCATACGCCTGTTCACACAACCCGGTCGATTGGCCGGCCGGCTGCCGGGTAGCAGGCGGAGCTATACAATAATATGCCGGGTCGCCGGCCGGTAGCTGTGTCAGCAGTGGCGCAGGTGTTGCTTACAGACACGTTCACACACTCCGGTTTTGGCCCGGCTGCATCCGAGTGATCACACTCCACTGGTGTCACTAGAGTACTGAAACAGCAGAGTATTGCATTGATGAGGATGGGCGATTTTGAGTTCAACATAGAATTGTTAATATCTCTGGTCGATTCCAGACTGGTGTTGTGGGACAAGACAGGTGATACTTATAAAGACAGGATCGAAAAGAAACAGGCATGGAGAGAAGTTTGTCTTTGTCTTCAAGAAGACTCTGAAGCTCTAGGAGACGTTAAAAACGCTTTTGTCGAGTACTGCCTTGATTTATTGAACACAGCTAATTGAAATTCATACAAAATTATCTTTTTTTCATTTTATATACTGTACTGTTCATATTTTTTACATTTGCCAGGGAACAGCTCCAGCATCTGTTAGGAAATAATCAACTGCTTTATCCCTTACGTTGTTCGCTGTTAACCCCCCCATGTATTGATTGTCCAACATTTACATCTTCAAGACCAGTCACTGTCATAGCGACCTCAAAATTATAACCATCTCTCTCGCGAACAAAATTGTGCAGAAGAACATAGACCTTAACAATACCCACTGCAAAGTCAGGACTGACATTAAGCGGTCACTAAAAATTTCTCCATTTATTACTCAAAATTCCAAACGCACATTCCACATACCTTCGTGCTCTGAAAAAGCGATAGTTGTACACTCTTTTTTTAACACTCTGGTTAGATCCACCAAAATGTCGAAGTGCATTTCTGTTTAGCGCAAGTACCTCGTCTCATACAAAGAAGTATGGTACATGTGGACCGTCTGTTCCTGAAAGAGGTCTATCACTGGGTAATTCCAGCATTATGTCCATAGCGCAGATCGTTAAAAAATGGTAGAATCACAGTCTTTGCCACAATTACCAATTTCAACGTACACAAAGCCGTAGTGAGTGTCTGCCACGGCCATTAATACCACATAAAAAAATCTTTGTGATTATAGAACATCGAGCCACTGTGTTCCGGTTTGATTACTCGAATATATTTCCAATTGACGGTTCCTAAGCAATGCGAGAAATTAGCTGTTCTTTCCAGTTGCAAAGCAGTAAATTCCTACTGCACTTTTGTAGGTTTGGGAATAAAATCCGGAAGCGTTATAGACCAAATACTAAGACATACTTCTCTAACTATATTGCTTGCTGTTGAGATTCTAATCCGATAAGAGAAATGTAGTTCATGAAAATTGCATCCACTCGTTAGATATCTGAAAATAAAAGTGTCCTGTAGTTAATAACCCACTTGGTAACTTGTACCGTCTTTAAACACACTCCAGTGCTTAACTTCAAATTTTGTTTATATTATTTTGCATTTTTAGGTAAAGAAGTAAGAAAAGGGTAAGGAACCATTCGAGACTGCTACGTAAGGTCATGTAAGAAACAAAAATAAGCAACGAAGTCCGGTGCGTGGTTTTAAAAAGCTAGAAAACATGCGTCCAGCGATCAACTTAGATTCCTATCGAAAGTGATCAGGGAAAGCAAACATCCGACGGTTTATCGGTGGATAATATGGAGGAGTCTCAGGTTACTACAGTAAAAAAATAGAGATGATATGAATAATTTATCCCAAGAAAATCTTTTCCTTTTATTTAAACATAAAATTTTTCTTTTAAAGCACACACAAACATCACTTATATGACTGCAGCCGCCAACATTTCTACAGGTTCAGTGCAGTTTCTCATTTTATTGGTACGACGCTGAAAACTGTCTTTCAATCGGCGATGAAACTCGTCGAAAGATGAAACTGACATTTGAAAATAATTAAAAAAAAACTTGTTTGCGTCTTCTCCTTGGATATTATTTATCAAATAGTGTGTAAACGTCATCGAATCCGTCCTTTTATTAAATTATTGTTTGAACCCAATGCAGCCCGTTACGTCTACGCTTACGACGACGGTACAACAAGAACAGAGCAATAAATGAATTACGATCCGTTGCAAATCACTGCGCGTGCAACGACTGCTTGGTCGCAGCTTGCTTGTTCGTTCGACCGACCGGTTAGAGCCGGAGATATTATTAAATTTCCAAGTTGTCCTTTCGCCCCTCCGATCAGCTGCCGGCCGGTCGAAAACCGAGATGTGTGCCCTAGAGGCTGAGTCGACCTCAGGGCCATAGTGCGGTCGGAAGGAGTATGTCATTTAAAATTTCCAGTAACACCATCGGAAATCGAACCCGTCACCTTTCGGCCTGTAGTGAAGTCCGCAACCAATGGTACCACCGCGTGCCCCCTGCTTTTCTAATATTCCCGTACATTGCTCCGTTTCTTTCTTCATTATCTTGTCAAATGTATATACATACTGTACACGATTTTTATGTATCCTATTTTATTGAACTACGCTTAGTCAAGTTCATGATTTGTAGAGGGTCGAATGAGCAAGTAGTTTTGAATGACGCCTTCGCAAGGACGCAGAAATGGCTAATTTTAAGTAGGCGTAGTGCGTTTGTGTATATGCGGGTGTTTAAATATAGACTAAATTTCACAAATTCAGGCCAGGCTTTAACTTTGGCGGTTAGCCTCCGGCTTCTCATCGTGGACCACCGGGTTTAATCCTGCATAAATTAATATGAGATTTGTTTTGGAAAAAAGGGGCAGGATACTAATCTTTCCCTCAACTGCTTCGCTACAAGTCGTCTTATTTTTTGATACATATATGTTTTAACCTTTCGAAGAGTATTTACGTTAGCATTAAAATATTTTATGTGTCTTATGTAATACTTTTTAGTGTGATTAGATTCGCAGCATTCAATCTGAATATGCAAAAAGGAAATCAAGGCTAATGAACTACAGAAAATACGCAGTCAATAACTCATTAGGATGATAAGTGCCTTACTTCGGATTCGATATCAACTGCTTTGTTCTTTAGCAGGCAGTAAGTTACAGATGGCAGTCCCAGGGGCCACACGGTCTAAGGTGTAGATTTGCGGCCGCCCGCCGCTGAAACTGCGTTTTCGAATCCTGTCGTCACCAGGAAGTTTTTTTTTTTTTTTGGTTGAGATTGTTGTGTGTTGTTAGGTAGAGATCTCTGCGACGAGCTGATCACTTTTCCAGAGGAGTCCTACCGACTGTGGTGTATCGTTGTGTGTGATCTAGAAACCTGAAAAATGAGCGAGGCCATAACCCGCGATGGGCCGCAGTACCATAGGAAAAAAGGTCGGTTTTTATGACACTAACCGCTGCATTAATTAAACACAATAGTTTCTTTTTAGATATGCACGAAAGAGTCAAACAACTTAAACAGCCGCATCGCCTATTAATTGCGTTTTAAAGCTAGTGCAGGACGTCTGATACGATAAACACGGATATTAATTGTCAAACAAGTTTTAGACTCTTGAGTGGACAACAGCATCTGACTTGTCAGAGGGCTATACATGTGACACTAAACAAAAACCCTATATAGAATGTCATAAAAACAGTTTATATCTAAATGGGTCCCATGTGGAGTTTCCCATATGGAGTTAGAATAAGCCTGCATTTTGCGTCATACATTTCCCAGTGTTCGTTTTATATTCCGCAGTGCCTGGAGAATATTCTGATATAATTCTGGTGTGAAGTAAACACAAGTATGTGTCCGTCGGAACAACAAATCTGTGCTGATAAATAAAAAATTCTAGCGCAGATCAACCAAACGCCGAGGAGTATTGTTTCGTTTTATGGTAGGGAGAATGGCTGTCCTCTCTTCCAAAGCCTCCAGTTGTGCTCTGGGCCCACCCAAACTTATATTAAATCGGTACCGCCGTAAATTAGCCCGGTGCATGAAGCTGATCATTCATCTACATCTAGTGCCAAGCTTAAGAATGATAGGCCCTTCCTCCACTCTTCCTTATGCTTTCACGGTCTAAAATATGGGGTGAATTGCCAGCATCTTGTTTGTATGTACCTAAACAGTACTTTATGTGTTGTGACTACCAAGCGATGATGTCGTCTTTAGTTTCCGTTAACACTAATTATTATTTAAGAACAACGTTGTTTGAGGTCTAGAGTGAGATTTATTTTCTTATTTTTCATGTGGAAATAATAAAATGAATGTGATACATTTGTGCCCTTCTTCGATAGGTTCATCTTGTTATGTTAATACAGTCCTGTTTCCTGCTACGATCTAAACTCTTATTTCATACTCATTTTGCCTGTGACAAATAAGCCGCTAACGGAAGGAACAGTAATTTTTTGACTGTATGAAAATTATATGTTTAGAGTTTTTAACAATGTAAAAATTTAACCGTGATTGTAACTATGCCAAGAAATGGATGTCCAGATCAATGTGCAGTACGGAATTTTAAATAATATATTTTTAAAAATTATGCATTTCCAAAGGAAACTTAATTATCCCCGCTGTTATCAGTAGACTAAAAACTGATGTCGCCACTCATGCCAGATTATCACACGCTTGGATATGTGGCAAATCCTATGTGGTTAGTCTTTATCTCTGATACAACAGGGTCCACCAGCGAATCGGGCGATTTGGCAACGGCGTTTTTCAATTTTTAGCTTGAGCGGGGAAGGGGGATGATGTTGCCAGGTGGCGTGACCGTGAATAGCGTTCAGTTTGAAATGGAGTCGTGGACTGGTGCACAGCGTGCTTTCGCCGTAAAATCTTTTTATAAGAACAACGATAGCTACTTTGCCGCCCAACGTGAATTTCGCAAGAAATACGGGATTCATCGAAACAGTAAAGTGCCGTCAGCTCATGCCATAAAGACGTTGGTAAACAACTTTGAAGAGACCGGCTCAACTGTTAAGAAGAAAGATGGTAGTGTTAAAACAGTTCGCACCCCACAGAACATTG
>Ga0123357_10003479_pt1 | contig 18088 bp, 10 predicted proteins | sample TergutEmb28metaG_FD_89873 | JGI IMG/M metagenome (GOLD analysis project Ga0123357, IMG submission 89873) | Embiratermes neotenicus P4 segment gut microbial communities from Petit-Saut dam, French Guiana - Emb289 P4 | ecosystem: Host-associated > Arthropoda: Insects > Digestive system > Gut ... | reverse complement strand
GGCAAATTTGGTCGCAATTCACGCGTGGATTTTGGAAAAAGTTATAATACATACAGAAGAAAAGGCTTTTATATGTGTTTGCTTTCTGCAAAATTGTGAAATACGGGTAAATATAACACACGGAGACAGAACGAAATATATGACTGCACAAAAACGTAGATGATGACACAGGAGAATTTTTAATCAAATGTAGCAGGCCGGACAGCATCAAACTACTGATAATTTCTTTTCAGTGTGGACCCAAATGTATGAAAGTTATTTGGAAAGTAGCTTGAGTGTAATTCTTGGAAACTGGAAGACAAAGGAAGCTGGTAAGTTAATGAAACTGGATACAGCTAAAGCAATATTATGTACGTAAATTAATATTTAAGGCCTGAACTTCATCACAATGACGTCTAAAATTCCAGTTTCTGTAACAGTGGAAATGTAGCATCTCCGCCACATTTAGAACTGGTCGTCGCTGTTCAGGGACACTTTGCTGTTAATACTGAAAGACAAATGAAACACATAAACACAATATGTTGTCAAAATACAAAACTCATTAACGGTAGACAGATGGTGCATGTGGAAGCTTCTATGTTCACAAAGAGTACCATACCGACATTCACGACACAAAATTCAACAGTTTTTTTTTTTTTTTTTTACGGCAGGTCCACGCCTGTTCTTTTTGCCGTAACGTAACAGGAAATGCGCATGCGTGGACATTGCTGATGCATCATATGCTCCTCTTCGATACACGGCGCTGTCGAACATTCTGCTTACAACTTTTCGGCGAAAAGTAAGGATGCTACGTTACGGTACCGGAGCTAGCGTGGACATGTTTCGGTAAGCATTCGACTATTTGCATCACAAGAGCTCAAAGTACTATCTCGAATGCGCGCCGTCTGATTCACTCGAGAAAGCCGAGACGAACTGAATCCACGCAGTAATTTACACTGCTGTAACGTGCGACATCCCGTCATGTTTTTCAATGAATTAATATACAAATTTTGCTAATAGTCTAAACACGACTAAATTCAATTTTGTTTAATTGAATTTAATTCTTTTCAGACTATTACAATCATTGCATTAATTTACACTAGTATACTACGACAGAAAACGCAAGCATGGATCCGGTTTAACGATACCAATGTAACGCACAACATTATCTTGTTGTTAGGTTGGCATTTTGGTAGTCTTTTACGGTGCAAAATCAAAAGTTCTTTTCTGTGAACCACTCTTGTTTGTGAGAAAGTACATTATTGTAATTGCCTTTAATTTGCCACCTATTTCATTATTGTAACTGAAAGGCGCGAATGTAATAGCTATGTGAAACTTAATGATACGGCACCTGCAAGCATAGCTGAAGACCACCGCCTGTACGGCTTTGTGTCGGTCTGATACGCCCACTGGCTGTTATTACGCTCCTCTGTCCCGAGATCACTAGTTTCCTGGAGCAATTCCTGCGTTTGCTTATCATCGCAATGTTCAAGGCTGGGACACAGAGACATGTTCCGCCCTCTTATAATTTCCGTTAGTCACAGCACCTTAACATAAGTCACCACAATTCTGTATACTGGTATAGCACACCCAGAACACTTATTTTCAAAATGATATATTTAATTTTCAGAAGGGTAAGCAACAATACGTGTTTTCTATTCCCTTCCGTCCGCATATGTAAAACAACTCGAGTACTATTACAGATTTTCATAAAATTTGATGCTAGGGATGTTTGTCGTAGTTTATTGAAGCATTTCAATTTTCACTTCCATCCGACAAGTAAATTATACGTTACATTTGTCGAAATGAAAAATATTTCGACAAAGAAGAAACAACCATAAGCTTTCCTTGTAGTATATTTTTCATAAATTTCACGTTTTATAAGAAAATTAAAAGAAAGGGACGAAATATAAATATATATACATATATGGAATCAAAACTTAACTTCCGAACATAGAGGAAGATAAACGAACTTTTTACTGTGGACAATAATTAACCGCCTGAAGCCTAGTTGTATCTATATTTTAGCCGAAAAATGAATGGGGTCGAACCCCAGTCAGGCCACCCGTCAGAATAAGAACAGTTTTGTTTCACTCTCCTGAGAGTGCTAACAACGCAGATATTCTTCTGTACAGCGCCCTCCGTATCCACTTTGAGGAAGAACTCTCCCACACTCTTGAAACTCACCTGCCTCCCCAGTCGTAACAGGTACTGCGTGCGCCACAAGAACCACCCTACCTATGTCTATAATTTGTTAAAATAGAATTTGTTACAGTAAAGTATTAAAATGTCATACAGGAAAGGCCAGCAGCCATTTTCTTAATTTTGTTTCTAAGGACGGCGAATTAGTCATTGTAATGTAGAAATATTTCTGAAAAAACTGGGATGTACACACAACTTTAAGAATGGAGACATTTTGCAGATTCTTCTAAATTTAGTTTGAAGGCGGTACTGAAATATAACGGAAATATTCACCCGTCAATACCGACTGGCCATTCTGTCCACAACAAGGAAATCTACGAGAAAATGGATTTACTCTTGAAAGCTATAAGTTACTGGAAGTATGGATAAAAATAGGTAGAGACCTAAAGTCGTAGGGGTACTCTTGGGAAAGCAATCTCTCTACACAAAGATTCACTGTTTTCTTTGTGAATTGGAGAGCCGAGCAAAAGACAAACATTACAAAATTAAAGACTGGCCCATTCGAGATAACTCAGCTTCAGGGAGAAAGTCTGTCAAACATCGACTGATAGTTGACAGTGATAAAATATTTCCGCCACTACACATTAAATTGGGGTTAATGAAATACTCCTTTATAGCTATGAACAAATATGGTAAGGGTTTGGGTATTGAAAAAAATATATCCAAAACTCAGTGAAGCTAAACTAAAATACGGCATCATTTTTGGACCCCAAATTCGTAAAATCATTAATGATTATCTATTTGAACACCTGTTAACGGAAACTGGGAAATCTGCATGGCTAACGTTTAAAGCGGGTTGTCTAAATTTTCTTGGAAACCTTCAAGCCTAAAACTACAAGGAACTTATTAAGGACTTTTTAAGCCCGTGTAATATGCTATTGAAGATTCATTTTTTATATTCCCACTTGGACTTCTTCCCTCCGAACCTGCGCACAGTGAGCGACGAACACGGGGAAAGTTTCCACCAAGATATTTCCACTGTGGAGGAAAGATATACGGGAAAGGAGTCACAGAATATATTAGCTGACTGTTGTTGGAATTTATTGAAAGGGTGTCAATTGTCAGTTACGAAGGAATGAGTTACAGAAAGAAGTTGCATGTGTGACAAAAATCAAACATTTATTTTCATTTTCTTGTTGTGTAACTGCATGAAGTTATTTTCGTACAGTATTCTTACCGCTATTTTTGAATTCCTTATGTCCACTTCCAGAAGAAAAAGTGATTTTCAAACATCGGACCCAGTTACAAACTAGTAGATTCGAGTAAAATATATTAAAAATCTTTGAAAATGCCAAAACACGAACTGAAGTCGCAGAAAAGCGTTAAGTGATAACTTATTTTCGTATTCAGATTTGGATTCAGCGTGGTCAAATTATAAATTTTACCTATATTCATCCAGGGGCATAAAAAAGAGTTTAAATTTGTTCTTCAGTGTAATTAGTCATTAATACACCATGAAATTAGGGGATCTTATGTACTAGCCCATAATTTGCGTGTATAACTGTTTAAAACCACGAGAAAATTTAGTCCGAATATATGACATCCATGTTAATGTTTGATGTAAAAAGTTTATCATTCATATACAGAAAGCAGCCATGTAAAATTCTGGGGAATTCAGCAATATTCAGCGTTAGTTATGGTGCTTATTATTGTCAGTCACATTGAACGAAGAGAAAGTCTCTCTCTCTCTTTCTCTCTCTCAGTAGCGACCAAATTCTGACCTCTGCCTATACGTAGTTGTTGTCTTTAAAAATAGTATATTGTGGAATATGCAATGCATAAGAACTTTTCGTGCATTCGTGTGTGTGTGGGTGTGTTTGTGTCGAGTAATCAGGATCCATATCCATTACACATGATGCTGAGTGGCCCCCCACTTATGGTTCCACAGGCCCTCGGTCAGAATATTTCTGTACTATTAAATTTCAATGGACTGGCAGCCATTAACTTTTGAATTTATTGTTGTGGGCGAATCGATAGATGTCATGCGGAGACAGTGATATATAGCTATTGGAGGTATTGTTGCTACATTTTTCTGTGTTTATATCTTCACCAGAGAATTAATAAAACTTGTATTTTGCAGCAGACTTGAAAGGATGGTTGGCAATAATGTCTGACTTTCCACGAATGATGATATACACATAAAGGAAGCATTGTTATAGACAAAAGAATTCCAATCCTTTGAAAAATTTGTGTTTTGATTAATTTTGTGATTGCTGCTTAGATTTAAAAACAAAACTTTTGTACTCTAGTCCTACAATTACACTTTCGAATGTCCCAAACGAGACGAAAACACATTTATCTTTCCGAAATATTGTACTTTTGTCCGTCAAATATGTCTGTCCTTTAACAGTGTCACTGGAAATAGATCTGCTTGTCAACTTCGAAACTAAAGTTATGTGGTTTGTCAGTAAGAGAACTTGTTACCGAAAAGATACGAAATGCTTTCTTTAGAATTCTGAGCGGAAGTCTGTAATAGTCACATTAATTACAATGAAGCAGTGCTTCATACTGAACAGCGCACACAAGTGAAAAAAAACTCTACTGTTACGCTCACTATGTCACCTGTCGGTTAACTAAGTAATTACAGATGAGACCCCATCAAACCGATTTCAATTCAGCTCTTGTTTTTTTTTTTCCTGGCCTTTAAGGAACTTCATTGTCATTACTGTGATTACAATTGCCAGTCACTACAGTCTGTAATTAGACAGGTGAACCCAATCGGCTTCCTCAAAACCCATAACGTTAGAAACCATTTTATTAGCATTATCCAATGGACCTTTAAGATCATTTGTCGTAAGATTTGAAAATGAAGACTTTCTATACATTTCTCACCTCCTTAATGTGTGCTACGAATGTATCTGAATTATTTCTTGCTATGCTTTTTACTGTAGAACTAGTCCTGTTTTGGAAGGTCCTGACTTCCTGTTCTTCAACACTGTCAATCATCTCTTCTCTGTGGACTATAAACCATGTTTCTCACTCACTCAACAGCCTACTGATCATTTGGAACGACATGATCGAGCGGTGTTTTTCCGTTTACGTGTCAGTAACAAATGGACTGTTGCAAGTTTATATACCACTAACCGATGGATTGTACTGATATGATCTTTTTTATTCTTTATTCATCATCAATAGTTGTAACGAAGAACTACATTTAGGCGTCCGGCTCTGCCTCCACCTGCAGGCAAGGCTAGTGACAGAGAATAACTCTATCTAGTAGGTCCATAATAGTAGGTATTTTCTTTGCCTATAGACGGAAGCAAAGCCGGATTCCGAAACGTTGAGCTTTATTAAAAATTTGACAGTGGACTAGTTCAAAAAAGAGAATTAATTAATTATCATCAGAGCCCCGTAGATTTGAAATGCAGAAACATTTCTTTGGACCTACATATCAACAATTGATCGACTATTGTAAATTTACATGTCAATTACAGATATGCCACTTTAGCTTTACACGTCATTAAGAGAAGGAATATTGTAAACTTTTATGTCTACAGTTAAAGGTCATTTTAAAATTGTATATGTCAATAATTAATGAGATATTTTAAATTTATATACCAGCTTCTAATGGACCATTTATTATGCGGTAATAACGGGCGGACTACTGTGATTTTACTGCCAGGAAATTATAACTGTATTTGTCAGTAAAAATAAAGCACAGCATATGCTCCAATGTTCCATCGTAATTTTCAGTGTTAACAACCTTGAAACTTCATGTGTCAATAATTGATGGACCATTGTATACATGTTAAAACTGATGGGCTACTGTCAGATTGCATGTCGGTCACTGAGGGACCACTTGCACCTACACTTACAATTACCCTTGAACCTAGCACCTACCGTGTGTTAAGAAGAGGAAACAGCCCAAAGAAGAAACTGATGTTACAGAAGTTGTCGAGGGTGTAAAGCACAACATTTTTCTCTTAACGTGAAGACAGTGATAATTTTAAGGACTTCTCTAAAGTTTACGTTCCTTTTTGAATGACGTTAGCCTTACTTCTGTCTTGTACTTCATAAATTAAACACAAGCTCTGCATGTTGTCAATGACAGAATATTTCTTACAGCCTGATTTTGTTCCGTGTAAAGAACACGTTGTGGTTTGGTGAGATGAAAATATTGTCTGCTTGTGTGTCCTCTATTTCAACTTTTGAACCAGCTATCTGACTTTCAAGACACTTGAAATAATATGTCATTAAACCCATAAAAAGCCGTTCTTCGCAGCTTCCTACAAGAAGTAATAACAACATGGTGGACGAGAAATTTTATGAAATAGGAATTAGACTATAGAATTATGCTAACGAGTAATTCAACACACACCTTTCCAACAGTACAGCAAAAATTCCTAGACGCTCGAGGAAATTCAACACTGTTGTAGAGCCGTTGTTAGGATATGGGATTTTTCAACATGTAAAGGTACTCATTTCACCAGTTCAACTGCAAAAAGAATGTTAAATTCTCTGAACTGTGCATCGTGATGCATATACGTGAGCGAGACCAACAAGCTGCACACTTTTCCTCATTCATTTATTCCAATTAAACTATCCTTTACATGTTTCGAAAAAAAAATTGTTCTTCGTCAGGATGTTATTTCTGTACATGCAGCAAGCAGTATTTTAGCATGTTAGCGGTTAGACACCCCATAGGCTCGCGATAAAATACTGTATGTTACGTGAACGGGAATAACCTCCTGATGATGAACAATTATTTGTTCGAAACATGTAGAGGATAGTTTAATTGCAATAAATTAATGAGCAAAAATGCACATCTTGTTGGTCTCTCACACGCAAAAAGAATGATTATACGCATTAATGTTTTAAAACCCTACATGACTTAATTTAAAAGCGGTAAATTAAAAGCAATCAGAATTTGAAAATATTTTCCAGTAGAAACGAAGGCTTATACGTCGAGCCAGAAACTTCTCTTTAATTACTTTCTCAGTAGATCGTAGTGTATCGTGTGATATTATTTAATTGAAATGAGGAAGTCATTACCAAATTTGACACATAAACTGGAATTGTTCGGTTGGACCGATTAAAGCCATACATACAGGATTATTCAAAATGATTGTCGGGGTCATACACAATACACTCCATATGCAACCCCACGTGATTTCTTTCTATGGGGTTACGTCAAGGATCAGGTTTATGTTCCTCCTATTCCCAGAACTGAAGGTACGAATCAGAACCGCCATTGAAACCATCGCCGCTGACATGCAGAACGAACTCGATTATCGTGTTGATGTTTGTAGAATCACAAAGGGTACATATATAGAGCACCTGTAAGGCATGTAACAAAACCTTGGAGTGTTGTTCTATTAACCCTTTGACGCCTAATGACAACTATAGGGGTCGTACCGCACCGCTACCCTCTAAACGTTGCATCTTATATATTTATTTAAAAAATATAGGTACTGATTATTTTAAAAATGGTATATACTCCCCGTTCTTTCCTCTTCAAAATGCAGCTTGTTTCATAATTCTAACGTATTTGGTTCCTGTTTTATTCACATTTTATATACAGGCTGTGCTAAAATTTAAAAAATAATTCGGGCGCCAAAGGGTTAAATAAAAGAAAACACATACTCCTATCTCAAGTGTATTGTGTATGATAAGTTGTTAAAACCCCGACAATCATTTTTAATAACACTGCATTTCTTTGAATTTACGATTTTCGGCCTGAAATTTGAACCCAGAACCTCGCCAACACGAAATGTATACTAGTATGAACCACCACACCATGACACCATGTTAGTTGTTTTCTGAAAGAACAAAGCGTTTCATACATCATAGAGTGTGCTGAAACATAGCGACATTTCATTCGCATTGTACTGTCCCTGCCCAAAACTTTTATACAGTCTACCTGTATTTTGCAGATAATCTCTCAAACCGACTAAAATCGGAATTATATTTAAATTTCGTTAAAATAAAGCAAGTAATTCAATATTTCACTTTGGTTTAACAATACAGCAAGTTAATGGGAAATTTTGTTTTGGCGAATTTGTCTTCACCCTCCCACGATAACTTTCCAGGAATTATTTGTGACGTAAATGGGCGGGGTGGGGTTTCATGTCGCGTCTTACCATGGTGTCATTGCCAACTGCTGTTTGATAATGTATGAGAGATTTGGGGGTAGGGTGGTACACGCGTCAAGGGACGTGCGCCAGAATAGTACGCTAAGTGTTCCTAAGATTTAACTGCATAGAAGTAAATCTAAATAAGAACTAATGTTTTATGTTAGACTTTAAAGTTGCAGAATAACAATTTCGTGTTTATATTTTGCATTAGGAGATCGTATAAACATTTCTTACAGTTGAAAGCTAAAAATCTTCATTTTCTTACACATATTACAGCTTTAATAAAGAGAAAATGTTATTATTTTATCGATCGTCTTTCACCAGTTTACTTACATTCATGAAGAAATTAAGATCAGATTGAAGGCAGGGAATGCTTGATATCATTCGAAGCAGAATCGTTTTCTTCCATTTTTCTATGAAAAATATAAATCTTTAGATGTGCAGAACTATAATTTGGCCTGTTATCTTATCTTACACATTGAGGGAGGAACATAGTTTGGAGGTATTCGAGAAGTGGGTGCTGTGGAACACGATGGGGCCTGGAAGGACGGGGTAAGGGGCGAGTGGAGAAGAACACATAAAACCAAATATTTTCCGGTGTTCAAATCAAGAAGAATGAAATAGGTTGGGCATGTGGCATGTACAAAAGACAAAAGAGGTGCAGATAAAGTTTTGGTGGGGAAATCTTGGGAAAGAAATACTTGGAAGATCTAAGTGGAGATAGGAGGATAATATTAAAATGGATCTTAGAGAAGTGGGATGGGAGCATTGACTGGGTAAAACGGGCTCAGGATAGGGACAGGTGGCGGGCTCTTGTGAATTAGGTAATGAGCCTTCAGTTTCCATAAAATGAGGGGAAATTCTTAATTAACTGAGGACTTGTTAGCTTCGCAGTAAGGTATCTGTATCATGCAGTTAGTTAGTTAGTCAATTTTTCGACACTTACATTTAAATTATACAGGGGAGTTACGATATGTTCCTTGCTCATTAGGCTGATCCTAATTTAGTGCCATGAAGGAGAAACTGTTATAATATTGTCTAAATCGGACACCTTTCGAGAGGCTAGTATCAAAGAAACTCTTTAACGTCATAATCCTAAAGTCTAGATTATTATTTATGTTATTTTAAAAATATCGATGATAACTATCTAGACTCCCACACACATATATTTAAAATAAAATACGTTTCACTTTCTTCCACAATTTTGTTGATTGAAAAATTTTAAACTTCGGGAGTACGGTAAGTGCATTGACTCCCGAGATACATGCAGAAAGGTGTGCCTGTGTTTATGTACTGCTTCAATTATGTCTGTCCTGTTTTAATCAAAATTAATTAATGTCGACTTTTGTAGAACAATTCAACGTTATTAAGTTTAATACAAATTCCTTAAGCCTCTCTTGGTCTGTTACACGAAGAGAGACAGACAAAAGATAGGAGTTGGAGAATTTACTGACCGCTCTTTGCTGATGTAACAAATATTTTTCGATTTTGTAATACATAAAGTTTAATATTTATTTTCAACGTTTGGTTTTGCAACATGCACACGTTGTCCAAATTTAAACCTGGCACGCCTACGGACACAGTAATTGACCACAAGCGTAGAGATTTCTACATTTCCTAGCCAGAATTTTTGTATAATATAAAAGGCACTCAGTTTATGCAACAGGTGAGGAAACGTTATGTTGTAAATTTTGGATTTATACTCATGTCCATAAAACAGTCAGCATTGCTAATATATTCAGCACCTTGGAGGAACAAACAAGGAGCTACGTCTCTACATCAAACTACACCAGCACATCAAAAAGTCAATTTGGTCACCAAAAATTTGGTCTCGACATCTCTGTGATGCTCTACAATATTATAAGCTCACCAATACACTAATCTGAGCAATTGGCAGCGTCTTTAAGTATAGCATAAATGTAATGGCAGCTTAGGAAACATTCCTCGAAACGGAGCAGACCTGTCCACAACTTGTTATTTGTAAATTACAAAAACAACATCAGCAGCAGCAACAACAAAAGCAATAAAACTTCAGAATGTGTCGGTTTAAAGACCGTAAGCCGACTATTCTTATGGTAGTTTGTCGTGAATTTCCCAAGAACCTCTATGCAGTTGTCAAGAAACTAACTCAAGCTTGGGTAATACAACTTCATGACAAATCCTTTCGGACTCTGCATTCACTAATCCTCCTTCCGTTCCCTTCAATACAGTCTGAGCTCCTGATAGGGTCCTTAATGGCGGGGAAAATAAATAAATATTCAAATAAATGGAAACCTGTAAGTGCAATAATATATTAAAAAAATCGTGTTACAACAACAACCAATTCGATCATACTAACTTGGCTATAACTTTTTATCCTTGTGTTTGGAAGGTTCCTGATTTCAATCTCGGTTAGGGTACGGGCTACCCTGACTGATTCTGCAGTGCTTGCCCTCGGTCCCTTCAATTTAACGCCAGATAATACTTCGTCAAGTTCACAATTGCCTCCTTCCCAGTCCTTAATTCGTCATTTCAAATATCATCCTGTGAATAGACGGTGTAAAATATCACAACCTGACGTCTTCACTAAATAACGAGCAAATACACAACGACGACGACGACGACGACGACGACGACGACGACGACGACGACAACAACAACAACAACAACAACAACAACAGATGTAACATCGACACCCGCTAGAAGAGCGAATGTAAAATATTCTTTATACGTTGATTTTAAGTACAGCATCTCTCCGAGAACTTCTGTTCTTGAAAAGGTACATTAGTAAGAAAAACTGATGAAAAGGACCGGGTTTATATGGTGAAATTATTATTTTAATTTTGTGTCATATATTACAGCTTACGTCTTCGTAGAGAATACGGAAGGCCGTGGTTCACAGGTGAAGATGATGTGTCGAGGAAAGCAATTAATTTATAATTATTAACAAACTGCAAACTATTACTTCCATCATCGTCAAAATGAAACTTTTGTGTCGTGTAGCCTAATAACAGTTTAAAAAAAGGAAGTCAATTTTAAAAATTGCCATCAACTATGTCATCCCCTTTAAGAGAGAAGTAATAAGATTCCTTTAATCCTCCTGCGTAATCCAGTGTTAAAAAGCCGATGGAAGAATTCTTCTCGGCATAAGATAAAATTCGACCTACTCCTCCCCCCAGCAATTAATTTTGCTAACAGCAGGTACTACATTTTCTTTGACGGTATAAAATTATGCTTAATGGGCAGAGTAACGTTACGCAGAAGAGTGTGGTCAGCACAAGCAGAAGAAAAAGCACTCTTAAGGGAATTGAACTAATTAAGCAAATACAGAACTTTCAGAAGGTGTAAAAGAAATTGTCGGAACTTTAAGGAATTAGCAGATGTTGCAGAAGCACTGACGAATATAACCTTCCTTCGAAAACGTCATTTTCTTGAGAACTGTGCTCTTCTGGTTTATTACGCAGCGAGTAGTGGTAATTTCTTACCGACGTTTCAGGACAACCTATCAATCCCATCTTCAAAGGGAGGAGAATCCAAGAATCGAACCTTGAAGACGGAACGACAGGTCGTTCCGAAACATCGGTAATAAGTTACCACTACTTGCTGCGTAATAACCCAGAAGAGCGCAGGTTACACCCACTTCACGGCGGAATCCTGAAAATACGCCAGCACTTTACGTTGATGAAAAAAATATTAAAATTAATAAAAAAAATCGGTGTCCATGACAGTAAAATCCTAGAGACATTACACCGTACTTGTACCTTATTCCTTAGTGATAATTTGGAACCAAACAGTTTGAACCTGATTTCATTCACTAAATTTCTAACCCAATTCATTTTCTGTACAGCAATTTATGCATATTCTATGTATTTTTATATAGGATAATGAGGTAGATTGGAGTGTATGTATTTGTCTAACACAACTATATGTTGGTAGAGATACGTATAGAATTTATTACATAAAGAACAACTACATGTTTCGGCACTTTACACTGGCCATGTAAAGTGCCGAAACATGTAGTTGTTCTTTATGTGATAAATTCTATACTTATCTCTACCATGATATAGTTGTGTTAGACAAATACACACACTCCAAACTAGTTTAATTATAAACACAACGGGGATGACGAACCTTATGACGATAAGGAAGATTGTGTTTTTATGTTAATATGTCGTTTTCATGCCGTACTTATTTTCGCTTACTCAGACAATCACTGAATATCTATAAGCGATTACTTATTGGTGAAACGCAGGCTTTCTGGGATTTGACATTGTGTCATTTAATAGTATCTTGAGCAACTTCTTAAACTATTTTGGGAAATGTGTAACTACATAATTTAAGTCCGAAAACATGAGGAAAGAGGACATTATGACTTTCGATTGAAGCAATAAAATTTAAAAATTTATTTAACATTTGGTTTGGATTGATCTGGCATAGGATAGGAACCAGAGGCACGTTCTTTTGAAAGCAGTAACTACAAGACAAGAATCTTATGTTTATGGGGCCGTGCATCATCTTGATATTTGAGAAAAGAGAAAACCAACTTGATGCCACTTATTTTATTATTTTATTCAATGTTCATTCAATGCTCAACATGTTTCGGCCGTTAATACGACCATCTTCAGGAGCAGGCTCCTGAAGATGGTCGTATTAACGGCCGAAACATGCTGAGCATTGAATGAACATTGAATAAAATAATAAAATAAGTGGCATCAAGTTGGTTTTCTCTTTACTCAACTACAAGACAAGGTTTTGCAAATGGCAAGGAATTTATTTACAACCAGAGCGAATATTACCTTTGAATGCCCTTTATTGTACAGTTGTCATCAATCTCGTGTTCCTTTTTCTACAGTAACAAAACAAAATATTCTCAGCATTTTGTCACACCGCGTCTTCATCCTTTCATTTTGGTGAGTGGGCAAGCTATAAGGCCAACCCAATTAACCTTATGTTGTGGCATTAAATAACACTGGATCTTATCACGTTATTTGTGATATAAATATTTATCGTACTTTAAAGTTAACGAAAGTAAAAAATATGTTTTAAAACATGCACAATTTAACGGAAGAGTACGCACGTGGCGTTTCTAAAATAAAAATACTGATCGTTAAAGACAAAAATAAAGAAAATTCTTACTGATTTTGTCCAAATTTCCGCCGACGAAAATGATTCAAATTGTTAGTTATTTCATTATCGACATACTTGTGGCTGGCACGACCCAAAGATACTAACTTTTGTCTTCCAGTCTGCTATCCACAACTGTAAAGATTGAGATATACAGAACTGTAATTTTGCCTGTTCTTTGTATTAACTGATTGTGTTTTATAACTGATACAGGGTGTTTTTGTGCGGTACGAACTGAATCTTTAGTTTCATTTCGCCCATAATCAGGTTCTGACCCTTGGTATTTCACCTACAGAAGTGGGTGCGTAAGAGAACGTAGAGATCAGAGTCTTCAAATTAAACGGCACATTTCTGTTCGCGGCGTGTGACTAATTCTGTTACATTGCTGCTCCTTATGTAGAGGTTTTAGTGCCTGCGGGCTCCATGTTAGTGTCTTGCAACCTACACGATCACAGTGTGTACCATAGGCTTCAGCGACCCAAGAACATCGCTTTGAATATAAAGTGTCTAGTACAGTTTATACAGGATAAACTTAACAGTGTGTCTTGTAGTGCGTACATAGTGAAGAAAATGGAAAAGTTTAAGGACACGTGGTTTGTGAAGCCAAAGATTTTAGAAGAAGAATATCCTCGATTAACAAAAATACAAAACCGTAAACCTGATTGTGTGCATAACATAGTTGTAAATCCGTCAGGATCCAGTTGATATCTGATCATAAATTCAGTCCTTTGGTCTTTGAATATTTTTTTCCCTAGAATATAATGAAAATCCTCTTTAAGAATTATATAGTTACATGAATCCATAAAAAGTAGTTCTTCTGAAGCTCCTAGTCGCTTGGATGGTCAAGAATTTCAGCACGTCTTACAGAAGCCGCAAGCTAGTTACCATCTACCCTAGGCTATATACCGACCCGGCCATGACCACATGACTCCATTAACACTCTTTACCTTTAAAATCTAATAACATTATCGTCATCATTACGTCTAGGTACATCAAGTGTTCTCTTCTATCCATGGATTAGAAATAGCGTGTAGCTTAAAACGAACATTATACGATGACAGAAGTAAAACGTTCACATCCCTCCTAAATCGGATAATACTCGTACTACATTTTACTTAACATGGTTTATCATAATGTAATGTTGAAATGCCACCATTCATTGCGGAAGTAGTACTAATTAACATCCAAATGTAATTACAAATGAAAACAAACTCAGTTATTATTAAAATCACACTGCTAATTATACGCTCTCATTGCAATTGATTAGGCACAACAAATACCAGACTACATGACACGGAATTATAGAAAAAGAAGTGCGACTGTAAATAATAAATACCATTACATGGCGTATTATTAACGCAGTTGTGTGATTTATAAGACATTGTGTTGGGCAGAATTATTTATTAATTTGTTGGAACTGAGTATATATTATTGCTGCATTGTAGATTTCCATGCTTCAGCAGTTTGGTTACAGCTTTAAGCTAAAAAATTCTTCCTTTCTTTTTTCGGCGGTGACTAAAACGAATAGTGCTATTGTCTTGTAGGATGGAACCCCACACATTCAGGTAGAAACATCCTGATGTTTAGGAGTAGCCTCTTTCTTCAGTGATATTCAGAGAATCCTAATGATAGCAGCAGTCAGTTCCTCTTAAATTTCGGTGTATTGATACCTAATTTTGCGATGTAAAATTCCAGAAGAAACTAGTCTTCTTTTACTATCTTAGGGCTACATATTTATTCTTTATTTACTTCACGAGTTCTTCACCCAGTCTTTCGCCTGCCCCTCATCGCGGAAGCCAGGGCTAAATCCCCAGCCAAGGCACGTGGGTTTTCTTGTGAATAAAGTGGCAAAGGGGCAGATCTCTCTCCGATTACTTCGGGTTTTCCGATTGGCATCATTCCACATGTACTGCATACTCATTATTTCATGTATCACGGACACTTCACACATAACTTTAGCAACAGACAGCGTCGTTAAAGAAATATGTTTAAATTAAACGATTTATGGACGCCTTTATATTTCAGGATAATAGAATCTGCAGTGATTAATAAATTCAGAGTTCTGTGGTAGATAGCCGTCGTGGACTGATGCTAGAACTCACCTTTAACGGCATGAAAAATATTAGAACAATAGGCTATCAATGCGACAGTCGAACTGGGTACTTCTCAAATACATGTTTTAAGGGTTATTAATTGAGAGAAACTGCTATTGGCAATTACCGGGGGTAAAAGATGGAAACCACTAAATCAGTAAATAAGTGTAATCGGTACCGTTGGGGTTTGAATTCGGGATCTCCCACGTACAATGCTAAACTCTGAATCGTATGCAGAGTTAAGTCAAACTTTACCCCTATTTCAGCAGTGTCGGCAGAAGGAACACAGCGTTTTCACCCCCATTGCTCCTTGCGGAGGAAGCAGTGCTGTGGAGTTAGTGGTCCCTGTGTGCTTATGTAAACCAAGTAGCGGGGATCTTCTTTGTCTACACGTGAAGTGGCAGGCAAGGGAGTGAGATTATTTCAACAGAAGAAAAGCATGTGCCTACTACACTATAGATGTTGTCAGTCGGGGTCGGGAAATTGCAAATATTTGTAGGCCCTGGAAGCAAACCAGACGAAGTCAGGAAGCGTGTTTCTGCAGAAGTGAACGTCGTTGGAAAAACATTTACGCTCCGAAGTGAATGATACACAATTTAAAGTACTCCATGAATCTTCAAACGACGTCGAGATCAATAACTTTCAACACTGGGAGGATGAAATTTCTAAACCGCATCACAGGAAAAACGAATCACCCGACAGATGAATGGTTATCCTCTAAGGCCGTGTTCTCAACCACCGGGCCCTGACATCAATTATACCGGGCCGCGAGAGATTCTCCTGGAATTGATAACTAATTTAAATGTAATTTTATGTTTGTCATTATGCTACACCGCACACATAATTGTACTAATACTCTTTATGATTATGCCGTAATTAATTATTAATGCTTACGTTAGTTTAATGTATGAACTTAAAAAAAAATTTGGAAAGGTACTGACGAGTAAATCTGCTGAGACCGGGCCCTCGTCTTATGAAAAAAGAATTTGCCGGGCCGCGGTCTCACAAAGGTTGAGTAGCGCTGCTATAAGATGTTTATTCTGTATCAGAGCCTAATAAATGATCTTTCTTCCCAAAACCTCTTCAGTCCGAAGGTTAAAATACATCCTAGTATTCTGGAAGTCCCTTTATCCACTCGCAGACGCCCAACCCAGCTGTTCTGGTTACGATTTTGCATTGCTTGCCCTATCCCTCCAGAAATATTTCGGTGTAACACTTAAAAATAGATCACGGCCACTTCCTTCAGCGCGCTCAAAAATAGAATATACACTGCCATCCTACTTATCGATGATATATATTTTGTGCATTTATCTCAGTAATTAACCAACTTGATGCACAAAGTATTTGTTTTACAATAAGTTTATTTCATGCCTCTACATATTTCGAGCACATGTGCTCGAAACATGTAGAGGCATGAAATAAATTTATTGCAAAACAAAAATTGTGTGCATCAAGTTGGTTAATTATTGAGATAAATATACTGAGATGCACGGTCAGCAAAACGTCAAAAAAATATTTTGTGCAGTTCAAAAATCGTCTGTATGTATAAAAATTATATTTAAATTGCTCATATATTCTAAAAAGAACAAATAGACAATCAAATATAAGATTAAATGGGAGGTAATACAAGTTCTAAACAGGGAGAAATTTTACCGACTGTTTGTCACTTTGGTAAAAGAACTGGAATTCAGTTACTTCTTATTCAAAAAGACAAGTTTACCCATTTTACATTCGAACAACTTTGGTTTATCTTTAATAATTCTGGGGTTCAAACATTTGTTTCTAGTACTTTTCATCCTGGTCGTGGTTTTTCGTTTCGCACAGGCAAACGAAGAACTTATTTTCAAAAACACTAAGTCAATTTTTGAAAATAACAAAATTTCGATTACACAAGCCTGTATCATTAATACTCTTGCTAAACCCATTCACTGTCATTTACTGTCATATTTTAACATAGACCATGTCGTTTAGCAGAATCTTCTGACAACTGAAAGACACTTGCTGAATATTACTTTCCAAGATATCAAAAGAAATAACGATAAATTATCTCCAATTTTTTGTTCCAGTTTTCCTGTGTCATTGATGTCGATTGGTAGACATCTTTCTTAACTCAAACCCACTTAAGAAATTACATATAGAAAGATTCGAGACTTCACGAAGACGTTCTGTTGCTTTTAGTCGCCCAATGAACCAGCCAGAAAAATGATTGTAAGCCACGCACGAACTGTAAGCGCAAAATGTGGTGATGCTCCATCTCGCATGAAGTGTAGCACATTTTTCCCCAATCTAATTACTGGGTGACACGAAATGCACAGTAAATTATCTTAACGCGTCATCACGTGTCACTGATGCAATTACTTTGGCTTCAACGTTCCACAACATTATTTGGTAGTACCTACACATTTAAGAGAAAGATGTAATGTGATTCTTACATTTATGGGACCGTGCATCATCTTTATAGTTGAGTAAAGAGAAACCAACTTGATGCCACTTATTTTATTATTTTATTCAATGCTAATTCAATGCTCAACATGTTTCGGCCGTTAATACGACCATCTTCAGGAGTCTGCGACTAACTGGTTGTTATTTCATGGGTGGTATCTGGTTTGGTGTGTGTTGGCGTTCCGTTTCAGTGTG
>Ga0123357_10003478_pt1 | contig 18090 bp, 15 predicted proteins | sample TergutEmb28metaG_FD_89873 | JGI IMG/M metagenome (GOLD analysis project Ga0123357, IMG submission 89873) | Embiratermes neotenicus P4 segment gut microbial communities from Petit-Saut dam, French Guiana - Emb289 P4 | ecosystem: Host-associated > Arthropoda: Insects > Digestive system > Gut ... | reverse complement strand
ACCGGAAATATTACAGGATTTATTGGAACATACGGAAAATATCAAAGTTAAAAGAATGTTTCTTTATATGGCAGAAAAGGCAGGTCATTATTGGTTTGATTTACTTGATGTTACTAAAATAGACATAGGAACGGCAAAACATCAGTTAGTAGAAAAGGGCGTTTATGTTCCAAAATATAAAATAACTGTTCCAAAAGAATTATACGAATATGAATGAAAAATATAAAAAACAAGTCGCTCTTTTGATAAAGATTTTGCCTAACATATATCAAATAGAGGAATTTGCAGTACATGGAGGCACAGCTATCAATATGTTCCATAAAAATATGATTCGTTATTCTATTGATATTGACTTGACATACACGCCATTAAAGGAAAGAGAAGAAAGTCTGAGAGAAATAAATACGCGGTTGATAGAACTTAAACAGCAGATAGAGAAGGCTGTGCCGGGTATAAAGATTACTCATAAACCCAATGTGTGGAAATTGTTATGTATAAAAGACGGCGATGCTGTTAAAATAGAAGTAAACGGCACAAAAAGAGGTGTGCTTGGCGATATTGAAATAAAATCGCTTTGCCAGAAAGCTCAAAAAGAATTTAATATGGGTTGTTTGGCTCGAATTGTTCCCTTTACTCAATTATATGGCGGAAAAATTTCGGCAGCATTAAGTCGCCAGCACCCTCGCGATTTGTTCGATTACAAATATATGGATGTCGAATCGTTCGATGCAGTCAAAAACGGATTGATGTTTTGTCTTTTGGGTAGTGATAAACCGATTATTGAATCATTGCAGCCGAATCTTCTCAATCAGGAAGATGCGTTGAAAAATCAATTTGATGGAATGTCTGATTTCCCTTTTAGTTATGATGATTTTGAAAATGCCCGCAAAGATTTGATTGAGAAGGTGAATGGAATTTTGAACGATGGCGACAAAGAGTTTCTCATATCATTTGAAAAAGGGATGCCGAAATGGGATAAATGTTGCGCCGGAAATATTAGCGCTTTTCCGTCTGTGCAATGGAAATTGCTGAACATTGAAAAGTTGAAAACAACAAACATCGAAAAGCATAAAACAGGAATAGAAAAACTTGTTTCTTTCTTTAATAAATAGTGCGTAAATACTTCTAATGAAAATCAATAAAACAAACGTCGCCCGCTTGTTAGATCAAGCAAGTAGCCTGCCGTAGGTATGCTACATTGTTTTGCTTTGATTGTTTGCGGTGCGGACGGAATGTGAACCTTACCGGTCTATAATATTTATATTCAATTCTTTATCATTCTAAAAATTATCAACAGGTAATGATATAGAAACGAATGAAAATACTTTGAAAGAACGTTGTTTTGTCACATTATGAACGAAAATGTCCACAAATGATTCGGATTCAAAATTACAATAAATTTTTGAAACAAAAAAAATTATTAAATAATAATATTTTAGTTCATTGCTAAATTTATTTTTTATTATTAAACATTATTGTCAGTGAGACATTAAATGGATTGTTTTGTTTTAGAGTATAAGCTTCGTCTTTCGAATGGTTTGTTATGCCTTTTGAGGTAGTAAAATCGAACAAAAATCGTCCCAAATGAAAACCGCCACCGTACCCCAAGGACATATTGAATCTATTCAATCCGGCATCCGCGTCATAAAGATTTTCTGTAATATCGGTACCATTTTTGAGATTTGCCGCTAATCCATAATCGAAATTCAATCCACCGTGAAGAACGATGCCAAAAATACCTTTTTCATCAAAATCTATCCTGTAATTCAAATGTAACGGTGCAGTGAGAACATGTTCGTCAAATATAGAATTATTATTACCTTGCGAAGCTTCTTGTCGATAATATTCGTAATAAATTCCTGTGTGAAGCCCCAAACCAAAAACCTTTACTGCAAAGTAAGGATCGCATCGCAATCCGAATTGTAAACCCTGCACGGGTACATCTTGTTTAAATATACCTCCATTAGAATTATCATCGGAATAGTTCCAGCTTTTTTCTACATATCCAAACGCCAACCCCCAAGTATGATAATGATCTTTTACTCTTAAAAAATTGTTTTCCTCTTCTTGATATACAGATATGTTTTCATATTTCCCCATTGCAGAAATTTTAATAATCCCTTCTCTGCTATATTGGTACTTATTTTTGTCGGCAGTAACATAAAAATAACTGCCACTTGTTTGTGTAGTTTTACACCAATAAGGCTCGCTTTCTATTTTCCATGAAGTTGCATTTGTCTCGACACTAACCATATTATCGTCTAAAGACGCTTTTCCTGAACTTTTAAGCGATATTTTTTCCGGTGATACCGACAAACGAACCGGAGTACCAACTTGCGAAATATTTATGATTTCGGTCGCTATGCCTGCCTTAATAGTCAGAGTGCCGGATCTTCCGTTAACAGACGTATTTTCTTCACAAGCAATAGTAATAGAATTTGAATTTGTAGATTCTATTTCACATCCTTGCGGTAGATCTTTCGAGTATATCTGCCAGCCATCAGCATTAGTAGTCGAGATAGTAATTGTTTTTCTTTCCTGATTGTATGAAAAATTGATATCTTTTGGAGTGATATCCAACTTCAAGCCGTTTTGGATTATTGTTATTCTTTGACTTTCGTTGCCTGCCAATACATTGAAGGAAAAACGTCTTTCTTCGCTGTTTGTATTCGGATCACAAGTGATAGTCAGACGAGAGTCTTCCTGTTTTTTCACTTCACACCAGTCATTACCGCTGCTTGATAAACTCCATGAATCACTGTTTGTATTTACTTCAATATCCGATTTGCCACCTTTTGTTGAAAAATAGACAGTTGATGTATCTACATCGAGATGCAACTTTGCTTGTTGTTGTGTAATTGTAATGCTATCTACCTTGTTTTTGGCTTTCACATTAAAAGTACATGTACGAGGCGAGCTATTTGTGTTTTCTTGCCAAGTTACACTTATGTAGCTTTGTTTTTTTTCCAAATTAATCCACGACGAACATGAATTGTTGGAAATGACATTCCAATCAGCATTCGATTTTACCAATATAAGTTCTGAGTTACTGCCTTCCTGATATGGCAATGAATATTCGGTTCCATTTGGCAGGGATAATGAAGTTGTGTCTTTTTTAGGACGAGTTGTTTTTTCTTCAAAACAACGATTTGCGGCATTAATTAAATTGGGAATATCCTTATTTTCAGGATCGATTGCTTGTGCCCGTAAAAATTCCTTTTTAGCATCATTGCATTTGCCTTTTTGTAAAAGATCCTTCCCCTTTTGTATAAATGTTTCACTTTGAGCTGAAACAAACATTATATTGCAGAAAAGCAACATAACACTGAGTAAAAACATTGATAATCGTTTGTTCTTCATATTATATATTATATATTATTTATTTATTAAGTTTTTATATTTTTCCAATTCTTCCTTTATTCTGAAATTATCAGGTTGTAATGTTATTATTTTTTCATAAAAAACAATCAATTGTTTATAACAATCAGGACGATCACAATCTTTGAATAAATCAGCTTTCCTTAAATATTCATGTACAATACTGTCGCTTTTTGTCTCTATCTTATTAACTTGTAGCTTTACCTCTAAACTAAATTTACCGGCATTTTTGCTGTTGGCATATTGCCTTTCATATATGGCGGCGTGTGTATAATCTTTTAAAGCAGCAACATAGTAATCTTCTCCTTTGTTGTATTCTTCTTCTGCTTGACTTACTAATTCTCTGTACTGTTGAAAATCTGATTCTATTATTACCGATTCATTGTGTAGCGACCATGCCCAAACAACAGCTACAGTCAATAAAGCAGCAACGAAAAATGAAGAAACAATAACTATTCTTTTTATGTTTTTGACTGTTTTTTTCACAGGTTTTGACGGCTTTTCTCCCAACAAATCGTCCATAAACTCTTTTATGTCCTGGTGACGATTTTCGGGTTTTAGAGCCATTGCCTTAAGAATAGTGCGATTGGCATCATCGGGAATGGAAGTGTCCAAGAATTTTGGTTCGGGCATATTGTCTTTATCTTCCACTGTGCGCTCAGGAGCTTCCATTGGTTTCTTGCCGGTTAAGGCAAAATAGAACACTGCGCCCAAAGAATAAATATCGGAATATGCACCTTTACGACTTGTAACGGCATACTGTTCCAACGGCGCATAACCTTTTTTTAATATTGCAGTGAAGTCTTGCGTTTGATTATTAATAAATTCGCGAGCCGAACCGAAATCAATCAAAACAATTTTGTTTGCAGGCGTAATAATTACATTGTCGGGTGAAATATCTCGGTGCAATATTGGTGGCGTTAGACTGTGAATATAACCAACAGCTTCGGCAATTTGGGCAATATAATTAACGGCAGTTTCGTAGTCTAATTTGCCTTTTTGTTCTACAAGTTGTTGTAATGTAACACCTTCCACAAACTGCATTACGATATACGAGGTGTTGTTTTCTTCGAAAGTATCAATCACTTTCACCACATTTTGGTGATCTATTTTCGCCAAAGTTTTCCCTTCATCCTCAAATTTTTGCTTGTAACTATTAAATTTTTCTTCCGTAATGCCTTGTAAATGCACATCTTTGCTTTGAGTGCTTCGTACACAAAAACCGTTGATGAAAAATTCCTTAATAGCGTAATATTTATCCAGTTTAGTATGTTTAGCATAATAGGTTATACCAAAACCGCCTACACCAAGTACTTTTTCTATAACATACTTGTTGTAAAGGACTTTCCCAGTTGACAATTCACGAAACTTATTCATATTTTATCATTTAAACACTCCTAACATTCTTAAAACCATCATAATCATAAACAATAATGAAAAAATAGTCATAACAATACTGAGAACATTACGCCAGTTTATGTCTGCCCCTGTAGGTTTTTCTCCTTTTTTTGCACCGCATTTTGTACAGACCTTATTCGTATTTTCATTGTACCCGCAAATTTTACAAGTCCACTTTTTCATACTACTTGGTTGAACAACCGTTGGTACTTCCTCATCAAAATAACTTCTCCAAGGCAAGGTTGTATTTCCTATGCGAACAATATCAGTGTGCGACAAAGTCACTTTTTCATAGCTTGTCAATTTTCTGCCATTCACAAAGGTGCCGTTTACAGAATCCAAATCCATAATTTGGAAATTGCCCAAATCGTCCATTACTAATTCCAAGTGCCTGCGACCCACAAAATTGTCATTGGGAATGACGATTGTATTGCCTTGTTGTCGTCCAATAGTAACAACTTTCATTTTCTTGAGTTTTATTTTATTGTTATTAACTTTCTTATTTTCTTGTTTTTCTAATATTTCTGACATCTCTATTTTAAACTCTTCACAGGTTTGATATCTGTTTTTACCTTCTTTTTGCAAGGCACGTTCTATGATTTTTTGAAATTTCGGATTAGCTGTTTCTATAAAATCTGCCACTTGCGGTGTCGGTTCATCACATATTTTTTTGAAAACTTCGGTTTGATTGCTACCTGAAAATGGCAATTGACAGGTAAGCATGTTAAAAAGAGTAACGCCGAGTGCGAAAATATCAGTATAAAATCCTAAATTGCCCAAATTAATTTGTTCAGGCGCCATAAAAGCAGGCGTTCCACACTTTTTGGGGTTGTTGCTTTTATCGCTGATAATGGCAGAAATACCCATATCCAAAATCTTGATATTTTTATCGCTCAACACCATTATGTTATTGGGCTTAATATCCAAATGAACAATATCGTTTTTGTGCAGATAAGCAATGGTATCTAATATTTTGCAAAACATCGGAATTAATGTTTCTTCGCTCATTGGACCCGTAATCGTATTCAAATACTTATCCAAAGGTATGCCATCTACAAATTCCATTATAAGATAAAACCTGTCTTTGGCTTCTATAAAATCAACCAATCGCGTGATGCCCGGGTGCTTAAGATAGAGGTAATGGTTTGCCTCCTCACGAAAGCGTCGAAGAACAAAATCGTCTTTTGCGCGGCTTGTAAAAAGCGCTTTAATAGCCACTTCGTAGCCGTCACGCTGGTTAATGCCACGATACACCGCCGCTGTCCCACCCTCGCTGAGCAAACCATCAATATAATAATCATCCGGAATTCCTGGTAATGTCATTTTCGATTGTTATTGATTATATGGGTTGTTATTTTGCTTTCGGTTTACTTGACTCTACTTTTGGTGGATTTTGTACTGCAGGTTCTACTTTCTTTTTATTGATTTCAAGCAGTTTGTTAAGTCCTTCTTTTAAGACTTTTGTGTCAAGCGTTACAAAATATTTATTTTTGTCGAATATTTTAGAATCAATTTCTAAAAGTTCAACAATTTTTTCTGCTTTATCTATGATTTGATTAATATCTTGTCGATAGGTGTCGCTCGTTTTTTTCAGCGAATTAGCTTCTGTCAACAATTGCTTCAAATCTTTTTCTACGTCTTGCTTGTTATATACCGGCTTTACATTTTTCGTAGAATCTTGTTGCAATTCTTTTTGTTTTTTTCTTTTGGCTTCAGTTTCTTTGGTCTCAGCTTCTTTGGCTGCGAGGAATGAATCGTATTCTTCCCGATTATTAATAGTTGAATCTATCACCACTCCTTTTGAATTGTAAATTATTACTTTACACAATAGAGACTCAATCTTGCTTGCTTGAAAATCTTCGTTTGCTTTTTTGCGGCAATTTATTTCAGTTCGATATACAACATTATCACAAATTTTAGTGTTTTTTGCCATAGCATCTTTTCCTTTGTAAAGGCAATAGAAAAAATCATATTTCTCAATTTTCTTTGAATTTAATTTTGGGTTTCCATAAATATCACAAGCATAATACTCAATATTAGTTGGCTGAGGATAGGATTCTTGAAATGTTGGTTTATTTTCAAGATTTTTCTTTATGTCATTCTCTATCAGTATCCAATTGATGTTTTGAACATTCTTCGTTTCTTTACCGTTTGGATATGCTAATTCCATAATGTAATTGGCATTTTTTCCTGTGAATTGATTGAGAAGTTGTGTTTTAGCTTTATCTAAATCACCATATAAGTTATAATTGTTCCCAAAAACAACGCCACCTGCAGGATAAACTTGGGTTATTTTAATGGAAAATGAACTCTGTGCCTGTATCTGATATGAGAACAGTATAATTATTGTTAATGTGAAAATATTTTTTGTCATAATCAATTATTTTTATATTTGAGACTTCCATTTTTATAGTAAAATTTACCTTTATCATAATCTGTAACATACTTATTATTATTTGTATAGAGAATTTTTCCAACAAAAAAAGAATCGTCGGAAAGAACTTTAATACCAAAAAAATATTCACCCCTTACAGGTGTTGTATTTCCAAAAACACGACCGTTTTCATCTTTACCAACTTCCCTGTATTTTAATTCCAAAACTTTTTCTTCCCATTTTTCTTTTTGCGATGTTTTTTCGACAGTAGGAGAAGGTGGCGTCTGAGTAGCTTCCTTAGTTCGAGATGGGGTGAGCATAAATAGCACACCGCAAATTACAACCACAACAAACAAAGCCGTTATCGCAATAAATAATTTATTTCCTTTACTTTTTTTATTTGCAGGATAAGCAGAGTAATGTGAATTTTTGCTGACGAACACCGAATTGGCATGTGGACTGTTATTAATATGAATCAGTTGTAACGTAATATTATCTGTTCCACCGGCTTGTTTGGCAAAAGTGAGCATATTGTCGCCTTTTTCCTGCAACGAAACTTTTTGCTCTAAAATATGCTGCAAAAGTTCGTCATTAACCATACCCGACAAACCATCGCTGCAAATCAGAAAAACATCGTCTTTTGCAGGCAAAACAGGTGTTGTGCAAATGTCTGGCTGAATATCATTTTTTATACCAAGCGTTTTGAGTATCCGGTTTTTATTAGGATGGTTTTCTGCTTCTGCTTCAGAAATAACACCTTGGTCAACCAAACCTTGTACTATGGAATGATCTTTGGTCAGGCGGTGCAGTTGTTGCTGTTTGTCGCAATAGATATAGATGCGGCTGTCGCCAATATGAGCAAAATATGCTTTGTCATCGCGCAAGAGGACAATGCAAGCTGTTGTTCCCATTCCTTTTAGTTCCGGTTGTTCGGCGGCAACAGCCAAAATTTGGCTGTTGCTAAAATTCAAGGCATCTTCCAACGCTTGTCCCACAACTGCGTAATATTCCTTTGTGAAGAAATTCACAATACTATTAACGGCAATGGCAGACGCTCGCGCCCCGCCAACGTGTCCCCCCATACCATCGCAAACCACGAACAGAAAGCCATTCGGTGTTTCGGCTGCATAGCAGTTATCTTCGTTTGCTTTTCGAACCAAACCTACGTCGCTTACCGAATAAATATCTTTATTAAAATCAATTAGATTCATAATCTTCTGCTTTTTATACATAAAACTTAAGAACCGTTTCTCCCAATTGAATCACATCGCCGCTTTTTAATTCGGCATTTTCAACACATTGTCTATTTACAATAATTCCATTTGCAGATTGCAAATCGCATATTTCAAAACCAGCGCCATTGAAAACAATTTGAGCATGGCGCTTGCTCACTGTGCCGTTGGAAAGCACAATATCATTGTCGTTGTCTCTGCCTATGGTAGTGGTAACATTGTCGATATTGAACATTTCGCTGTTATGTACGTCAATTAAACGCGGTTGCAGGTTTTTAGTATGCATCAATTTGGCGAGTTTTTCCTCTTGTTCCTGTTCCTGCGTTTGTTGTTTTTCCTGTTCGGCTATTTTTTGTTGGCGATCTATAGTTTTTTGCGTTTCGATGAGTTTGCGTTCGAGTGTTTTCTGTTCGGAAAGTTGCCGTGCTTTTTTTTGTTCTTCCTCCTCTTTTTGTTCTTTTATATCCTTTAATTTGTTTTTGATAAATTTAAATCCAAAAATTACTCCCAAAGCAATGACCGTCAAAAGGACAACAAGTAAAATTAGAAACCAAACCAAATGCGCTTTTGCCCAAACAAATAGTGAAAAGTTGGGTGTTTTATACGACTCTATTTTATATTCCGTTCCATCACAATTCAATACTAACGGATATGAAGTTCCGTCTCTTTTCAATTGAGAACTAAAGGTTATTTTATAGTCCTGCCCATAGTGGCGAAGATTGAGGTCGTTAAACCACTGCAATAGCGCTGTACGGGCATCATCGGGAACAGTTGTCGAAACAAACTGTCCATAAGTTTCTTTTGACAGTTGTTCAATAGTAGTTTTATTTTCATTTTTCGATGTGGGATAATAAATCACATAAATCGGAATTTTGTTGTCCAACGAGCGTTTGATTATTGAAAATTTTTCGTCTTCAGTAAATATCCCTGAGGTAATTACCACAATTGCCCGCACATTCTCTTTTGACTCATCTTTTATTAAGTTCAACCCCTCTTTGATGGCAAATAATAAATCGGAATTACCTTTATAAATCGGTTTATCAAACAGATTTGATTCGTTCGCAATAAAATCACTCAAAATGCTTTTATCAGAGGTGAAATTTTCCAATTTCGTTTTCAGTACCGGTTCATCGCCCTGCTTCCTGTTAAATGTTGCAATATTGAAAGTTGTTGTTGTGTCTTTTACATTGTTGGTTATAAATTCTAACAACAATTTCGCCGTAAACATATTTTGGTCAGCCTGCAAAGAATAGTAATTTTCCCACAAAAAGAGAATGGTTTTATTTTTTTGTGGAATAGAATCTGCAACAAGTTTTTGTGAAATAATTGTTATTTCTTTTACCTCTTTCCCGTCTTCTTTAAGAGTAAATTGATTGGCGCTGAGCGTATCGGGATTATACTCGTGCCAGATAAAAGAAATTTTTGGGAAGCTGTCTGTATTAACATTCCCTTTCAAAGCGCCTTGTTGAGCGTAAGCGGTAACTGCAAGAATGCAATATGAAAACAACCAAATCCGTTTTATCATACTGTTATTTCATTAAATCATTGAAAAAATTGTACGTTCGCCACTCTCAAACTCACTGTTAATAGTTGTCATTGCCGCTATTTGCGCCTTGTGAGATTCTCTAACATTGGTAACCGGCCCGCCAAAAAAGCGTTCCTTTACATTGTCATTCCAATTTTTGTCGGCATCGCCTATGTAGCGTTCCAATTGGGTGTTGTTTTGTTCCAATTCATTGATTTTCGGAACAATGCCTGCGTTTAATCGGCTGATTTCGCTTATTATTGCTGATGGGGTCATAATTATGTTATATTTAATTGTTTAACAATTTGTTCATATAAATTTTTTCTATCTTCTAATCCTTTTAATGCCGGATTTATTGCTCGTGTTGAACTATCAACAGTTAAACTTTTTAGAGGAGCAACATTATTTTTCCAATAGTATAATGAAGATCGGATGGCATATTTTGAATTTTGAGCTATTGAATCAGGTTTTTCAATGAAATCTATTTTCTCGTCAGGATAAGTTTCTTTATAAAAAGTATTGAAACTACTATAGTTATCTTTCCCTGTCAACTGAATATATCCCCGCCCTCTGAATTTATATCCATCACCACTTGCATAATCACCATTCCCCATTCTATTAGCATAAGCAATATTAGCAATATCTTCTATTTTGGCATTACTTTTTTTCTTGCTATCTGTATATCCGTAATCTTTAGGATCATACTTCAGTTTCCCTTTTTCATCCAGCTCCTTAAATGCCGAAAAGGTGCCGGGTAAAGCTGTTGCAGAATAAGTAAAATCTTCTTCTGTTCGTTTAAAACCATTAGATTCGTGGCCACATTGTGCCAAAAACAAAGCAATGTCCTTTTTATCTGTTAAACCGAATTTCCCGCCTTCTGTTACCAACAAAGATTCTAATTGTATCATATCTTCTTTTTTCGCTTTTGGAAACATCTTTTTTAATTCGGCATAAGTAACATTATAAACATCTTTTTTTAACGCAGCAATAGTATTATTGCCAACTTCACCATCTACTTTAAGACTGTTATCTTTCTGAAATTTTTTAACTGCTTTATCGGTATCATCGCCAAATATACCGCTCGCACCGTCTCTACCAACATCATAACCCTTCTGTAACAGCAGATTTTGCAACATTTTAATTTCTTTTTCATCCATTCCTTTTTTCCCTTTTTTAAGAGTATTTACAAGAAAACCTCCTGCAATTGCAGTAAGCGCAATTCCTCCTACGCCCACTGTTGCCATTGAAACAGAAGAATTACTTTCAATTTGAGAAGTGTTATTGCTATTTGTTTCAGTAGCTGTGTTTGCATTATTATTTTGCACATTATCCGTAACATTTCCTGCTTGTTCCGCCCCTGTACCGCTTGCAACATTTGCAGTTTTACCGCCGGATGAAGCGCCATCAACACCTGTTCCGCCAAGCGGTGCGCCATACAATACATTGGAAGCGCCGCCAGCATAGTTGATTGGATTTCCTGCTTCCACGCCGTCGCCGAAAATAGCGCTTTGGTCGTCTGAATATAAGCGCATCTTACCTGTGAGTTGCGCAAAATTAGGAACAATGGAAGACGAGATATTTTGCAAGTTATTTTCATAACGACTTGCAGCGCCTTGATAACCACCGAATGAACCTCGTAGTTGAGACATCACAGATTTGTAGGTTGCTAAATTCGCTTTTGCCTGTGCTAACGCTGCTTCAGCTTGCCGTACCCAACTCGCTTCCGACGAACACGAAGTTCTGTTCGGGTTGTTCATGCAAGCAGAATATGCAGATTGTGCAGATGCTAATTCTCTTTCGGCTTGTCTGATTTTTTCTTCAAAGTACGCTTCTAACTGCGCCAGTAGTTCTAATTTTTCCGAAAATATCGGGGCGAAACGATGAAAAGGTTCATCGCTCGCCGTACGATACTGACTTAACGCACTGTTTAATGCTTCTAAGGAAGCAATGCTGGTTACATCAAGTTTTGTCATGATAATTTTATTTTTTAGTTACAATCAGTCCTGTGAATATCTTCTTGCTTTATCTGCTGATACATTCAGAAATTGCTGATATGTTTGCATTGCAGGAAACAATTTGCTTCTTAGTGGTTGCATACCTTCTGCATATCTTGCTCTAAAACGGTGAGCAACGGGGTCATCAAATAAAAATCCGCCATTCAGGAGGTTGTTCATATTACGTTCAATAGAGTCAAATCGCTGGACTTGTTCTCCAATCTTGTTTTCGAATTGCTGCAATAATTCTGCAGTTACTTGTGTTTTTGTTGCCATTTTTCTTTAATTTTAAAATGTTAAACAATAATTTTAATTACTACATAGAAACACTTTGATTGTCAATGTCCCATAATTGATCAATCTTTGTGTTCAGGTAAGCGACAAATTGTTGCATTATTTCTTCCAATTTCATAATGTCGCCTTCCGAGCCTTTAAAGACCGCATCGAAATCGCGTGCACCTTTGGTTTCCCAATCACCAGCGCGTAGCCCGTGTAAATGGGAAGTCAATTCTTGGCGAATTACGCCAAACTCTTGTTGACTTTTGTCAACCGTACTCCTGAAATTTTCTAATTCAGGAATGTCTACTAATACATCTGCCATTTTTTTATTTTTTATTGTTAATAAAAATTTGATTTATAATATTCTATCTCATTATTCTACGAGGTCTTTCCGGAAATTTTTGTTCAAACTGTTTTTCAAACCAATCGCCAAAAGGCCAAGCATCTGCCTCTATTTTATTTCCATATCTGTAATCTTTCCAATCACAAGCAGAACCTGATTTATGCATTTCAACGTTGAAAATTTTTACTTGCGATTTTTTCCAATCTATTTCTCCTTTATCCGTATATTCAAAATTGCATTTTTTTAGAATCTTCCCTTCTTTTGCATATTGATTTGTCATATCAGAAAATTCTTTTTTCCATTCTTTTCTTTCGTCTGTTGTTCCGCAAACAGCAGTAGGGTTTGATGTCATAGACGCTTCATATTGGCAATCGTGCCGTCCTTCGTGCGCAGTCGTATTTACAACCTTTTTTAATTTATCATAATCGTAATCGCCTTCCAATAATTTTTTGTTTATATTGATGGTATTGTTCTGTCCATCATAATCTCCCATATCCTCTGCTTTTTCATAAGATTTTGGTTTAATTGTTGCAGGGGTCCGATTTTGTGTTTTAGCAATATTATTTTCGAGTTTTTGCAATTCGTCAATCTTTTGCTGTTTCGTTTTAGAACCCCAATTTTCTGCTGATAAATCAACACCATTAAACGCATTGGAATAATTTACGCCCTTATAAGAACCGGCTGTTACAACTCCTGCCATTACCGTTGCACCGCCCACAGCCGCTGTTGTTGCTGCGGTTTTAAAATCTATTGACGAAGGGCTGCTGTTTTCCGTATATGCTCCCGCTTTTTCTGCCGATGAGAATAAAAATTCCTGATATTTTTCCATTGCAGGAAGCAATTTAGTCTTCAACGGCTCCATACCTTCAGAATATCTTGTCCTAAAACGTTGAGCAGTAGGATCATCCCATAAAAATCCTCCGTTCAAGAGTTTATTCATATTATACTCAATTGTATAAAATCGTTTGGCTTGTTCGTTTAATACTTTTTCAAATTTCGCCAGTAATTCTGCTGTTAATTGTGTCTTTGCCATAAATATTTTGAAAGTTATCTTTTTCTCCGTTTCATTTGTTTGTTGTATTCATCTTGCGATTTGAGTCGTCGTTCCCGAATCTCCTGTTCCGTCAATTCAATGCCTTTTCTGCGCGCCTCTTCGATTGATAGTCGCTTACGTTCTTCTTCTGCTTGGCGTTCACCTGCTTTGGAAGCGTATTGTATGCGTTGAATTTCGGACAAATAAAACTCTTTTTTTACGTTCAACGCTGATAATCGGACATTCAGAAAGCCGATAATATATTGTATATTGGTCGTATCCATATACCGAAAACAACTTTCAATCGCGTATTCTTCTTCGGGTAGCCATTCTTTTGATTCATCAGCAAAATCGCTACGCAAGTTGCTGATTTCTTTCTGCAATTCAAGTCTTAATGTTTCTACTTTCGTTAGTTCATTATAAAATAAGTCTAATCTATATTCAATAAATGCTCCTGTTTTCTGTTCGGTTAAATAGGCGTACAACTCGCTTTTCAAAGCCGGGTAAATATCAAAATACACCTCAAATTTTTCCAAATAATCCACATAGCGTTTGCTATCCTGCTTCAAACGCAAGTACTCGCGCTCCATTGTTGCAGGCTTTTGCGAGATAGCCAACACTTGATTGGCAAGTTCTATGTAGGATTGACAGAAAGCGTTTGTATTCATATCGATTTATTTTTCGTCATAAATTGAAAAAATTCTTTTTAAAATATTGCCGTCCTTACCAGCAAGTTTCGCATCAAAACAATTGTAAAACATAAACGGATCGGGGTTGTAAGTTGCTGTTTTAGCATCCGTTTGAATCAAGCCATAACCTTTTTCTTTTGGTTCTGCTGTCTGTTGGTCGGCAAATACAGCTGTTCCCCCGCCTTCCGCCAATGCTATTTTATTTTCAAATTCGCTCATCAACATGCTTCGCTCAAAAATTTCTTCAAGTCCTTTGTAATTGTAGGCATAGATAAAAATATGAATTCCCAAATCAGAACCGTTTTTCAATATTTTGACAAGTTTTGTGGTGATTGGAGATGGAGTATATCCTTCTTTTCTTAGTTCTTTGGCATTTTGAATGTACGAGAGTGACAATACAATTCTTCCTCTTTCGGCATTGCTCACATCGTTTTTAGCGTTTTCAATTCTGATATTCAGTTCCTGTTCAATAGTATCAATCAGTTCCGGTATTTCCCGCTTTTTGCAATAAGTTATACTGTCTAATTGTTCACATATTTCGGAAAAATATTTTGAACGTTCGTCGTCAGTACCCAGGAAATCAACAATATAGAATCGGCTGTTTGCCGGACTTTGTTTTGCCAATTGATAATTTGCCAACATAAGCATTGACATAGCACTATTCATATCATTGCCGATAAGCAGTAAATTTGAACCCTGATTATTTTTGATTTTGAAATAGATATGTTCCTCGCGAATAAATGAAGGAACTCCAACATATACTTTTGCCGTTTGCAACGATTTTTGATTGCTTTTGGGTTTAGAAGACAATAGCGACATAAACTCTTGATTAACAGAAAGGTCGCTATTCAGCTTTCCATCAAATACAATAGGAGGTTCAGGTAAATACGATAATTCATTCAATTTTGCATTACAAAACTTCACATAATCAGGCATCTTTTCGGTATAAGCAGCACGGAATTTAATATTATCACGGATATTACCGTTTTTATTATTTAGAATTGCATCACCCCTTAGCGTGAGTTTAGCGGCTTCTTCATTGCTTCCTCCTAAAACTTTTATGCTGTCAAAATCCTTCAAGTTAAAGGCAATACGCAAAGTAATATCATTGGTGCGAATGTCTAAATTTTGATAACTCTGAGTACATAAAATAAGATGAACGCCGTATTTTCGTCCTAATCTGATTATTTGTTCTAAATACGAACTCGCTTTTCTGGAAATTTTATCTCCATCTTGGAGTAACATCTGAAACTCGTCTATAATGATCAATAATCTTGGTAAAATTTCATCTGTTTGTTTACGGTACTCTTCAATTTTTTGAATAGTTACCCCAAATTTATCACTCGTGTCTTTGAAAAGTATTCCCCTTCGTTCCATTTCGTTTATCAAATATCCCAAAGCGCTTATTGCATATTCACGTTGGTTGGTAATAGATACAAATTTGGCATGAGGTAGTTTATCGTAAGGTTTAAATCCTGTACCGCCACTGGTACAATCAATCAAATAAAAATTCAATTCCAATGGCGAGTACAAAATAGATGCATTGCATATAATGTTATGCAACAAAACTGTTTTTCCGTAACCCGGTCGTCCGCCTATCATGGCAAAATAATCAGTAGTGTCGCCTCCCAATTCAAAATAAACCGTTTCGTCAACAGGACGTTTACCAATCGGAATTTTAATGCCTAATCTGGAGTTTTCCTGCCAATATTTTTGAGTTTGCATTAAATTTTCAAGATACGAATCAAGGGAGATAATTGGCGGTTTGATATTATCTGCTTTTCGGTTAATTGCCTCAATAATCGCGTCCAAATTGTAAGGAAGTTCTGTTTGAATGCGAATATTAAAAGTGTCGTTAAACGGTTTATCGAAAATAGTGTTATCTATCTCGTAATTGCCGTTATCATTTGCATAAACAACAGTGGAGATATTGATAAATTCAGAAATATCAAAACCATGCAGATCGGCAATTGTATTGTCAATACTGTAACTGTAAAAGATATAAATTCCTGCATTCGAGGCATTGCGATTGTTAATCAGCTTGTAAAATCTATTTGTCAGTTCTTTTGAAAAACTGTTCGGAAAGTTAGAAATGAACACAAAACGATAAGGCACAGCCAAATGTCCTGCTTCTCTGTTAAAATCTTCAAGTGAATTGTAATGTATCAGTTGATTTTGGTTAATCTCAATAACCGTCTGTTCCAATTCCTTGATAAGTTCTTCCAACTGTTTTTCATTGTTTACGATGGCATTTGTCATAATTTTTTCGGAAAGCCGATTCATAATGTTCACTTTTTTGCCAAAAGAAAGCGTATCTACAAAGTGAAATTTGCACATATTTATGGGCAAAGAGAGCATGATCCGAAAAGCCAGCAATTGAAAAACGCGCTGTATTGTATCTTCATTATTTTGCTCATTATCAATCAGAAACGCAGTCGCATTTGATTGGCTAAACGGCAAAATGGCTGGGATATATACATTTTCTACCGAATTTTGTTTTGGTTCTAAATTGCCAATTTGCAAAGCACAGGGCAATTGATATTGTGTTTCGTCGTCAAGCAGCATTTTATTAAAATTGACAATGGCATTTGGCGAGAATTTATAATTTTCAAACAAATCCACTACCAATTGTCTGGAACGTTCAACATCGGTTTCGATAGATTTTCGTTTTTGTTCAAAATCCGCATCTATTTTGACTAATGTTTGGGAATATAATGCTGCTAAATTATTCATAATCAACTAAAAAATAGTTTTAAATATAAAAACGATATCACCCATTTTTATACGATTTCCATCATAAATAGGATGAAAATCATTACTAAACCCCAATGATTTGCCGTCAAGGGAAGTTCCTGTAGTCGAACCATTGTCTTTGATGGCAAAACCATCTGCTTCTCGATATAAAATCGTGGCATGTTCGCCTGAAATGGTTTTATCATTGACTGTGATATTGCAGTCAGCATTTCGCCCAATAACATTTTTGCCTTCGTAAATCTTGTAATCAATTCCCATTGGATCAATAGCATGAGTAATCAGCCACCCAACCAATCTGCGTTTATTCCGCATTTCTTTTTTTACAACCACGCTTCCGCCCTCTGATTCTTCCTCAATCTCTTCTACAATATAGGTATGCATGATATCTACAGGTGCGATATTTGCCTTGGGTATGGCGTTTTTAGTTGATTGCTTTTCGCCAACTATAATTGTTTTACTATTGTCGGCATTTTCACCAACTCTGGGCTCCCATACGCCTGTTTTTTCATCATTTCCACTATTAACAATAGTACCGCCCAAATTTCCATCCTTTTGACAGTGAGGACATTGTACTAAATCATTTTTGTAGAAGTGCCCATTTGAACATTTTTTGAAACCCTTCATATATTATTTGCTTTATTTATAGTTATTTATAATTTTCTTCGTTCTGTTTTAATACCTCCTCTTCCCAAGAAGTGGTACTGGCTTATGAATATGTAATGCAAAAGTAGTAAATATTTATTTAATACAATATATAAAAAATAGATTTTTTTTATTGTAATAAATAACGAAACAAATGGGCGTGTAAGTTATTGATATTGTGAACATTTAATTATTAATGTATCGCACTTCCTTCTAACACGCTGACAAATAAGATACAATAAGAAGTGTTAAAATTTTATCTATTTGTATATTAAATACTTATCACTTCAATTTTCATTAACTTACCTCTTTTAGTCTGTCTTCAGTAAGTAGGCTAAGCGCCCGGCGCCACATTGTATTTCTACAATAGGTTTCCAAATACTCGCCTCCGAACCGGACTTACACCTTTCAGCGTATCCGGCTCTCCACTAATAATATCAATCTATCTT
>Ga0123357_10003476_pt1 | contig 18093 bp, 15 predicted proteins | sample TergutEmb28metaG_FD_89873 | JGI IMG/M metagenome (GOLD analysis project Ga0123357, IMG submission 89873) | Embiratermes neotenicus P4 segment gut microbial communities from Petit-Saut dam, French Guiana - Emb289 P4 | ecosystem: Host-associated > Arthropoda: Insects > Digestive system > Gut ... | reverse complement strand
GTATTCAACTTTTTCCAAAACTGTACTGTAGATGACAAGTTCAATATCCTTTAGGTGTGTGCCTTGTATGGATTTGACGAACGCTTAATAAATACAAATACAAATACAAATACAAATGGTTCCACTATTGACAATCAAATAAACACACACACACACAACAATATTACTCACACACCTTGCTCTCTTGTTTACATTTGGCAGCTGCAGCAATATTAGGCTGGGCACCTGGTGCTTGGAGTAGTGCTGTGGCTGGCTGAAGCATTGTCATTGATGGATACATGATAGGCGGTCCCCCATACACTGAAGGATATTGACACAACATGGCAGCAGCAGTGGCATTCAGGTAAGGCACTGAAGAGAAAAAGTGTTTAACTTTGTTTAGTTTCCATTTATTTTGCAACATTAAAAATTGTATGTCATGTTTACATGAGTATAAGGCAAGAATTTTTCCTAATTCATCATGTGCAAAATAAGAGCTGATTTACAATCACACATAAAATTAAACACTACCAATATGGGTATTTTGCCAAAAATTGAAGATTTTGAAGGGGGGTCATCTTATATTCAGGGTCATTTTATATTTGAGTAGGAGTTATTAATCCTACTAACTAAACTGACCACAAGGAATAGAGTCACTCTCAAAAAGTTAATGGTCGCTTACCTAACCTAAAAATTCCCTACCTTGTGGGGTACCCAAAAGTGTCAACACCATGCTCATAAGAGCGTGCCACCGGCCACTGTCCTCAGCCAGATGAATCTTGGGCACATCTCCCCTCCAAATTTCTTCAAGATTCATTTTAACATTATAATTCCATCTACGTCAAGCATTCAAAACAGTCTCTGACCTCCAAATATTTAGCTAAAATTCTGCATGATTTTCCCATTTCTCCAACATGTGATATGTGTCTTGGGCTCAGTGTGCTTAATGGTCAGCTTTAATAGACTTCTAACCAATGATGGAAGAAGAAGAATATAAAGAGGTATGGATAATTTTATCAATGATTTACCAGTAAAATGTTTCCTTACCTTGCTGAGGAATAAAAGTGGGTTGCTGTACTGGCAACATTACCCCAGAAGGAGGTATTCTAGGTGGGTTTGGATTTTCCTGAGATGCCACCAAACACTCAGCTGTGCCAAGACCTGCTTCCTGGGCATTAGTTGGAATAAAGTACATAGGAATCATGTTGGCCATAGGTGGAGATGTGCACATGTTGTTTGTGGAAAATCTGCTGATAAAAAAGATGTATTGTATGAAATAAAAATTCTGTGACTTGGGTGTCAGTTATGCACTGTGCCTGATGAATAGTGCACTGAGCAAACAGGAATAATAATGATAACTTTTATGAGAACTGGAAAATAAAAACAATTTCAGTTGAACTGTAAGAATTCCTTTTATAGCAGTAAGGAATATTTTATTTAACAGAGATATTCCATTGAAATTTAAGTGAACAATTAGTTTTAAGTTCTTAATGCTGTACTCTATTTATAACTAAGATTCTTCCAACACTATGTATATTATATTAGTATGTAAGTGACAATGTCTATATCCACAGCATTGTATCCTAATTTGGATTTATAGAATGAAAATAAATTACAATTACAATTACAAGAATTTCGATATTATCTTCACTATGAATCATAGAGAAATAATGTCATTTAAACACAAGATTAATTTTCTCCTATTTATAAACACAAGAATGTAGAGTGTGCTGAAGGTAAATCTGCAGGATTTTAATCCTCGACATATGTGTAGACGAGGGGGAAAGTTCAACTACACACTCAAGATGCTCTATGTTAGGTAAAGAGCCCCTTCATACACATTAGGGAAGTGATTATAGAGGAAATGTTTCTTTGATAAGAATAATATAGACTAATCAACATGAAAATTATTTAATTCTACCAGCTACTGTTGTGGCCTTCAATATATCAAAGTTTAAAAGATTGTTCTTTTGTAGAGAATAATTTAGTGAAAATGAAAACTGCACATTTGAGTAAAAGGATCTTTTGATTCATTCTGGGAAGCCTTGTGCTTCAATCGCGACCCCAAAACCATCTATCCTGCCTCAGATATATGACAGTTTTATCAGTCCCTACAGGCAATTTACAACATAATATATTACAGCACAGTTGCTCATTTCCACTTTTGTATTTCACCAAAAAATTTTCTTTGAAGAGATGAAGAAAATGCAAACAGTAATGAAATGGCACACACTCTTGTTAACAAAGACTTCTTATCCTATATACAAGTCAGGTGTAGATGTGTTCACAAAACATCTGTTTAAAAGCAACCATTAGCCTTCACATGGATGTCCACCTAGCTGTCCGCATTGAACAATGTGACTCCTATTGGATGGACTTGCACAACATTTCACATCATGGACTTTTAATACAATTTTCTAGCACTTTCTGACTTTGGTTAAAAGCAGACAAACCACCAGACAGTGCACATGAAGACTTACTTATATTTGTGACAATATTTCGCTATGATCAGTCTTTATAATAGAGACAGGTCGTGTTTTCTACGAGATTCAAGCTGAAGGCAAAAAAAAAATTGTTATATAAACATAAATCAAGCACGACAGATCATAAATCTCCCTGCTTAGAAGATAAGCATGAGAAATATAATATCTCTTTGCTTACAAGATATTCATTACGATCAACTGTAGATTTGTTGATCAGATACAAAGAAAACATATGGTGTGTTTTGCAAAATGTAGAGAGACAAATTTCTGATGTACCAACATCTTCAGTGTTTTTTTTTTTAATAACAGTAAAAAATTTTACATCTAAGGGCAGTAACAGAGGATGCATGTCAGAAGTGTTATTGTGTACAGACATTTCCTAATTTGTTGTTGTAATATCCCAGGGCAAAGTTACATATGACCTATGTGGAAATGTTACACTCTGTTCAGCACATGAACAGAGTGTAACTGACTGTGAAGAATATCTTAACTATTTCTACATACATAAAGAGATTCTTGTGAAAATTCAACAATTACATGCTGCGAGAGGACAGAAGACAGAAAATAATGTCCAGTGATCATTATTTTAACTTTCACTACATGGGATTTAATTATAGCCCATAAATTCACTGTTCTTCAAAAGCTATTTATGGCTAAAGATGGTTAATGTCAATAACAGTTGTTAACCTTTTGATGCCTAACGACGACTATAGTGGTCGTACGGCACCGCTAACCTCTAAATGTTGCATTTTATATATTTATTCAACAAATATAGGTACTGAATATTTTAAACATGGTATATACTCTCCAGTTTTTCCTCTTCAAAATGCAGTTTGTTTCATAATTCTAGCTTATTTGGTTCCTGTATTATTCACATTTTATATACAGAATGTGCTAAAATTAAAAAAAATAATTCCGGCGCCAAAAGGTTAATCTTGAATGAACCAATATATTTTAACACATGATATCACATATTTATTAATTAATTACATTTAAAACACACACACAGTATTGTGTGTGCTGTAGTCTTGTATGTGGGAATCAATATTTCAGGGGATCACAGAGCCTCTGAAACAAAGACAGATGCCTACCAGACTACACGATGTCATAACCATAATATTAATCTCACTGTCATGGAAACCATAAATATCATATTCATATAAAAAGTTAACCTTGCAAACATTATGTTACAGTACTGTATTTATGTTTCCAGAGCTTCATAAATACTTGACAAAACTTCCACAGCTCACTAACCCACGTGCTAAGCAAGGTGCTGTTGGCTGCAGGGATGTTACGGAGAAAGGTGGCCACAAGTTCACATTAGTCCCTCCTTGGCATAAAGGCGACACACTCCCAAGAGCAGAATACTGCTTTCCCACACCAAGGCACTGAGTCACACATCCACCACCATTCCCAGGAGTTAACTTGCCTCCCTCAATATGAGGGTGCTTGCTGGCTTTAGGTGGCTCACCCTCCCAAGAACGTGGCCCATTTCGTTTGACCCCATGGCAATGTTCCTGTAAAAAAAAATAACACAATGATTGACTGATCATTTTAAGTACAGTATTAGTTGTGCATGTTATCTACATAATGACTGAATACCAACAATGTACTTCCTAATAAAACACACAAGAAAGCATTCTCTCAAACTCATTTGTATCTCTGTCCGTAATTTATTATATATAGTAATAATATTCACCTGTAAAACTTTGTCATGAACACATTTCTTCAGATTATTTTCTCTTTCACAACCTTTGTTCCTTTGTTCTTTATGTTTCTGGACCATCTTTTTTTCCATATCTTCATTATGCCTGCAAGAAGATATGAAGTTCATTAAGGTCATCACATTCAATCAATGATGCAATTTATTTTGTTTATTGTGTATATTCTTTCTGTGTTTGAAAAACAGCTGAGGAAAACTGTAAGTGTTCATATGTCCCTGATCTTTCCTCCAGCCTTTTAAAAGCATCTTATTAGAGACCCAAGTTCAACCTAAGGGCAGTCACCATGGAATTTGTGGTAGATAAAATGGCAATAATACAGGATTTCTCTAGCTTCCTTCAGTTTTCCCCTGTCAGTACCACTTTTCCTTAATCACACTTCATCATCTACCATCAATACCATATAATTTTAACAATGAGCAGCACTGTTACATAAGACACTATTTAAAACAGCGTGCAGGGTTGGCCTGAGACATATGAGCAACCCAGACAGACTGCATCCTTTTAAGCCTCACAATTTCTCACCATCTAACCCACATATACTATATCACATTCCACCCCAGGCAGTATCTCACTGTCATACAGGCAACATCATGCCCAGTTTAGTGTATTTATTGTTCTATATCAGTGCATGCATGCCTTTGAAAACAAAAAATATATGCAATATTAATGAACTTCAAGTACAAAGCTGTGAAGAGAGAAATGAGTAATATATCAATCAGGAAAAGGATGCATACTTATATTTATAAGAATCCATAATCTTACTTGCAAATGTTGCAATCTTACAACACCTCGGGACTGTGTTCCTCACAGATGTGGAAGCAAGACTATACTGATCTTATACATGCAAACCAAAATTAAAGCTATTGTTGTCTGATATGCACACTGACCATGCAGTATCTAAAGTGCAGTTAGCATTCCATTAGCTTTCCATTATTTCTCATTACCCCTTATAAAATAATAACAGCACTTCTTTGCTTAGAGCTGAATTATTCACTTGTCAATATCACAGTACATAAACAATTATATAAATGATGGAAATATTTTAAAATTTACACATATGCAGTAGTTGAAAAATAAGCACATAATACGAAGATAAGAAAAATTAAACTACACCCATCTAACGAAATAAAAATTTGGAATAGGGATTAAAACCACACCCAGGAGTAAATGCCGCAATACCCCTCTATTATGTCTGCAGTACAAGCAAGAAGCAAAAAACAGAAAAGTTACACTTTTAGATGTGCAATCACATATGGTGCCAGAGAGAAGTGGATGTGACACTCTGTCGGTTTTCATGAAAAATATTTCACCCACCTGAACAATAATGCTTCAGTGAGGACTGGTGGTTTATATGAGTCCCGTGAGATATTTGTAGCACTGGTCTCTTGTCTGCTCTCAGAACTTTCACCAATACCTGCACTACCACTTCTGTGGCCACTTCCACTACCACTACCACTTCCAATGACAGGAGAACAACACTTCCTGTTTACAAACATGAAACATAATGATGTACTTCCTGTAATAGAAGACCCTTCATATTACAGTCAAAGTAAATATTTTTTTTTAATGATGATACAGAGAAATATGCTACATTGTACTGGGAAAATTATCACCACTAGCATAATTACTAAACACTGATGCTGACAGTGGCAAAAATATTCCCTGAATTATGGAAAGGAGTGGGGAATGAGTGGTGGCACATGATGGTGCAGTTGGCTGAGGCACTACCCTGCAAGCCAGAAGGTCACGGGTTCCAGTCCCGATGGTGTCACTGGAAATTTTTTACTGACATAACCCTTCCAGCCACACTATGGCCTTGGCTTCAACTCAGCTTAAAACAGAAATGAGTACCAGGAATATTTCCTGGGAGGGTAAACGTGGCCAATGCATAATGACAATCTTACCACCATCATGTGCAGACTGCGTTGAAATCTGTGAGCCTCAACCTCCTGTAACCCTCCAGGCCTGCAATAGGCCTGTTCAGGGACTGCTTTACCTTTTACTTTAATCATTATACACTTATGTAGACAGTGGCAAAAATATTCCCTTTATTATAGAAGGGAGAAGGCAAAGGGAATGAGAAGGTCAGAATATGCAGCTTGCATGAAGGATACTAGAATGTTATATAAAATTTTGGTTGGTAAATCTCAAGTGATCAAACCACTTTCAAAACCTAGGTGTAGGTGGCAAGACATTTTTAAAATGAATCTCCAACTACTGTTGACTAACACTGTCTCTAAGATGTTGTCAGGTAGCCTGTCCAAACAACAGTACCAGGTCTCCAAATATTTTTGAAATTTGTATTTAGAATTATGTTGGTTGATGGCTTATGTAGTTTTATTTTATGTCTTGTATTTATGCCACTAAATTTGTAAATTTCTAAAGATGTCTCCAAGGTAATGAAGAACTCATGTGTGGAAATGTGTACTGAATTCTTCTGGCTCAGAGCAACATACTGTGGTAGACTTTTGTGCAAACAATAAAGAAGCAACTGATTCCACAAAAGGAAACAGAGTTGTTGACCAGCTGAGTGACAAGCAGTTTACCATGTAGGCCTCAGCCACAGGCATCACTAAATTTCAAGCCAAAGATCACTCTCAAGAGTAATACATATTACAAAACCATATGTATTCAAACATAAAACAAACTCCATCCTCTGTATGTGTGTGGCAAAGAAAATAATGAGGAAGAAAAAACAGCATGTATGAGGGAGAATCAAAAAGTAAAGGCAAAATATATTTAACAGCTTTAATAGAAGTAACTGTGAGCAATTTTACATATCATTTTTCTATACAGTCCCCTTGCAACACAATGCATTTGTTATATCGTTCAACTAATTTCTGTATTCCTGTGGAGAAGAAGCTTTTTGGCTGCTCTTGTGGTCTTGTGTGCGCGATGTTCATGGCCGACCAGAACGACCTTCATCAGTAACACGTGTTCAACCTGATTTAAACCTTTCCATCCACTCATAAACCTTTCGTTGACTCATGGTGCTCTGTCCATACTGAGCCAACATACAACGGTGAATTTCCACAGGTTTCGCTCCTTCTGCCCAAAGAAACCGCACTACCCCACGTTGTTCTTCGATGGTGCAATCTTGCAAAGGAGCATCCATGTTTTCGCCCTTGTTTTTGCCACTCGACTGAAGGCAGAGTGCTGTACTGCACATGGCTGAACTCTTCAGCAGGCATTGTCAATACTACGAAATGCACCAGCTCCTCTCTGTCCCGGTTACCGCGAAATTTAAAAATTGCCTTTACTTTTTGATTCACCCTCATATGAATACACAGCCTCAAAATAAAAGTGTTTACAAAAAGAAAAAGGATTTATTGTGGGAAGAGGGAAGAAACCCATAATAATAATCTGGCCAATACTCAACAAGCATATGCTGACATATTAATATATTAAAAGACTTCCACTAACCCTCAGTAATATGTTTCTTTAGTATGAGGGAAATAGAAAATTCTCACAGTGACAAGGTAAGGTGTGCAGGATGTGACATAGCCACAGGCAAGAGTAAAATGGTTACTGCCACTCCTGTGACATAAAGATTAACTATAAAGCATAAAATAAAATAAAATAAAATCTTCCCCAACATCAGGTAACCTAATGAGGTGACTTAAAGATTAGAACATTCTTTGCTTCAGCAGCAAGATTTTTATGCAAAAGTAAAAATATATTTCAGTGCTACAAAAATATTATCAAATGTGAATTCTAGCGCAGAACGGCCAGAGATATTAAAATAGTTACAAATGAGTGGAAAATATAGGCAATGAAAGGCAGGGCTACTGTAACTGCTTAAGGAATGCCTAGTAGTCATGTTTTAAAAATTTCAAAAATTGAAAGTAATACTGTCTCTCGAATTTTTCACAGGGGCATAGTTGACAACTCCATTCTTCTAGAATATGATGCTGTGTTATCAATTCCTGATGTTCCATAGGCACAGAGTGCCTTGATCATCAATGGTGTAAGGGTGTTAAACAGCTTACAGTTTGAGATCTGAAGTTCTCTCTGTGGCATTGCTGAAGATGATGATGACACTACTTCCTTCAGAAGATCTGGAACAGATTACTAAGAGGTGCAGCATCATGTTCCAGAAGAGTGGGGTCCTCACATATGGTCTGTTTTACCTCACCTGTTACCGGATTCTAGACTAGAATCTGTGGCTGGTCTATCCTTCTCCTCTTCTTCTGTGCTCATCAGCACTGTGTCAGCTTCTATCTTAGATTCTCCTGATTCATCAGAAAGGGTCGTTTTTGGTTTACTCTCAAAAAAACTGAAATAAATCAGTATCAATATTTCTGTCTGAATTTAAAATTTGATTTTAAATAGCACATTGTAACATGATAATAACATTCCATAAATCAGACTGAATGGAAACAAATTTATGTAGTGAAACCCATTATTACCAGCAACATATTTGAGCGTATGTTTGAAGGTAAAATAAAAGCCAGAGTGAATATTAGGAGCCAAAACCTATTTAAATATGAGATTTGAGGTTCTTACAGAAGTGATGCTCAAGATTCAAGCCTTCTGGGATGTTACAGCATGTCACTGGGTATGTGGTTGCCAGTGTTCTGAAGAACCATACTGCCTTCACCTTTAGGGTCAATCTACTGTTTGAACTTAAAATACAAAGGCCATAATATCCTTTGAAACATCACTCTGCAACATAGTATCACATGCCAGAAGACTTGAAATTTCCATTTTAAATCTAATCCTAGATTATTTATTATCAATGATAATGACAGACCATCAGTTACCTACTTTGTACTGAAGTATGCTCCCATCCAGGCATCTCCACTTTGATATTCAGTCTCTCTTTTATGAGTAATTTATTTGAAAACTGTGCAGTTACATTTACAAGAATTTCAAGGTTATATTCACCGCTGTATATTGTCCTTGTAGTTAAGCTGATTGTAGCTAGGTGGAGTCTCTGTTGACGACTTGCTGTCACAGTAGTCATGATGGGGTGAGATTCCCCCAAGCATTACTGAGTCGTGTTCCTGCAACAACAATCAAAATCATAAACTTGTGATTATATTGCATGTGTCACAAAATAACTTGGAAGATGCAAAAAATGTAACAAGTACTGTTTATTTCATCTGAACAGCAACAAAACAATTCAATCATAGAAGTTATTCTGCACTTCTTGTAATTAGTACAGTTATCATCAAGAGTTTTTTTAACATAATCTGGGCTATCTCATGACCTAAAATGCTTAGGATAGTAGGTAGTACAAAATAAGCCTCCAGTTAATAGAATATGAAGTTGTGTTGCAAGCATTTTTTTATGTTAAGAAGGATTACTATGAAATATCAATGCCTTAGTACCTTCATAATTTTGAAGCTACAAGTATCACGTGTTTCTCTGTATGAAAATATCATCAAACACTATGATTTCAGACCAAACACAAATACAATATTTCAAACTGCAAAAACTATCCCTTGTTTCAAAAATATTGCAGCTAACATTCTGTGAATTAATGTATAGCTTTCTAGAGTGGTATACGTGAAACTGTGTGAATAATAGGTACTTTGCACCCAAGTTTGAGACAAGTGCCTCCCTCACCTTACCCTTCTCTTGCCTCTGCTCTAACAAGCACTCTATACTCTGTAAAATAATCAAGCTCTGAACATCTGAAGACCACAGGAAGCAATAACACTCATGGCATGAATTTATATTGTATTCTACTGTATTTATTGATAATTCAAGAAGCCATTGTTGACAATACAAACATTGGATGTAGAACTTGTCAATAACATACACTGTTCTGAACATTATGTATAGAATAATTCATAAGATTAAATCAACACAGACATTACTTATAACCACATATATATTAGTGCTGTATATGTCTTCAAACAGATATACTTGTAAATCTAAAACCTATATCATGTAAACTTACATAGAATCAATCATCAGACAAGGTCTAAAGTAAGTTATATAACAATGAGTGATTGTAACACTTTGATTACAAATATCTGTTTTTTTAAAATACTCCTTTAAAAAAATGCCAACTATAACAAATATAACAATTCTGATAATGAAAGGGATAAAATTGATACAAAAAGTACTCCTAAATAGATGTATATCTTTTTAAATGTCATTTAGACAACATGACTAATCACTAAACTTTGAACTTAACATCATACACTATGATTAAACTCAACTGTCATTCTGATTGAAATAATCAACTACAGCATAAAATGAATGTAACTTTTGGAAATTATTAATTTGCTTAACATTACTTGATAGATATTTTATCTGAGAGGGAAGTTTGTTAGACACTTTTATGCCAAAATAAAGTGGTCCTTTCTGATAAAATGTAAAATGTGATAATGGCTGGAAAAGAGTGCAGTTATTCATAGTTTTGATATTACATAGTTCAGAACTATTGTTAACGACAGACAGGGCTAGAGAAAATGTATCCTGAGATGTTAAAGGTAAAATTGTTACAATTTTAAAAAGTTCTCTACCAGAGTCTTTTGTTCTGTCTCCCATTATAATTCTATTAATTTTTTTTAATCTACAAATATTATCAATGTATGAGGAATCTCCCCAAAATATTTGCCGATAAGTCATAATAGAATGAAAGTGAGCATAATAATCATCTTTAGGGTATCCCATGATAGAAACGGTTTAACCACTCTAGCTATGTAACAGGCTTGACTTAATTTTGGTGTAATTATATCTATATGGCTTTTCCAGGACAGAGAGTTATCAGTTGTTATACTCAGACACTTTAGGGTTGAGGTGTTTAATATTATTGTACTGTTATGATTAATATTCTTTACATTACAAGGGCTATGTTTAATCATACATTGCATGAAATAAATTTTACCAGAATTAAGGAAAGCAAATTAGAAGATAACCATTTGTTCATAGTTTTGAAAACCATATGAATAACTTTTTCAAAATCAGTAAAATTGGGGTTGCTAACTATTACACTTGTATCATCTACAAATAGTATTGTTTTATGATCATCACTTCAGTTTGTACTAATCATAACATTAGGTAGGTGGTTAATATAAATCAAAAAAGTAACAGTCCCATTGCTGATCCTTGTGGAACACCATGCTTAACTATACCCCAAATAGAACAGGTATTATTATTCAAAAATTTATCCTTACAGATCAGTCTCTGCTTTCTACCTTCAAGATAAGATTTAATTAAAGCATGTACTTTGTTCATTATTCTATAAACTTCTGATTTTGATAATGAAATACTATAGTTAACACAATCCAAAGCTTTTTCTAAGAAAAGAAATATCTCCAGCTAATCTTTTATTGTTAAAAGCCTTTTATGTTTCACGAATTAAAGTATAAGAAGACTTTTCTGTTGATGATTTTGACCTGAATCCAAATTGTTCATTTACCAAAATATTGTGATTATTCATACAAATCAAAATTCTTTTATATATGACATTCTTGGAAAATGAAGTTAATTATGAGATTGGTTTGTAATTAGCCATATTTTTCTTATCACCAGTTTTAAATAGTGGTTTTATGATAGAATATTTTAAGGGTGAAGGGAAGATTCCTGGTGATACAGATTTATTACACATATAATTTAGAGCAGAACTAATAAAGGGAGCATTTAATTTTTAAGATTTTCATTTAAATTTCATCATAACCATAAGAATTCTCTGATTGTAGAGAACTGGAATCTTTTTAAATTTCTTTCATTGAAGTATTACTGGATTTTATTTTTGGAAAGGGATTTTTAAATAACTGTGATAAGTTTTGCACTCTTCATCATGTTATATTAAAACGTCACTATTTTTCTAAATATTCCAGGATTAAGATCAACAAATAAATAAATGAACTTACAGAGAAGCTCTGTCCTTCATGAAGCAGTTCCATTTGGAAATCAGATTTGGAAACATCCACTAAATTTTCCACAAAATTTACCAAATCCGTGTATTGCTTTGACACCTGTTGTCTCTCTATCTGCACTCTGTTTCTGATGGTCTATGATAATAAAAAAAATTGCCAGACAATACTTCTAAAAATAACAATATTATAAAACAAAATTTCATAAAAATGAACCCAACAGTAAGATTTCTGAATTTTATAAAATGTACACAATTAATTTCATGTGACACCTTCAACACTCAACTATATGTTCATAATGAACAGGTCTGGAAAGACAAAATCTGTCCTTGAAAGGCGGAAGTTTAAGAGGAAGGAAAAGGTGTACATGAAGTTAAAATAAAATGCAACAAATATATACAAGAAGAATAAGACAAAAGCATGCTCTTGCATGCTACAGGGAATATATTTGGACTCAAGAGGGAAACACTAATAGGATAAAGTGAAAAATTAATAAAATGTTGCAGTTAAGTGTTTAGTACTGGTGTTTTGTAGTTGGGAGATATCAAGTTCTTCTCAGCTCACAGAGTGACTACTTTGCTGAGATTTTACATGGTTTTATACATTGTTTTCTCAGTCCATCCAGAAAAAGCCAGAAAAAGTATTAGGCCAAGGGCAGATAAATAATATTGAGCCCTTGTGGAATCATAATTAGTGTGAAAACTAAAGCACTCATAAAAAAAAAACCCTGTCTCAACACCATTTTGACCACCACAAATCCCACATGGACTGCTCTGGAATCAAACTCAGGCCTCTCTAGCTAGAAGCCAACAACTAACTGTCTGAGTTATGGTATGACAATGCTGACTGAATATGACTGAGGAATATCTTGTTGAATGCAAAAAAATTTAAATGAACTGTCTCAAAACTATTACAATCATCCCTCAGCTTACATCATCTTGACTTACATTGTTCTGCACTTACATTGTTTGGCCCCAGACCCAATATATTAAGACAAGCAAGCAAATTTGTACACACAATGCTGAAGGTGTTTTGGGTTGCCAAATCCCATAATCAGGATTTCATCCTCGACCGTATTACTGAAATTCAGAAGCAAATTATTTTCGAAGGGCTGAGGAATCTAAACCTGAGTCTATGGAGAGGACCACGAGGGTTTAAAATTTGACAGACAGTCTTGGAATCACTCAAGCTGGCATCAATGTGTTTGAGGACATTGATTCAAATAGGCAGTGAGCACCAGCAACAAGAGAGGGAATTATGAGGATGTTTGCTAAGAGGAGATCCTGAAGAAGAGCAGATCTTTGTCTCTCCAGAATTTAGTGTTTGATTTCTTCAATTTATCTTCAGCAACTCACACATTGCAAACTGTATAATTGGACATTGGAGATGTTCCAGACAACCAGTCCACAGTTCAAAAGGAAGTGCCTCCTCTTTAAGTAATCATTTGTCATTTCATATTTATGTACATGTTTCATAAACATGAATATATCTTTTTCTTGGTCATAATAGGTTGTCAGAAACCACCCTCCTAATTTTAATATTGCGTTTTTGGGAAAATCTGTCTCCAATTATGTCATCTCAACTGACAATGCTGATCTTGGAACCAGCTACAATATAAGTTCAGATGATGATTCTATATTTAAAAAAAGCAGGTTTTTTTAGAACATTTTAGTTTTCCTTGCACACACACACACACACACACACACACACACACACACACACACACACACATACACACATTAGACAGAGATCTCTTTATTTCAGATTCAGTAAAATGAAAATCATCAGCCTTTTCTCTCCGTTGTTTGTTTTCAATAACAAAGAAATTATGAGTAAAATAATACAAAACAAAACAAGACAGAAACCGACATCTACAAGATATACCTCACTAAGCAGACTTTTGATCTCTGCTTGTATAATTTTACTTTCCTTCAGAACTTCTTCTGCGATCTGCTCATTGTCATCTTCAACTGGGACCATGAACACATCCGTATTATCAGGTCCCTGGCAAAAATGAAGTGAAATGTTTTCAAATAAGTATGCAGGGTTATGTCACAATGAAAATACTAGTCCAAATGAAGTAAGAGTAAACATGACTGAAATTCTACATGTTACATAAATCACAGCACAAACAGTCATGTGATTCATCATAGGTAAACAATAAATGTTACTTGTATCCTGGTGTTTTATCACTGTTGTTATAATTTCCAGCCTAAGTACAAACCTACCTTAAGTACTCGATGCTGGCCAATCACAAATTCTAGTTTCTTTGACCATGGATTGACAAAGCTGGACCATTCTGTTTCCAGCAGCACATAACTACCATTCTGAGCCCTAAAGCGATATGGTTTACTGGGAAATGATGATCCATTTTCCTTCATTACTGTAAACAATAACTTTCAAAGTCATAATGGCATACACAAACAGCAGTGGAGGAGGAGGAGGACAAGGAAGAGGAGAAAGAGAAACTAAAGAAAGGTTACTGTCATGTGGATGGGAAGGTAACTATGGAAATAATGTGGTAGTCATTCAGCATGCAACAGGAGCAGTTAAAGTAGATGAACCAAAACATTAAGAGGTAACATGCAAAAGAGGAAATGTCGAAAGCCTCTTTTTTTCTGTGTCAGTACAAGCGTTAACTTATCTCTGAGAAGGAAATGCTACTAGGGTATTATACTTAATGAGAGAGCTTCTAATGTTGCAATGAATAGAATAATAATGTTAAGTAAGAGGTTTCTTGATCATAGTAATTGACTGTACAGTTCTTAAGTTTTATTCATAATGATCAGAAAAATTAGACTAATCATTAGCAACAGTAGTGTGATTATGAAATCCAAGTTCTTAGCTTTTGTCACATGCATACATGTGACCATGTGCACCCAACTACACACACACGCACACCTGCACCCACCCACCCACACTCCCACCAACACATAAATACACACACACACACACATGCCTACCCACCTGCGGGCCTTAAACAAGATTCACTGTGGAAATGAACAATGTGCCTAGTAATATTTGCCAAGCCCCTCAATACATATCTGGAAATTAATACATTTACAATTCCATGGCAGTGAAAATGCATGTTGTAGAGGCATGAGTACATCAGTTCTGTATTGCCTCTTACACAATCTTTCCAGAGACTAGAATTGTGAACGTTGGTGATGAATTTTCAGTGGCATGCCACTAGTAGCAAACAAATGAATGTAATTGCCCTGATGAAGGAGGCAATACATTCCTCTAAAAGTAGGTGAATTTATATCAAACTTCGCACCATCACATCTCAGAACACAGGAATAGCCAAAAGAAAAGCATTTTTTTTAAATGTGTGAGATTTCACACCATGATATTGCAAAATGCACAAAAACATAAAATATTTAGAATGCAAAAAAGAATAATCAGAATTATGATGGGTTATAAAAATAAGGTTTCATGTAGGAACCTGTTTAGAAGGTTGGAAATTTTACCCTTTGTATCTCAATATATCCTCTTACTTATGCCTTTTGTAGTTAACAACAAAATCCTGTTTGCTTTGAACTCAGTGAATCACACTAAAAGTACACGACAAAGTAATAATTTTTACCAGCCCATAACAAATTTAACTGTATACCAAAAGGGAGTACATTACATGGGCATTAAGATTTTTAACAATCTTCCTCCATACATTAAAGATTCATCTAATAATGTCAGGAAATTTGAAATTTACTTAAATCGATTCCTACATACACATTTGTTTTACTCCATAGAAGAATATTTTCAGCATAAACATACTACTAATTGATAATATGCCATGAAACATTTTCATGAGATGAATATACTCAGGACAAAATCTTAATTCTATGTTTATTCATTATGACATTATTATATAAATGTTATTCATATGCATAATCCGCTGTCTGTATTCATTTGTGTGTCTTTGTACTTAACTCTCTCTGCTTGTTAACTGCAGCCTTATCTTTGTGTTTGTTGTTAACACAACAGGTTTGTTCCTGCTTGTATTAAACATCATCATGTACGTAGTACTTGAGTCGGAATCATCTTGTATGATTCCAAACATTTATTACACTGTTACTTGTATTACTCTTGACATGTTCTATATCCCATTTTACTGTTATTGTGTATTCATGGAAGGCAAATAAAATACAAATACAAATACATCCATAGTCTACCAACTAATGTCAGTGGTTCTTAAACAGAATGCACTCTATAAAAACAAGCAGGTCCAGAAAAATCCAAATGTTAATAGAATCCGCCTTCTGTTGTCCATGTCTGTACCTTCATGTCTCCTTGTAATGGATTTTATATGTGCAGGCAGATAAAATTTGAGACGAATCAGATGCCAATCACACGTTTTACCATCAAGAGAGTACATTGGTATGAAATTCCTACTTAAAATGATTCTGAGTAACCTCACCATGTGACATCATGGCAGGAATGTATTACTTTATATATGGTTTCAGAGAAGAATGACAGCATTGCAACTACTGTTAAACAGCACATACAAAAAAGATTTCAGTTAAAATTTCAATAAAAAATTTAAAAGCAATTTAAACTGTAATTAGCCAGATATAACATAACATAAAGCACATAAACAGCAAAGTAAAGGGCTGAGTAAGTTTAGAGGTATGTAATTCACAGTCAGTATGTCTTATGTAATGACTACATTACCTAAACTTATAATCCCACGCAGTCTGTTTACATGTTTTATTAAATGATCCTGTCAACTGCTAAGATTATACAACATAAATGATATGCAAATTAATGAATATGGAGCACTGGTGAAATGACAGTTGCAGGAGAAAACCTAAGTAGTCTGAAAAAAAAAAAAAACCTGTCTCAGTGTCATTTTTTCCACCACAAGTCCCACACAGACTTGCCTGATATAAAACTTTGTACCTGCAGGGACAAGCCAGCAACTAACCACCTGAGCAATGGCACACCACACATTAATGGATAACAGATAGTACATTACATAAAATGCACACACTTTATCATAACCTACAAAATATACCCAGATCTTTGATGTGTTGTGTACATTATGTAATTAAGAACAAAAGCTGCATTAGAAAGTTTTAAACAGTCTCACAGAAATTACATATTATAATTATCAACCTCACCTCTTTGGTAAATATCCTTTAAAAAGAGCATATCTTCTGGATGATAAAATTCCAGAACACATTTTCCCAGCATGTCTTGTGGCAGGTAGCCAAGAAATGGCATGCTTTCAGGATCTACATGGTTCAGCTGACATGATGCTAGATGACACGTGATAAACTTTGGAGATACACACGTTTCTCCTGCATCTACATAGCACAAATATTAAATCAGAATATAAATAATGAAAACAAATTCTTCCTTGTGATTTTTGAGCTATTTGCAGCAGTGTATATGAGGATTTTGCTCTGCTGAGTTATGAAGCTGCTTCATAGGGTAACTGGAAGGGGGCCAATAAGTGCAGGACATACTAACCCTGAAGATGAAGGCAGTATTTTCCTTCAAATCATCAGGATCCAATCACCTCATATCGCAGAGGAACAAAATCATCACAATCCATCGAGACAGACTAATAAAATTGGAAAACACTACCTCTAAATTACTACAAGTTTACTGACTGGGTAAGACACAATATTTATTATTTACAAATACAAGGCTGAAAAGATGGATGGACTTCCCTCCACCCAACACACACACACACACACAGACAAGTACATGAAACAGTCATTACACAAGAGATATCAGAATTCCTTATTTTTCAAGCTGCAGTAAATTTAATTGTGGTTTTCCTGTTTCCATTATCCATACAGATACAACTGGCTCTAATCTGTGTCAATGAACACATCTATATATACACGGATACATTTTACATGAAATGTTTATAAGTCAACAATTACAAACACGGTGAAAGTATGAAACTGCAGGCTACGTGTGACAAATTTATATAGAAACAATGTGTTCTTAAAAAGTGACTTACATGAGCAGTGGTGGTGGTATTAGTAGTAGTGGTGGTGGTGGTGGTGGTGGTGGTGGTGGTGGTGGTGGTGGTGGTGGTGGTGGGGGTGGTGGTGGTGT
>Ga0123357_10003474_pt1 | contig 18095 bp, 8 predicted proteins | sample TergutEmb28metaG_FD_89873 | JGI IMG/M metagenome (GOLD analysis project Ga0123357, IMG submission 89873) | Embiratermes neotenicus P4 segment gut microbial communities from Petit-Saut dam, French Guiana - Emb289 P4 | ecosystem: Host-associated > Arthropoda: Insects > Digestive system > Gut ... | reverse complement strand
GTCGGTTCTAAAAAAAAGAAAAAAAAAGAAAAAAAGAAAGAAAAAAAAAGAAAGGGGACCCCCGAAAAAAATAAAAAAAAAAAAAAAAAAGCCTGTCCCAGTGTCAATTTGTCCACCACAAAGCCCACGTGGACTTGACTCTAATTTCACCCTTGTCTCCGAGGTGAGAAGTCAGAAGTCGTATCCATAGGTCCATTCTCTAAAAACTGTACTGAAGTACCTGTACATTGACCGCCGGTGTTATGCGTATCGGATAACAGACTTACTTACAGCTCCAATTTACCGCCATCGGAATTCGATTTTTATTACTTTTATTCAATTGTTCACCGCAAGGGTGCACAATTCCCGGGCGCCAGGTGGCTCAGTCGATTAAATTTTGTACCGTGGCGCTTAATATTCGTGGCTCCTCAGTACTGACCTTGTTTCATGTCACCCTTCTGGCAACTAGATTTCTGCAATGGCTGCTAGATTTTTTGAAAAAGTTTGGACCCTGGTTCACCGTAAGAGGAACCTCACACTTTCTCTAATGATACTTTTGGACATTCTCAGACGTCAATACAAAGTCAGCACATTCTCTATTGCAAAAACGTAAAATAAATTACTTTTTTCTTTGCAAGTCACATCGATTGTTTTAGGTTAATCGTATGTCTGAATGTAAGAAAGCTCATCACGATGGAACTAAAGCAGAGGGTACAGACATCCGCGAGATGACTGACAATTCACAACGTGCCGTCGTCAAACTAGAACTCGGAGCGCACAAGGCCTTTACATAACCAACTGAAACGCGAATCAAGTAAACGTACCAAGTAATGTTACAATTCTTTGTAAGGGAAATGTGGCGTACATTGTAACTTGATGCTCTGATCCCAGCAAAACTAATATCTGCACATCACGTCCCCCAGTGACATAAAAGCGCTATAACACGAAAATTACATTCGGCCTTTTTATGCACGTGCCGCCGTACTCATAAACGGAGGTGATTTGGATACAGTTAGGACAGCTGGATAAGCACTTCGTATGGTACAGCCTTTGGCAACTTGACGCTGATAATTTAAACTGAACCATTTCCTGCGCAATTCAAGGCTGAGACGGACCTGCGTTGTGCAACTCCCAAATATTCTACCACCCTTTGCTCAGACCGTTGGTAAGACTGCTGAAAGCACATTCCACCTTAAAGCAAAATAATTTTACATGCTGAATTTTCAGTACGGTCATTAAGACCCAATGTTTTAAGCTCGAAGCAACAGCGATGCCAAATCTAATGCCCAAATCATGCAAAAAGAGACTCACGCTCTTCTATAGCACAACAGAAACCCGCATCCTTTGTTAACGGTCGACGAGAACCGAATCCTTGGCCACACGCTGAATCTGAATCAGGGCAATGCGTCACCAAAAACAGCAACTTCGACAAACGGACTTCTTGAGCGGCAAACAAATGACATTACAGGGTACGCGCCTGGCTAGTAAAGCAATTTTCAAGAATCTTCCAGACATGATAAAGACACTGAAAAACAATTAAATGCGCAAATAAAGCCTGAACACAATTTTCTTGAAGATGATAGCACTCAAGAACGGTTGCTGATTTCTAAAAAGTTTGTTACTTTAACTCGGAAATCGCACCTTTTCGTTTTCAAAACAGCAATCTCGCTCAACTGGAACGTCTCAGCAAATGAACTCCGGAACTTGTATTTCTTACCAGCAACACAGACCGGTAATGTCGACCTAGGTTGTTATCTGCGTGTCCATTATAACATTATTACTTTTGCAACTGTTGCATGCCCAACTGCATGAAACTGGAGTGCCCTCTATGTATAAGGATGTGACGCATAGCCAGTACACCCTTCACAATACAAAAGCCCAACAAAAGTACTCCCTAAAGGGCCAGGAATGTAATAAACGTTACTTCGTCAGTCGGAAAGTGTGCACAATACTGGAGGGGCGTCGAGGAGAAGCAAATCCGCCGATAAATGGATAAGAAGAGAAGCGGAATAACGCAGTTGCTGGCACGAAGCCTGCCCGAGTGCAATAATGGGATATGCCCCACAGCGAGCGTTAAAATGTGACACACTTAGGGGTATTTTAACACGAAACACGCGGGCGAGTGGTGAAAGGAAATAACTCCTACTACGGCTTAATTTTGCATTCTTGGTGCAAAATAAGTCAACAATACAACTGCTGTTAATATGCAAGCTGAAAAACTAAACCGTCGCCGTGGGGAACTACAGTGGGTAGCTACCCAAAAATGATCCCGCTTTATATACAACGCCAACATTCGTTAACTGAACCGGGCTTATCTCCAACAAGATGAAACCAGTCCACGCCTTATTTCTTAACTTCTATTTCCATATTTCTCTTCCATCTTACCCGCTCTCTTCCGTTCCTATTTTCCGCGTGCACTTCTGTACGAACTGGCTGGGCAAGGTGAATGTAGTCAATGAATACCGAATTTCAGCCGAAAAACATGAAGGCGAGAAAACATCGGAAAGCCGTGGGATGGATGAGTAAATCGTAAAGAAATGTGGTGTGGAAATGTGATTTGTATTTCGGGGCCGAGCTCCCCCGCCCGGTTTCCGATTCATTTCCCCAGTTGACAGCGACGCAAAGCTAAGTCCTGAACCTCATGTGGCTCGCAGCAGGGACCAGTGGAGGGATCTTGTAAACACGAGCATGAACTCTAAGTTTCCAAACACAGCTGAGAACTTAACTAGACCCCGACTAGCAGCTTCTATACCGGAGCTGTACTCCACAGACTTAATAAACGCATGGCCGTTGATTTTCTGTTAGTTACGTTTCACAATTTAGACGTTTTATAATATACACTCATCAAATATTTTTCGGATGATCAAATCATAAGGAGAAGGACGGGGCATGTATCACGTATGGTGGGCAGGAGAGGTGCATGCAAGATTTTGATGGGAAAACCTGAAGAAAATAGACCACTTGGAAGATCTAGGCGTACATGGGGAATGATAATAAAATGGATCTTGAAGAAGTAGAGTGGAGGGCACGGACTGGATTGGTCTGTCCCAGGATAGGCACAAACGGCGGGCTTTTGTGAATGCAGTAATGAACCTCCGGGTTCAATAAAATTCGGGAAATTTCTTGACTAGGTGAAAACCTGTAAGCTTCTCCAGAAGGACTCCGCTCCATTTACTTCTTAGTGATTTAGTTGGTTGGTTAGTGAGTTACACTTCACACTTCGACGTACTAAAATCTGCGATAGCAAATGGTGTGTGTGTGTGTGTGTGTGTGTGTGTGCAGTATGCAATTATTTTTAAGAGTGACTTCAGAGCTGATTGAGCAAGTGCAGAGAGTTACGCATTACTGATAAACCTTTCAAACCACCCGTAGCCATACCGTCAGCTTATATACCACAACCCTATGTTATAACGAGTCATTTAACATGCCAGTTACATGACTGACAACTCCAACAAAACGCTAGTTCTAATTAAATACACTTATCACTTCATCATTCAGTACTCCAGATCAGTCAGTCCGAAAACACAAAAACAACGCGCGTGTCATTTTCCTAGTTTAAGATTTACAGAGCAAAATGAAGAGGTCAATGTCACTAATAACGCTTACGAAACCACATGCTGACTGTTCGAGTCTCAAGTATGTTTTGTCTCATAGGAACACATTAACCCAGGAAGGTCGGTGATGTGATAACCCTCCAGACCGTGTTCCGGGAAGTACGGTGCTCGAATCTCGAAAGAACTACCGGATGTGTTCACCCTCTCCAAAAAATGTTGCTATACTACTTTACATGGCAGCGGGAACAAACATATCCTTTCGAATCCTCACAAGCAATCCATTATCATCTTCCCGTATCACTGGAGGTCACACGGACAGGGCTTCTAGACTTGAAACAGCATCATTAAATAACCCATAAACTAATTAATCAGGAATATAAGAACATTCTGCCGATCGCGGTGGCCGTGCTGCTTTAAGGCGCAGGTCTACGGCCGCTCGCTTGCTGGGATTGCGGGTTCGAATCCCGCTGGGGGCATGCCTGTTTGTCTCTTGTGAATGTTGTGTGTTGTGCAGATAGAGGCCTCTTAGACGGGCCGATCCCTCGTCCAGGGGAGTCCTACCGAATGTGGTGTCATTGAGTGTGATCAAACACAACAAAGAGTTAAGAATACGAAAGAAAGAACACTTTGCTATTGCACATATTTAACTCACTTGTTCTGTTTAAGGCTCAAATTTTGTATGCACACATATCAAAACAAAATGTAAAATTAGGTACAGAATGGTTATACAAACGCTCTTGATGTCGAGAACTTCATTCCGACTTCGAGGAATACATGGCACAAGGGTAGCAGATGGTCCACACCAGACTTCCACGTAGTCACCGTTGATATTTAAGCGTTTTTCCCTCCACGGCACCAAGGGTTCTAACTCGGCATAGAATAAATCTGTATCAAGTATCTGCAGTCAGGAGGTGACAGCTTGCTCCACATCAGCTTCTGCTGCAAACCGCTTGACACATACTTCTTGAGGTCCCCCACCTCCGCCGCCCCAAACCAAATATATTATTCTTCTCTTGGCGCTACAATTCTTTACGAGTTTTGGCCTGCTCAACAATTTCCCCAAAGAGATATCCCGTGCTTCAGTTCCAGACTACGGGCAGGGTGGTCCATAATCTCCCAGCCGTAGCGCCGTAACCAGTCACAAGTCCGGTTGTCAGTGTGGGACTTGCTGGCTTACATCTCTTTGGACTTCTTAAGAAGCACCTGGCTGGCAAGAGATTTGAAACAGACGTCGACGTGAGGCAAGCTGTCACCTCCTGACTATAGACACTTGACATCGATTTCTTCTACGCCGGGATATAAGCCTTGGTGCCACAATGGGACAAACAGTTATCAGTTGCGACTACGAGGAGGTCTGTTGTGTATCCTCTTGCACACACATGCCATGTAGGTCTATGCACAAGTCAGAATAAAGTTCTCCGCAATCGAGTGCGTGTGCCTTATTTACTACAACTCTCTTGTGTAAAAGAACAGACCTACCACAAGAAAATGACATATTTACAAAGACAGTTTTGGATGGTATACATTACAAAGCCCCTGTTATTTAGTTAATAACACTCCACAACTTGCTATATACGTAGTATCTCGTCGCTACGAACATTTTTCTTCACACTAAGTGCTGCAAATTTATGCTCAGAACTGAGGCTATCACAAAGACAAACTTTGTGCTGTATGGCTTATGACACCGCGTAGCTTCGTAGGTGGTTCCAGCGTTTCGAAGGAATATTCTACCCTCATCTTCAGCGCAGGAGGTGACCACATACGAAACTACACAGTGTCACAACCCATAAGGCATCAAACTGAATTCGCAATCTCTGGCCCGTCCTCAAGATCTTCATCTTTGGTGTTCAGGAGTTGCTTCGACTCTTGGACCATGACGATGTATACAAGCTGCTCCGAAACGTCGGCAACTCTTGACCAACAGAAACGCCGTCAATCCCGAAATATTTAAATGCTCTTTACCGTGTTCAGAAGAGCTCGCCACCTCGGTTCCTATTCTCAGCCAAATGAATCCAATACATGCCCTCAAATTCCATTTCTCAAACAACCATTCCATACTACTCTTCCAACTACGTCGAGTCTACAAATGATCTTTTTTCCAATCAAACCCCACATGCAGGTTTCATGTCTCCCTCATGCCAGCTACATTCCTCGCCAAACTCATCCTCCTAACGCTGATCATCCTTACAATTCTGGTGAAGAGTATGAATTATGAAGCCTCTCACTACGTAGTTTTCTCCATCCTCCTATCACTCCCTCTCCCTTATGTTTCAAACATCCTCCCCGTCTTAAATATCCCTTTTCCGTCCCAACATAAAACAGACAAAATCGCAGCTCTCTACATCTTCGTCTTCAGATTTTAAACATTTCCAAGACCTCACAAAACATGAGTAATTTCAAGCTCGTGTTATTGTTTCAGAGCAGACCATAACATGCCGATGTGAAATGAATGCAATCACAGTTTGCACACAGATAAAAAAAACTGAATGAATCACTAAATAAAAAAACCTTTGGATAATAAAATATGTATAATTCAGCAGGACTGAAATATATACTCACAAAAATACAGCGTCCTAGGCATACCGAATGAGAGCAGTGATTGAAATCACGTACGTCTCAGATCGTTATGCCACCAGCACGCACTATACCGCAGACATGATTTATTGCAAGGATTTCGCTCTGGCTAATCTGAAGCCTATGATTTACTGCGGCCGTCAACCCCGATAGAAACGGCCGGGCGACGTCTCCAGGTCGGGCGGAGCAAATTAGAGCGCAACTTCACTTCGGTTCTCTCATTTCCTATTGGGCTGAAATTCTTTTCGTGGTTTCTTTAGTGGAACTTAACCGCACATAGACTAAGTCTACATAACGTCCAATGACAGGCTACAGACGAATTTCTTCGTAGTTTATTGGTGACAATGTATCATATGAGTATGTTACGTAGGATCAAATAAAACTGTAAATTGGGGATGGGACACGGGACGATACAATCGTGACCTACTGCACACAGCGGAGATTCACTGGTCTTAATAATACAGAAAAGTGAGTCTTTGTCTCACAGACGACTCAAGCTCCCATTACAAAGACCAACCTGTTAATGACGTTCATGGAAATCAGCATGGTTTATACCGAGAAGCACATGAAACACACACACACACACACACATACAGAAATATAATTTTGCGCGTTGTTTTGTATGGGTATGAAACTTGGTCGCTCATAATGGGAGAAAAACGTTCGCTGAGGGCGTTTGAGAATAGGTTGTTGAGAATATTTGGGCCTAAGACGGACGAGGTAACAGGGGAGTGGAGAAAACTAGGAGCTCAGTGAACTTTACTCCTCGTAAAATATTATTCGGGTGAACAAACCGAGAAGAATGAGATGGGCGGGGCATGTAGCACGTATGGGGAGAGAAGGGTTGCATAAGGGTTTTGGTGGGGGAAAACCTGAGGGAAACAGCCCACTTGGAAGTAAGTAAGTAAGTAACTAAGAGGTAAACGAATCATATGAGACAAGAGAGTTCATCCTGAGCGCTATGTCTGCAGCCCCTGTATGAGGATGGCCTTGAACCTAGCGCACATTTTTACAGCGCTCTTAACGACAGTCCGGAATTTACGTGTAAACTTTAATTTCTGTCATGTCGGCTAGCATAGATCCACATTTTAACTGCATGCCATGCAAAATTACAAGTGTTATTCGCAAATATTTTTAACACCAGCAACAATACAGGACATGAAACTCTACAAGCGTAGCTTTGAAGGTTATTCGCTGGCCTCGAAGACAGGTAAAATCATCCGAGGTTGGGGCAAGTAAGGCCAGTCGAAATGTATAGCATTTTATAAAGCCCAATATAGTTTTTATAACAAAATATAAGCCTGGCTGTGTTGAACAAAAATTTCTTTGTTATTAAGTTTTTAAACCACGATGAAATGCCTTCTCTAACGACGGCCAAACCTACCGCTAGTAACAGCTGCACTTACAACCCAACAGACGCAATTTGTTGGTAGCCTGAAAGCGTATCTCGCCAACAGCTGCTGTTTTAAAGAATATACGTGTACGAGAAATTCTCCACGCGTTATTTGCCCAAATGATATTGGTATCTGTATATATACACCACCTGTACTCTGCTCCAGTAGACTGTACATCGTGTTCGCCTCTGTAAACACATAACGACCTCACTGACGCATCTTCGAGCTAGGGTTACTACCTAAACTGCCTGCTGCTGAAGACCCACAACAGCTCCGAACCGGCATGATTTTGCGACATTCCAGCCCCATGAAAGCACGTTAAGCAGGCGGAATCTGCACGTGGGAGTCCGTTTACCAAATCCACGTGTATTACACGTGCCGCAATGGGCTCCTCCAGCCATTTACATTCTGAGCGTAAATGAACTGCTACCCGCACTTTCAATAACTAATAACCCATCTGGGTGAAATTAGGGACATAAGAGATCGACGTAACGTCACTAAGCAAGTGTGGGTTTCGTGAAAATCAGTGCAGCAAAAACCATGCTTGACTTCGGAAGCGAATAAAATTCTGCCCTTCGTTCGGTATAGGAGACGTCCACAAACGCTAGAAGTGACTGCGTTTCGTGACAACGAGCAATGTGACAGCCATATGTTACATGAGCGGCGTAAATAAATTTTTATCCGTACTTCACAAATTCAATGACCGATTTGGGTGATATTCAGTATGAGAGGTGTGCGCGTAATGCTGCTGAGCATTTGTGAGTCCCGTAAAAATCGGAGGAAGGAAGGGCGCAATTTTCTTCCCGGCTTAAATAAAACTACACGTGCGCGTGTACCGTGAAACCGTATGACATTTTGAAGTTAAAAGTCTTTACTAGGTGACGCAGGTTTTTTTTTCTTTCTTTTTTTTGGGCTGAAGGTACCAATAAACTGAGAAAAAATCCTGGATCGAACATTCGACCCACGGGATTGCATCCCACTCGCAGCACGGGTGAGAGACCGGGGGGCCTGGTACTGTCCATGCGTGGACACCGACGAGAAATCTAAAATGATACTCTTATTTCGATTAATTACACTTGGATCTTGGATCATAAGAGGCCAGCGGACTTAATCCGTGACAGGTAGAAGAAGAAGAAGAAGAAGAAGAAGAAGAAGAAGATGATGATGATGATGATGATGATGACGACGACGATGAGGAAGATGATGATGATGATGACGATGACGACGACAATGAGGAAAATGAAGATGATAATGATGACGAAGAAGAAGAGGACGAATAAGAAAAAGAAGAAGAAACTGAAAATTTGGGACTATATACAGAATGAAAGACAACAGCATTTGTCCAGTGGCGCACACGCGATCACAAGGGAAAAAGAGGTAAGACACGCCGTGAGAACATGGAAAGCCACAAGTAACAAACAGAACCCCCACACAGTGCTTACAGCATTCAATAGGTACTTATTGGGGTAGAAGTATAGGACTGCAGAAAAAAAAAAAACTTCTGTTATACTTTAGTCAATTAGAGTCCATTTTACAAGAAGAAGACACTGGGAAGACCCATCTCCATTCTTGAGAAAAATCATGTAATGAATTCTGACTGGGGTGTCTTCAATTGGTTAAAATACAAAATTACAAGAAGTCAGAATTCTTAATTACGCATGACAAGACTCGCTCGTAATAACGCACTTCCGCGGGAGTTTCGACCGTTTAATTCACACGCTACGGCAGCTGCGCCAAGGCATGAATGGGGAACAATGACAACGTGCGAGAAGGTAGAGCAATGTCTCCCACCAGGAATTAGTCTGACCTCGACACTAACAGGCAGGAAGTGCTGATTATCAGTGAGCTGCCCACATGAATTCAAACTAACCCGCCGGCCGGCTGCTTTAATGCCGAATACCACGTCGTATCTAACGACTAAGATCGACACTAACGATCAAATTTAAAATTAAACAGCCGTAATACTTAATGGCCCACAGTGAAAATGTTTATAAATAAAGATATGCTACTGCCAAAATTTTTTCTTCGTAACAATAAAATTCTGCTCGTAAAACCAGACAAAAGAAGCCCTTTCATACAGTTCCAGACATGTCAGGAGCAATGGAACACGTGTCTGTTCGCAATTTGTCACACGCAATGTCTAGTAACTGTTAATTACAAAATAAAAACCAACTAGGTACACAAAAATGAGTGTAAACAACATCCCTATTTTATTCCGACTTGTTTCGGTCCTGCAGGCTAATCAGACAGAAAACACAAATTGTCCTGAAATCCTAACAAAATGCTCTATAGCATATCAACTCATTTAAAAACTTAAACTTTTATAAATGTAAATTCCCCGACAACGATCCTGCAGGACCGCAAAATGTCGGAATAAAATATGGGTGCCATTTACAGCCATTGAGGTGTGACTGTATGGTTTTCGTTTTATAACTATTACAATTCAGGCACAGAGTTATCATGAACCAGTTCATGGTCTAAACAACCAGTCTGCAATCAACGGCCATATGCACATTTTGTCATTTATTGCCGCCACGAGCATGGCAGTTTTATCACAGAGGTCTGCATACGCCGGGACCTCCCGTGACAGCTGAGGTGCTCAGGACAGCGACAGAAAAAACACACGTAGTGCAAACTGACTCTTTAGAACTCGAAGATACAACACCTCTATTACCAAAATACTCCAATGAACACGATTCTCAACCAGTTACATTATCACAGTCTACGTTCCTATAACCCATGTTCGTGCTATCCACCCATTCCTTTATTGTGCTTCAATATTACTTTTAACTAACGTGCATCCTAACCAAAACTCTAGGCCTATACGCATCCACGTCTACCAATCGAGCCAATCGTACGTGCCCAGCTATTTGCAACACCCGTAATTCCTGTACGCTAACTGTGCTGGTTGAGGCGCATAACTCAGGACGTTCTTAGCTATGTAGCTATCCAAACTGCACACTCCATTCACACCTCAGTTCTGAGCACTTGAGTCTTCGAGCGTTTACAGGAGAACTAACCTAAGTAACGCGTATTTCCTTCGGCAATAAGACGCCACATTTCGCAGCCACACATTGCTTCTGGCAAACGTCCTCTTTTAGGTACAAACGCAGACACTACAGGGTACCGTCATTTTCGAAGTAAAAGAGCTTTCTTATTGCCAAGCAGCAGCAACTGCAGCAAGAACAGACGAGGTATAGCAGTACAAAATAATGCGATTAGGATAAGTATGCAGGTAATTTCGAAGGCCTTTCAACTTGTGTGATACAAGCGTTTGAAACCAACAAATAAAAATCTTGGGACCTAAATTTAAATTCTTCCGTGCACCACCAGCAACTCGTGTATATTAATAGCACTATTAGGTTAAAATCTTTTCGTGACAAAATATTCTGACGTTGTACGTTATCGAACTGTGGCCTTTTAACATCGTGACCTACTTTCATAGGCGTAATTTGGCTAACAGGAATGGGGAGAGGGGCAAAATCGACCATGCGTATTAAGAGTCAAGTTAGAAAGAGGGGAAGGCTTAGTTTGAACCGGTCCTTAATACACACACATACACCCTTTCTCCGACTATCGCCCAGTTTTTTATTTGCTTTTGTTAACTCAGTAGCCAAAAAATCTTTAGGTAGAAAAAATATTGGGGGGGGGCCTTTCCCTCCCTTGCCCCCCCCCAATTTATGTCTATGCCCACTTTTTATGAAAGCGGGGGCCGTTGACTTTGACTAAGGAAAAAACTGCACGCCAATTATTTCATGCAAACGGGTACCAAAAAAAAGGGAAGATAACTGACACGAACTGAACTTTCGTTTGTAGTGTTAACATTACAGGCGCATGTTGTAACTGTAGTAGTTGTCCCGCGTTTCAGTTTATTTCAAAGGACACCTAATGCTCCGTACGCGAGATACAATTCCTCGTTCTGTTCACCCCGTATCAGTTGACAACCTAGGCTGTGTTTAGAAGTTCGTGGTCTACTGTCAACATTTCAAGGTCCTACAACAATTCTTCGTCGTGTATTAAGAGAACAAAATCTTCCCTAAATTCACTTCAATCCAAACACTCAGTCTTAAACAGCCCTTGAAATGAACGGCGTAATATATTTACTAATGATATTTCGTTCCGTCACCTCTGAACAGAAGTAATGAAAAACGAACGCAAACGTGCGGTAACCGGGGAAGTGATTATCTGGGATTTATTATATGAAGATGTATCGAAAATTATGAGGCATTACACTTTTAAAGTTCGACTGCTATTAACAACCTCTCGATCTATGTGGAAAAGAACTTCTGAGGGATTTAAAGCGTGCATTTATTGTTGCGCAAATGTCTCTCGCGTTTCGCACACTCCTTAAAAGATGTCAAAACATTCGGTACGTTGGATGATGGAAGCACAACTCCCGATCCCACCCCACACATTTTCTGGCCTCAGCATCGTTTGCATACTCAAATCTGGCTCCACTCGGTTTTTGGGGCACGCTTTTTTACGCACACACAATGAACACTGGCTAGCTGAAGGACGATCACCGAAACTCATTCTTGGAAATCTTGAGAATTTTAAGTGCTATCAAAAAGTCCGCGTCAACAGGGGCCTGGTTAAAACGTTTCTGGGTAGATGCGTCTAGTCGCACGGCAATACCGCATTTACTCAGTTACTGTATTTATGAAGGTTATTTTATGGTCAGTTGTTTTTGGCCAGCTCGCCAACGGCCACTAGGCGCATATCTGAAGTTCCGCTAAAAGAGACGACTGCTGCAGGTCAGGTACCTACAGTCACCAGACATCACAGCTGATTAGTTATCCGCGCTGCTTCATTCTTGCAGATCTCAGAACTGTCATCTCAACTTTTCGTGGTTACCGTCAGTTACTCCACAGAAATGTAAGGATGGCATCTCAAGAAGTTCAACGATCGTTACCTTCCACATTTTCTTCGTCCCATCACACACAAATCATCATAGCGTTAGACGATACATAATTAGACACATGAAACAGCGTCAATAAATAAACTAATAATCACCTGTAAACTGCAATCTCGAATCACGGCAGCAGTAACATTAAAATAAAACGAAATCTTCGCCGAAGTAACTGTACATTTTCGAGCAAGTGAGTTATTCTGCACAGATCTGTTCGTACGTGGGTACTGTGTTTGTCCAACAGGATATGTATGTGCAACGTATACCAATGTATCTAACACGCACACTTTTATTAATGCAGTCTGTTATCTAAGGAAATCAGAGATAAATCGAAAATGCACCCATACGACAGACACCAACGAACACGTTTACGTATTCCGTGGGATTCTTCAAATCGTAGATGGGCCGCAGCCTATAGTTTTCTCAGCCACTCCGGTTGAATATGCCTGGACAGAAAGGAAAATATCCTCACTGACTCCTTCAACACCTTTCCATCATTTGTGGTCACTCGATACTACACAAACTCTGCGGTTCAAACATCACCGTTAAATAACATCTGCACTAAATAAGTCTAACAATGATAAGAATAATATTCTGGACGATGGCCGGGGATCAGCCCTTAGAGTCATTAAGAGCTGAGACGTCCAGGAAGAAAACTAATCCAAGTAAGACAATGGCTTGTGGGTTGCAGATCGTGGTCTACTGTCAACATTTCAAGGTCCTACAACAATTCTTCGTCGTGTATTAAGAGAGCAAAATCTTCCCTAAATTCACTTCAATCCAAACACTCCGTCTTAAACAGCCCTTGAAATGAACGGCGTAATATATTTACTAACGATATTTCATTCCGTCACCTCTGAACAGAAGTAAGGAAAAAGGAACGCAAACCTGCGGTAACCGGGGAAGTGATTATCTAGGAATTATTATATGAAGATGTATCGAAAATTATGAGGCATTACACTTTTAAAGTTCGACTGCTATTAACAACCTCTCGATCTATGTGGAAAAGAACTTCTGTGGGATTTAAAGCGTGCATTTATGGTTGCGCAAATGTCTCTCGCGTTTCGCACACTCCTTAAAAGACGTCAAAACGTTCGGTACGTAGGGATCAGCCCTTAAAGTCATTAAGAGCTGAGACGTCCAGGAAGAAAACTAATCCAAGTAAGACAATGGCTTGCGGGTTGCAGGGTTGTAGCTGAGAATTCGTGTCTCTGTGCATATGACGCTAAGTGAATGGAAACGACAAACCAACGTTTCGAGACAATGCAGTGTTCGTTCTTCGGGGGTAGAAACGTCCTAGCAGATTTCTAAACCTGAAGATGCGGTCATTACGTTGCCTCGAAACGTCGCCTTCCGACTACCCGTTGGACGCAGCATCATATTCCAGGGCATTACTTGTACGTCCGATGTGCTACTATTGCGCTGCAAACGCCACGCATCAATACTCCCGGTCACCTAGGCAACACGCTGCACGAAATCCTTATCAACACAAGCCAGACCTACACCAAAAGTAATCAAATCACAGGATGTTCATTTTATTCTTGCCTTACTGCCTGACGACATTATTGCACCAAGTATGTGGGCAGGAACAGTATCTGACACTGAAAACTTTGCTCTAAGAGGCTCATTACAAATCACGCGAACCACAAACAAAATACTAGATACAGTCCACATAAAAGAAACGTCTTGTACACTAAACGTGCTCACAGTTCACACTTGCAGGTACATATCAAAATTCGGATTGTGGTATCCGTGTAGTCTGGTAGGCGAAAGACATTTCGGAGAACACGCTGTCTTCACATTCAGGAAAGCAGGGACTAAAGTTGCACTTCTGCGTATCTTCACTACATGTCGTCTGAACTCTTCAACACAACATAAAAATCAGGTCACACAGCAAACGAGACGGACATTTCTCTCTCTTCTGGAATCCCAAGTTCTCTATCACCTGCGACTATTATAACCAATATTTCTTAAGCTTAATTTCTCTACAACTAAGGAAATTTTCGGTCTAGAAGAATCTTACTCCAACACCATCTGCTTACTAACAGCAACAGAAGTGAATTATTTACACACCTGGCAGAGAGTTGAGTTTCGTAGTTGCATGTAGCTGATCAAGAAGTTCCCCTTCTTACGAAGCCAGAATGCTCATTACCGTTATCACAAAACTGATCACTGAATTGTACTTCATCTAATTCAACACCAGCTCATTTTCACAATCGATTTAAGGACCTGTGATACATGTTAATATTGCCTTCCCCTCGCTACATACTATTCCAAAGCGTTCCTCTCTCTGGGCAAAATGACGGTGTTGTCCCCATTCGTAAATAAACACGTCACCACAAAAACTAAGTTAAGGGTAAATGGAGGTACCGCTCCACGCATTCTTACCCTCAGCATCAGCCACAGGGAGTGGCTACCCTACCATTTCGGTGGCTCTACCCTCTGGAAAAGAGGCTCCGGCACCCACTGGACATGAAGTCCAACCGCAGGTACGGATTGTGAAGAGAGGAATGCTTGCCTCTGTCGAGAGTCGAACACCATTCTTCTAGCCTGTAGGCTCTCACTATAGCGACTAAGCTATCATGCTCGTGATCTCCTTCAACCGGGTTTCAGAATTACTATGTTGCCTATATCCGCACGCGTTTCCCCCGTCTCCTTATGAATTAATTGGTTCTAACTCTAAGTACTAGTACAAATATGAAGCTCTGCGTCAAGCAGTTTTTCCCATACACCCTTCATCTTTATTCACGACGGAAGTGTGGCGATGTGGACTGCGCAGGCTCTATTTATGGACCAGTTTCAGCATTTAATTTGCACAGTAAAGTTTCCTACAACCCTGGGCTAATCCGGCAGCATGCAGACGACTCAGCAGGAGGGGGTCTCTAAACTCAACTTCCACCCACACAGAAAGGATCGTCTCCCACATTGCATCTCGTGCAGTCAGCCTACAGCTGTCGCATAAAAAAATACTCTCTTGAGGCACAAACGTCAGCTCCCTTCCTCTTCCTGCAACATTTGCTCCGATTCCTCCATTCCACGTAGCCCTACTTCAGTAACGCCAACGGAGCAGCGAACACCATTTCTAGTCATAATTTCATCTGCAGGGACAGATGTAAACCATTAACAAAAATCACCCCAGATGCTCCTCGAAATGTAACTTCACGACAAGATATACACTATGGGAGGCCTGGGTTCGAACCAAACCAGTACCCGTGGGATTTTTTTTAAGGAAGAATTGGAAAATGGGTCACTTTTTCCTGCGAGTACTTCGGTTTGCCCCTTTCAATGTCATTCAATGAACGCTCCATACTCGTTTATCACTTACGTCGCAGCCTTAGCAATTGACAGCATCAATAAATAAACATCTCTTTCTATTCCTCTCTCTTTGTCTCTCCTGATAAGACATGAAAGGTTTATCATGTACCTACACACTGTTCAAAATGAACCCAAGGCCTCAGGGCGGTCTTTGGGCAATGTGTGTACAGTTAATCGATCATTGGAACATTTTGACTGTCCAAACACCCAGCCTTCGATTAAGTTCGGTAATGTGGACGTACACCTGAAGTTGTCGGGCAAATGTATTTTTGGGTCCTTTTGGTACAAGTGACTATGAATTTCTGCGAAGCACAAATACAAAAACACCAATTCATTAAAAAAACAGTCTTCATGGTGCGGACTGTCGGACAATGGAGCTATATATTATTACACGCATACAACTACTCCTTTTTCTTTCTCCCTACTACCAACGAGACTTTTTGGGTAATACAGAAGTAATAATTTCCAAACTTCTATAATAAAACCAATCCCACGAAGCTAGGTCTCTCCTCCAAAAGACGTTTTACAAAGTTGGGGAGACGTATTCGAGACTGAAAGGCAGCAGATTATTAATACTTCCAATGTGTGAAACACGTATCACGATTCTGAAGAGGTTTACTTCACGCTTGCAGTTTTAAAAAAATATACCCTTTTACATACACGCCTGACACTTTGGGTGAGGTAGCTAAAGTGGTTAGAGGGAGCTTCTAGGTCGAAGGAAATGTGCTGGCCAGGCATAATAATTAAGAATGCAAAGTTGCACACTCCAAAAGCAGGTTCCGGTGCCGACACAGCTAATGACCCTGTTTGTTGGCGACCGTCACTAACAAGACAAAAGATGCTAGTGAGCGAATACCTTGCCGTAGCAGTTGATTCCTCCTAGTGTTATTTATCATTCCTTTGGTGGCAGATATATTTTGGGATGTTTTCATTACCTGCTCGGTATTCAGAGCGCGTTACATTTTGGTAACCTAAGACAGGGTGCACGTGTCGTGTGCGTAAACTTAAGGACCACGCAGGCATAGCTCCAGTATTCCTTAACCTTCAGAACTACATGGATGAAAATGAGTACTTAGTTGCAGATCCCAATCGTTTTATCGCGGGGAAAGAGCTCTTTGTCCCCAGGCAGGATGCAGAGGGAAAAAGAAAATGTCGGTCTCCGCCGGAAATCGAAAATACGTATTAAATAAATTACATACATTGGTGCGGCAGTCACGTGATACTCTAAGTTTAATAACCGGAAGGGCCTGTCGAATTACTTTTGAGCCACCCTGTAGTGTGGTCAGAAACTAGTCTATTTTCATGCCGTTGTGGTCCAAAAATCGGGATTTACGACCGACAAATACAGTCGAACTCCTTATAAAGTCATGACAGGGACCGAATATTTTAAGTCGTTATAACCGAGGAGTGTAATGTTATGGTTAACAGTGAAGGATTGACTGGTACCACAGAATTTCTGACGCTATCAACGAAGTGTCGTACAAACCGATGTCGATACAACCGGGTTCTACCATATAATAGAAATGGTGCAAAAAACATTACGTTCTGTTATATTAATCTCATTCTTTTTGTTCAGCTAGAAGAGAGTTGGAGTAACCAAAGAACGGGGAAGCGGGATGCACAGGGCCATGAGTGCAATACACGTGTACTATTCACAAAACAGGGGAGGCAGATCAAGGCACCCAACACCTACCGTCGTAACAGATGTTCGTGGTTCCTCGCAGTTCACCCAGGCAAATGCCGGAACGTGCAGCTACCTTAAATTACGCCACAACCGTTTCGTTCAACGTCCTCCTCCCTTCGTCATCCAATTATCTGTCACTACAAAGACCACGTTACTGACAGCACTGTTAAATAAATTACAAGCAAAACGAATGGGACGAGACGGAAGGGAAATGCAGCACACAAGAATTAAGTTATTACAAAATTATACGTGGTAGCTCTAGAGGAACCCAGGCGTGTACAGGGGAACAATATTAAAATGGCTAGCAAACAAAAGGGATGTGAGATCATAAGGAGGTTGTGGAAGGATTTTGTTAACACGACAATGAACTCTCGATAGTATAAAGGATGTGCATTGCTTGATCAGCTGACTATCAGCCTGTTGAGGAGGTCCTTCGCCTCTACAGTTCATGAATTTGTTATTCAGCTCCTTTTGGTTGTTCATATTCCGATAAATTTAGAAGTAATAAATCCTCTGGGTCCACACACTCGTATTCTGCAGGACTCTGCACACGACAAAACAATATGTAACAACGCATAGGCCCGATACCTTTACATTGGCCGACATGTGTGTGTGTGTGGGGGGGGGGGGGGGGGCCGGCCGGGGTACGCGGGGAAACCAAACTCTCCTTTTTCCCGCCTTTACGG
>Ga0123357_10003470_pt1 | contig 18103 bp, 8 predicted proteins | sample TergutEmb28metaG_FD_89873 | JGI IMG/M metagenome (GOLD analysis project Ga0123357, IMG submission 89873) | Embiratermes neotenicus P4 segment gut microbial communities from Petit-Saut dam, French Guiana - Emb289 P4 | ecosystem: Host-associated > Arthropoda: Insects > Digestive system > Gut ... | reverse complement strand
GTGCTGCTGACCACTCACCCCCTTCTAGTGCCGCGGTCATGGAAGAGTAGAGCTATACCTCTACCCACTCTCTGGGCCCCACCGGGCTTGTAACGGAATCACTTTACCTTTTTTTATATAATCTGCATGACTGACAGCGTCGTGAAATAAACTAGGAAAAACAAGAACAGCGAAAAAAAAAAAATGTGCCAAGTTAGGTTTAGCCAATTATGTCAATCGAAGGTATGTAATGAGAACGGAATCTCATTCGCTCAGGTGCCCCACTCCACTCAACACACATACATTGCGACATTAAGGTAAAAGTTTATATTTTGTTGACTGTGCATCCTAATATAATGATAGTCTTTTTTTTAACCAACTTCATGCACAAATTCTTTATTTTAATACATTTATTATATTCCTCTATATGTTTCGAGCACTATTGTGCTCATCTTCAAGAGGACAAGTTGTATTAGCACAGCACATGGTACCGTCACTCTGGAAACAAGTGAGTGGTCTAAATTACTAAAATATATAGTTTGTTGTATTATATAAGCATTAGAAGATGGTAAAATTCATATAATAGCCATATAAAATCCTGCAGATATAATTAAAACGTGTAAGTGTTGATTCGCGATGTCGGACTACGTAGTCCGCACATCGCGAATCACTGTGACACTTTACCCTTCCCATGGTTAATCTTCTCAGAGGCTGTAAATAACACTGGTTGAACTAAAGTCGGAAAGGAAATCTTGCACCTAAGAGTATACATAATCTGTACGTGTTTTGCCACGGCAAAACCTAAGTAACAACGACACGCCCAGATCTTCTACTGCTAGCGAAATGGGTCGGTATGTACCGTATTTACTCGAATGCCAGACGAACTTTTCCTTTAAATGTGGTACTTAAATATGTGAGGTCGTCTTAAATTCGCTCATGGAGCTCTGAATCGGACTGTGCCAAACCGTATCGCTTTGAACCGGACCATGCGTAGCCAAACCAAGGTATGCATCGCAAAATCATGTGAGGTCTGCGCTATAGTGAGATATTACGCAGCGTAGAGTGGTAATTCCGCACCGACGTTTCGGGACAAACTATCAGTATCAGTTGTGGAATGTCAGTGAGAAGGATGGAAATGTTAAGAGTGAGCGTTAGGAAGATGAAGGCACTGACTGAGAAGATGGAGACAGTGACACTGATTGGTAAAAGTAGATAGAATCTGACATGTTTTGTGTATTATGTGTATGAAATTCAAAGTAAAATATTTTTTCTTAGCTAAGTTTTTATTATTATATGTCATCTTAAATTTGGATAAATATATTTTCCCTTGGCAGACGTGTTGTTCGGGGAATCGTCTTGCATTCGGGTAAATACGGTATTTACAATGACGATTACCTGAACCGTCCCACTGGAGATATATCACTGCAAGCTTTAATTTTCTTTTATGTATATCACAGTAATTACTAATACTTATCGACTGATCTAGGCCGTCATTAGCTGCGCGAAACGTGAAATTAATTTATCAGATCAGCAACATTGCAGCAGATGCCATAAAATGGCTTCCATTTTGAAAAAAATAAAAATAAAAAAAAATGAACAAAAAATTTGTCTACCGTTACCTAGGTTTATGGACTAATTTTTGTATGTAACTATTAAAGGCAAACTTGTTTTAAATAATAAAGCAGACATATCCCTACATCCTTACAACTGCCAAATAATAATCTCTTTCATCCAAAATTTGTTTTAATGACTCAAAATATTAGAGGCTGGTAAACAGATTCACCAAACGGGGACTCGACACCTGGGCTTAACTGATCCGATACAGGGTTACAAATGCAGATATCAAACACCGAAAAGTGACCGATATGTATGGGGCACCTCTCGCCACGCGGCAATTTCCATTCTCAAGCAGTCAAATGTACTCCTTTCAAGTTCCGCGCAGGCGCAATGTTCCCACGCATCAGTGTTTGAAACCTATTTTAGTTAGGCTAAAAATACTTTGTGTCTGTATATTCTTAGAACTTGCCCATTGACACTGAATGGGCTTATCATACATGCGAGTAAACATAGGCATTCCCTCTTCAAGGCTGTGCTGTTAACAATTTGCACTGTTACACCGGAAGTTTGGTAATGTAATGTCGACACTTTGAGAACAAATACTTTCCTATTTTCGCGCTCACTTGTTCGTGTGCTGGACTCCTTCCATTTTTGCAGGGATCGACAAGTTCTTATGTCGGAAGCATGAGGAAAGAGAACACGGACTATTTCTGTTACCTTGCCTTGTCCTCTCTTTTCTCCTGAACATTCTTCTTCAAACAGGCAACAACGCCTCATGACATACTTCACTGTTTTGAAGTAGCCTGAAGAGAGAACTATATACGGTATAGCCGACTAAGTATTTGTAACCTGAAAGAGTAAATACAACAGCAAAATAATTGGTGTGAACACATTTTAAAATGAAAGATAAATTCTCACAGATATTATTAAATTCCAAACCGAAAAGACACAGAAGTACAGGAAGGAACAAGACAAAACTGAGAGGAGAATTCAAATGAAGACAGATCAGGCCACAGAACCTCACCACTGAAGCTGAATAAAAGAGTTATGAAATTACAACTGTCAGTTGTCTTCACTAAGCCCCTTGCCACGAAAATATATGGGGAAGTGGAAATGACAATTTAAAATCATATATTTCTGTTTCATTTTTCAGAAGGAATTCTAAACGGTCTGCACCGTTGGCACAGCTTGTTTGCAAAGCTGTACGCAGTTATTCCTCATCAAATGAAAGGAACGGTTACAATGTCGGACACGGCGGTCCATAAATGCGGAGATAATGGACAATATCCAAAATATCACTCAAAATAAGGTCTGACCAATCTTGTAAATAAAACCAACTTGGTGCACAACTTTTCTTAGTATGTTTATATTTATCAATCTCTACATGTTTCGGGCGACTATGGGCACATCATCGGGAGAAACAACTGTATTTATGCGACACTTGGTACTTGTTATTCTCGTATGCAGGGTGGAATTCCACCCTGCATACGAGACAGTCATCCACACAGAATAACAAGTACCGAGTGTCGCATAAACACAGTTGTTTCTCCTTATGATGGGCCCATAGTCGCCCGAAACATGTAGAGATTGATAAATATAAAAATACTAAGAAACGCTGTGCACCAAGTTGGTTTTATTTACAAGATTATACAGAGATGCGAGGTCAACAAAACATAAAAAATGAGGTCTGGCCATTTCATACACAGGGAAAGATCCGCCTACGTGCACAACTGCCTGTAACATTAACTATCCATTACGTTCACGCAGTGTATTTACGCATTTCGTATAATTTTTTTTAAAGCGGCTATTATTTCTCTAAACAACATTAACCGGTTGCCTTTCTAATACAGACAGGCTAGGTTGTCTATGAGATAAGAAATGAAACCTTCCATATGTTGAGCATTAATCTACTTAAGGTTTCAGATATCTCAAACTTTGTAATTGGATGTGCAAAAAACTTTCGAGAAGACTTGAACTATTCTTATATTTCACCTTCCGCTCATTTCTGCAAAAACAGTCTTGTTAATCATCCGAAAGAACAGGCACGACAATATACGTAAAATGTATCAGTAAGAATTGAAAAATAAAGCAAATGCCCATGTAGGGAAGGCCGATAAGTTTCGTGTCTATATGAATGACGGCTGCTGGCTAGATGTCGCTGTGCATCATACAGGTCTTGTGACCAGCGAAATCGATCAACATTTTCTGTGGGTTTCCTCGGCCCTAGAGCAAATACTTAGTTGTTACCCAAAATGACAGTTGCACTTAATTATTCTCATACAGCCCTTCCAACGTTGATTTAAAAATTTCCTCCTACAGACAGTCCGCCAATCACCATCAACAATTCGCCACGAGGTAAAGGTAAAAGGTAAAGCAGTCCCGTTACAGGCCTGGAGGGGCCCAGAGGGTTCCAGGAAGTTAAGGTTCCCAGATTTCGTGACAATGACACAGGATGGTGGTAAGGTTGTCAGCTTTACGCACCGGTCGCCTTTACCCCCAGGAAATACTCCTGGTACTCATTTCGGTTAGTGCGATCGGAAGGATAGTATGTCAAAGAAAAATCCACTGACACTAGCTGGGATCGAACCAGCGACCTTCCGATTTGTAGCAGAGCACATTAACCACTGTGCTACCGGGGTCCCTCTCGCCACGAGGCAGCCCTCAAAAAACAAAATTCAAAATTCAACTCAAACGCTCAGCTTCTTGCTTCTGCTACGTACCCCAACTTGCACGTCCCATCACCTTTTCTTCTTCACTTCCCAACCTTCTGCATAGTCTCCAGCCTACCTTGACCAAGAAGGACGAGGGGACACAGTCTGCGAAAATTCATAGCTATAATTGCAATAAATGTAGTCCTTCTAATTACAGCCCTTTATCTTATTCTTCTCCTTTAGTCTACAAAGGTGTAAGAAATTATGGCGTCGAATCTGTATAAATCGGGCACTCACAAATCGTCATCCATTAGACCTTCAAAGTGTTTATCGCCGTTTGTCAGGTCTCACGGACTTTCTACGGTATTCCGAGAACTACCTGATATTTTGTTAAGTATCTTCAAAAGCAAAAAGGAAACACGCAGTACTGGGCTACACTGCGAGATATGAGGTAACCTCGGCCGCGTTTAGATGAAGATTCAAGCTTAGCAAATGTGGTGCAGTGTCGCTGTGACAGAAGTTCGCGAATTTCGAAGGACCGCAGTGTTTTCGTCTTCAGCGTCAAGCAGTACAAGAAGAACGATCTGACTCGTGATTATATTAGTCATATTCCGTATATACCAAGATAGTCAACATAGAACAAGGTTATCTCCCGCCGCCACACAATTCAAAGTAGCTTCCAAAACTTCGCATGAAATATTTCAGTTTGAAGACAGGCTGACTCACATACAGATGACCTGTGGACTACGTTTTAGGGTCGGAGACCATATCACACATTTGTCCACAACGGCCGTCGAAATAGTCTCTCCTATGTGTTCTTGGTCTTCTTAGACCCCTGAAGATGGAGGTAGTAAGTTCCTACGAAACTTTTTCATTTTTAGTCATATCCGAGAAAACTTAACGCTTCATCAAAACCGGCGTCAGAAACTCAAAACTTACAGAAGAGTTCACAGTATATGTCACATATAACTACAACATGTTTCACTACTGTTATTAATTCAATTATACGTAACTAAATAAGCAGCTTCATGGGGACAATTTTTTCTAGAAGAAGACTTTGATTTAATTATGGCCCCCGTACAATGTGACAATAGTGTACTTAGAATATTCTTTGTATGCTCAGACCATGGCAAGAGGTCCCATGGATGGAACCCCGCTCCATGTCTCCCACAAGCTCTTAACCTACCCCATACAGCGCACTTCACCCATATTCTCCTCCAATCATGCAGCTATTCTGTATGCTGGTAGTCATAAACAAGTTACAGCCTGGTTAGCGACAGGCACTGCGGGCTCGTTGATATGCATCAGTTGGGGCTGCAAAAGAACATAACAGTATGCAGAGTGTGGAAAGCCTCGAGCGACATCATCCCCACCACCCATGAGACTTTTCGTGGCCTCAATATACTTAGAGGCATTTATGGCCCTGATGACTATGCAGTTACTACAGCCCAAATAAAATCTTGCAAGACTCCAAAATTACGTACACTGCGTTATATGAACTTCAACCTTCTAATTACTGTTTAAATAATTCGGTACAGTCATTTATGCAGTAGAGATTTATTTTATGCGCACTGTTTCATTTTTACACCGCATTTTGCAGTAAATACAGGTCTATGACCCCGCCGTCTTGAAACAGTTTCACTTACCGATAATGAGGGCTTCACATAACCCCGTTTCTCGTATCGTCAACAGGTACAAAAGCCCTTTGATAAGCTTCCAAACAACAGTTAACTGATACCGCACGAACTGCTGAGATTGCAGTTTCCAGGGTTTTGACAACAAAGAGTCTTTTAAGGTGAGGCAGACGTTTCGGAGAAACATGCTCTCTCCATTTTCGGGTTTGAAGAATGCTGCCGCCGAAGTGATTTCAGCGAAAATGTCGTTAAATTACAGACGAGTTGCAAGGAATGTGGTCAATCAGAACCACCGAAAGGTGGGGGATGCAGACCTGTCCGAGCCAGTCCAGCCAATGTTGTCAGGACATGAAGATAACCGTTTACCTCTAATGCCGAGGATTAGGAGACAACTGAGCTATACTTCCAGCCACTCGTTCTTCTTCATGGTGTAATGTTGCAGTACGCAAAGAGACAGATATGCCTCTTTGCTCTTGCTAATCTTATAACCTTAGGCAGTCATATTGACTGTGAGATCCACATTCCGCTCTTGCGCGGAGCTTTATTTTAACACTGCAGGATAAAATATACTTCACAACAACCAATATCACATCAACAACAGAAAACTCTCATACGACAAGCTAAAACACATACAACAGAAATCAAGAATGAAATATGCAAAAAATGGATTACCTTCAAGTAAACAGGGAAAGAAATCAAACATACGACCAAGCTAGTCAAGGACATTAATCTAAAAGTCGCCTATAAGAAAATAATACCATAGAAAAAAACTATAAATAAAAATAAAATTTCAAAATATCCAGAACAAACACGCGTATAAAAATGCAATTTACCACTTAACATGTCCTGATTATTCCAAGAAGTATATCGGACAGATTGATAGAAGCTCCAACCTCGATCTAATGAACATGCTCAGACTTTTCGAAACTGAAGGCATAAACAAAGTTTTGCTCGACACCTTTTTGATTATGGCTTCAGTAGGGAGTATAGTTAAATCCATGTCAATCATATGTTAAGAGAAAAATTCCACAATATGAACACTATAAAAATATTTTTCATTTATTGCAAATACATAAATGGCATGCATATAACGGTAACTCGTTATTCCACGTTTAGTACATAATCATTAATATAGGCGTCAGCACCATTCAAAACAGACTCACTCACACAATGATCCACAATACACAATCCATATTCAGCGGACCTTCCGTGGAAACAAAAGCTACAACTCTACAAACAAGCTATGAGAGTTAAGACAAAGTATTTTCGCGGTAATTACCTATGGTATTATTTGATATATCACAACATTTAAGACACTTTGTTTTATCAACTAGTACTTTCCCGCTTTCGTTTTTAATAAGACACAGATATCCTTCTACAATAGACCGATTTAATGAGGGCGGGCACACATCGCATATCACAAGCCGGTAAAAGCATTGACACCGAAGGACAGACCTAATAATGTGTATCGATATGCCCAACCACACACAATACTCTGCCTGCGATCGATTATTATCTGGCCTCGTATACAGTTCTTGTATAACTGGCCTGATGATGACCTACACACCAGGTCGAAACTCGCTGCCAGACAATAGACAATCGCAAGGAGTCTGTTGTGAGTGAATACACATTACGAATGCTACACCAAAGGGGGTGGTCCATATAAAGAAGGGTAGAGCCTTTGTCCTCTAAACCCGTTAAGTGCACGGTTCGAAAATCGGTCGGTAGAGCAGTTAATTTTGCATAAAATTGCTGTCGTTTTCTTCAGTCCTTCCAAACAAATGCTAGGACACTGCTTTAAACTGGATCACGACCGCTCCTTCCCACGTTCTTTTCAATTCATTATTCCTTGTCGTCCAGTCTTTCAGTTTCAGTTTCAGCTCTTGATAGCGAAATTAACTAACTTATATCCAAATAAAATAACATACACTCAAGACCCACTGATCATATTTAACTGCTTCCAAAATGAATGCAACTTAGGGAGCGGGTTGCGAAGGTGTGTTCTTAGAACTAGCAACGTAAGAGAATTATAATAAAAGTAGTGTAAAAGTGGAACAAGTACTGGGTGGCAATAATATCTAGCGATATTATAATTTATAGCTGCCAACAACAGCCTAAAATGCTCGTTTGTCTAACACGATGGGGCATAAACCGTCTTCAGACATTAAAATTAACAATTATATTGTTCTGCTGATGAGGAAAATGTCCGCATTTTATAGCACAAAAAGTTTCATTAACATATTTACAGACGCTCACTACTGGTCCGTATTCTGAGCCAGATGAATCCAACTTTCATTCATATACCCCAATTTATTTAATATTCATTATAATATTACTAGTGGTAAAGACACATTCAAAACTCGAAGGAAATCTCTCACAGATAAAAGTATGTACATATCGAGGCTAACAAACAATGCCACCTGTCAAGACACTGTTAGTAACTAGTCCTCTATGAGTAAATGACATGATTATCAGAAACCGTCTTGTATTATGTAAGTATATGCACGTAAGTAGGTACGCATGCATACAAGCGTGTATACATCCTGCCCAGGGCTTCAGGTGTTTAACCAAAATTTTGCCCGTGTATGTCACGCAGTTGGTTGTGTGAGGCGAGAAACGAAAATAATACACGAGTTTGAATGAACAGCTGCAACGTGAATGCAACAACTTACTATGTCTCATTCATGCGAAGGATTAGTTTTGTTCGAATGACTAGGAATTAGACAGACTGGCCTACCAAGCATTCGACTGTACTCAGTCCTGTAGAATGATCCAGAAATAGCTGATGTGAGAAATTCTGAAAGAGACTTACAGGACAAAAATATGTATCAAAAGTCGGCTTGACTTCAAAGCTCCTATATTGACGCTTCAATAAAAGTATATGTCAGTCCGATAGGTTGAAGCCCCCGCGTTCGATACACTTTACCAAGGGTCACTAGGAAGAAAGAATTCTTACTTCATCCTACCATCTGATGCAGGAAATAAAATACGGTTCCCCAAAAGTCAAAGTTTCAAAACCGGGAGGATAAAACATGGACAAAGTGCGGAAGTAAACCAAAAAGACTGCTACGCGTCGAAGTCAGTAGCCTTCAGAGTTAGAATACAATAATGTAACCCGCTGTTGCACGCAGTGCACCGGCCAAGGCTCCCAGAGGCGCTGCATTCCCGCGAAGGCCGTGCCCGTCTCTCCACAGCTGCAGCACGATGCATTTCACTCAGCACTAGCAAGTATAATTACCTTCTACGACCTTGGCTAAAGTTTTAAATTCAGCTTCCGACATATATGTATAACACAAGAAGGTGTGCGTATGTCAGTTGCTGTGGAAGTCACACATCATCAGGAAATACAGGAGGCTGAAATTTTGAAATTGGTTTTCGAACGATTGTCAGACCTGCCGTGTCAAACATAATTAAAATCGCTCCAAGGGAACGATGTTGGGGCACGGGCGTTTCTACCCTGTGTAATAATGTGTTCAAACAGGTCAAGACGTACCTCAGTTTAAACGTATAGCTCTATCGAATACAAGAGAATAAACCAAACGAGGACAATGCTTACCGTCAAGGATAGAAGGCTCAAAACAAAAAAGTCGGTAAAAGAATTATTTCAAATTGAACCTTGTATTTTAATTGTCTTGCTCTAACACATCTTTCAAAGCATGTTAAAATAGGCTGAGATATAATATCGACTAAAAGGCCACAACAAATTAAGCAAGACAGGCAATGTGCGCATAACGTAAATTTGTGGCCCGTTCACATAATGTTCATGCCTCTTCGGCTATCCTAACAGCCTGATGCCATACCACTCGAATACACAGCGTTTATGGCGATGCAATGTTCCCGCAATAATAAAACTGACTCAGAATTTCATGTAAAGTTCCAGACTTATTTGCCCGATTTTTACCAAATTTGGATTTTAACGACAGATTTTCATGAAAGTCGCCAACATCTCATTTCACGAAAACCCTTGTAGTGGGAGCTGCGCTAATATCTGCGGACAGATATGCTGACAGACACACGGACCAGAAGAAGGTAATAGGCGCTCTTCGCCGAGTAGGCAGAAGCGCCTAGGAAGGAATATTTCGATTTGTGCCTGTCTGGCAAGGTAAATAACTCTGCTACAAAAAAAAATGCTGGAATCCAGCACTACGACTTTTCACTCTCTTAGAACGACATTGCAATCACAGGATCATAGGCACTACTGGCTTATTATATACTGATAATATATATGGTTTTACATCCTCTTGTTCTTTTGATGTTTTGCTGACCGTGCAAATCCAGCATAATCTTAGCAACTGACCAACTTAATGCACAAATTCTTATTTTTTTTAAATAAGTTTATTATATTCCTCTACATGTTTCGAGCACTGTTGTGCTCGAAACATGTAGAGGAATATAATAAACTTAGTAAAAAAAAAAACAAGAATTTGTGAATCAAGTTGGTCAGTTGCTAAGATTATGCTGAGATGTTCTATTCAGTCGGATTGTTGTTGAGTGCAGGCTTTGTTACGGAACTTCGTTCTGAAAGCAAAATACGTCACACGTGTATAGAAATTGCTCTCTTCAAGATTTTGCGCTTCGTAGTAAGTATGTCTAGAACCGAAACAATTTCCCGTTAAAATTTCAAGAGGCTGTGTACTATTCGTCTAAAAAGAGCGAAGTCTGTGTACATAAGAAATCGGAGCACAGAGCCATCATAACTGTTCCTGGACTTTGTCCATCGCCCCGCTTATATTTTGTAGGAGACGGTGCACAAAGGCGGCCGGGATAAAGCAGTCGGAATAGCAACTCGCCACGGGCTGGACGGTCCAGAGATCGAATCCCGGTGGAGGCGAGGTTTTCTACACCCGTTCAGACGGGACCTGGGGACCACCAAGCCTCCTACACAATGGGTAGCGGTCATTGCTGGGAATAAAGCGGCTGGAGCGTGGCGTTGACGACCCACCGCAATCTAGCGCCGAGGTTGAAGAAAGAGTAGAACTGTACATCTACTTCCCCTCTGTGTTTTCATTGAGGGTTATAGGGTGAACTTTACGTTGCACGAATTCCAATAGCCAAGTAATTCTAAGTGTAACATCTTCAGAACCATTCACAAATTACACAGCTTTCTACCCGTAGGCCTAAGTATCTTAATGTTTAGACAGAAACAGACACAATAGCTTTATACTTACGTGTCAGAATAAATCAGAAAATGAACCTTAACCACTAAAGCCCCAGTGGTACTGCTTGCCTTAACAATGAACAACTCTTCATTTTGAATTCACCGTGCATTTACGTGTTCCACGTGATTCTCAGAACAAATAACATTTACACCTCCCAACAACATTAAACGAATGAACTTTGCAATGAAGACGCAGTGTGTTCACTGTAACGTAGAAACTGGAATATACGTATCACTGACATGAACTCCAGACTTCAAGAATTATAAAATTACTATGCTCACAAGTTACAAAAACCTGCACACAATTATGTATTGTATCAGGTATATAAATACGGAAGTTTTACTTATCAACACAACATCGAGTTACCGGCTAAAACTACATAATACAAAGCGTTAACAAAAACGAGGAATAGTTGGCAGCAATGTATAAATTCCTCTGTGCAGACGTGTTACTCCTCAGGGCAACATAGAAGACATGTTTGCTTCTACTTCAGGCTTGTCTTCTCCGGACAAGCTCATCAGGTTCCGAACAGGGTATAGCAGTATTCACTGGTTCTCATCTCTAACACAGACGGACAAACGAAGCTCTGTGGTGCATTACAACTCCAGCAAAACGTCCCAGCCGTTATATATGTCTACATGGTGTCACATTTCAGAAAAGTGCTATCTTTAAGAACAATAATAATTTAAAAATGACGAGATTTGGCGCTGTTACGGCAAAAAGTATGAACATTATTTTCTGGGATGTAACGCCGTGTGGTCTGGTAGAAACATACTACATGCGATCATGTCCCAGACGACGGTTATCTTCAATTTCGAAGCTAAGATTCGTAAGCTGCGATGTGATGCAACATCCATTCTTAACTACATTAATCTCGGACCGACGGTCGCGCCAATGACGGGTTGAACACCAAAGTTTTACAGATCGCTTTGTCCCCATCAACAGCAGTAACCGACTCAAGACATCGACTCTGATTGCTGAGACAGAGCAGGTCCCCGAAACTTTGGATCTTAGCCCATCAGTGACACATCTGTGGGTTCCGTGAGAAATTTAGTGAAATTTCTTCAACGCGAATGCTTCCAATCTCATTCTCAATTTTCATCTATGCACTACTTGTATTTACGGTTTGGTATTTCCCAATCGACAAATTCGTCGAACTGGAGAAACTTCTTGGATGCATGAACTGACTCAATGTGCTGTGTTCGTTATGCTGTGAAGTGAAACTAACAAGGAAGCTGAGAATTTGCTTGGCAGGCTGGTTGCCTTTCACCTCACGATCTGGTACCTCAGTGGCGACGAAGTGTTCAGTGTTTCAAACGGAAGAGGCTAAAATTCTAATCCTTTAAAGTTCAGTGGTAGCTTTATGTACCACTTTCATTAATAATTAAAAGCCCTCCAATTTATCTTCAGCGTATTTATACGTCTTGCATATTCCTCTAACTGAACATTTACATTTCCCTAAACATTGTTAAAAGTTTTTCGTGCTACACACGTCCTCTGAAATACTGGGTTAGGCTAAAATCGCAGATAAACGTCCTTAGACGATTCTTCATCCTAAATAACTCAATAACACTGAGCACGGAAAGGCTTAAACCGATTGGTTTATATAATGAAGACTGGGTGCTTTCTGTGATGTAGGAATGGGACGTCTTCATATTGTTTAGGCGATCATCACATTTCACTGCGATAATACAATATTCAATCTCCAATGAACTAACTCATTGCAGCAGAACCCTTTCTGAATGTTAATAATTCCTAACTCGGACAAGAAATTCCTCACAGTTTACCGAACCCCTATGTTAATTACGGAGTACACAACAGAACGCCACTTGATCCACTTCAGAGTCACATAAGTAACTTCATTCTACGTCCTACCAAGCTGTTACTTTAAGATCCACTTTAATATTACACTCCATTCAATGCCTAAGTGTTCCTGGTCTCTTTCCTTCAGGTTTACCGGTGAAAGCGCTTTACGCATTTCTGTCCCCTTTATGCCTGACACATATCTCGTCCATCTCATCCTCATTGTTTTGATCACCCTCCAGTGAAGTAATACTCGTATTATTTAAATCAGCAACATAAAGTCACAGGTCTTATGTTTATTGGACCGTGCATCACTTTAATAGCTGAAGAAAAAAATACCAACTTGATGTCACTTGCTATTTTATTTCACTTCTTAGGTACCCAACATGTTTCGGACATTAATACATCCATCATCAGGAGCTTGCGACTGTGCTGTTAAAGTACCACATTGGTGGTTTTGTTCTCGGTTCGTTGTGTGCTGTGTGCAGTGCAGCTGCACTACACACAACACACAACACACATGCCGCTCTACGATTCGCTGCCACATCACCTAATTTATATAACGACGTAATTTTACCGAGCGTTTTAACATAAATATAACTGTAGTTAGGTACAGATAAAGCTCCCTGATGATGGTCATTAAAGACCGAAACTTGTAGGAGCGATATATTGTTGTGTATTTTAATGTAAATTTAAAACTTTTAACCAAGTTAATAAGTAGTGCATTTGTTGGTGAGTGAACTACGTAACTCCCTTACTGTTTGCAAGCGCCTTATACAGTAACGGCAACCAGGTTTCACGGCAAACTGATTTTTAAAGCGCTATCAATGCACGAAGCACTGATACTTTTTATTGGTCTTACTAATGGGCAATCTTCTACTAGTTAGTTACGTGTCGTGCCCAGTGCAATCCTTCAATCTCCGTGTCATCTCGTAACACGTGTCTCAACAGCACCATCACCAAATGTGATGCACATTTGCCGCCAAGCACCATCGAAACGCAGTCTGCCACAATCTACAAAATGAGAGGATCCCATCTGCATCTAAATCCACACAGAAGGGACGAGAATTTACAAATTTCAGAGCAGTTGGTAAGCAGAAACATCCTTTGAGAATGAACCAATTTGAATTTTGGAATGACAGTGTCAAATTAAAACTGCACTGACGAAGTAGTTAAAAACAAATTAAATCCCTGGACTCCTGTTCCTATTCAGTTCAGAATCTTCTGCCTTCTCATCTGCTATCTAAAATCGTAATGATAAAATGTATAAAATTATATGTGCCTGTTTGACGATTGTGGAGCTTAAGCTGTTGTAAGGACTGGTGATATTCCAGAAGAAGACGCTAGCAAGCTATTTGGACTAACTGGAGGTTGGAGAAAATTTTGTAATAAATTTCTTCATGATTTGTAATTCTCGTCAAACATTATTACGGAAATGAAATCAAGGAGGATTAAACTGCAGTAACATGTGACGAGCTTGGGAGAAAACAAATGCATAAAGGGTTTGGAAGGCAAATCAGAAGGAAAACAACAGTCGCAAGACCTAGATGTACATGGAACGACCATTTTAAACTATGTGAAAATGTAGACTGGATTCATCTGGCTCTGAATAGGGACCAGTGGTGAGTCCTTTTAACACGGCTATACACATCGGATTTAACTAAGTGCATGAAGTTTCTCGACTAGCAGGGCAACGATTAGCGTCTCAACAAGGGCTTTACTTGTTTTAGTTAAGAAACAAAAACGGTAATAACAGCCTTTATATTAGGCGCATTTTAAAGAGTGGAGTGTAGAAATGTGTGCTTCTCCTTTGTGAAAGTGGAACAATTAAAGCTGGAATATCCGGATATTGGTTAATGTAATAACGTGCACTGTAATGTTCGCTTGTTGTTTCAGCATGGCAGTGTTTAACGGGGCTGTCAAAGCGACAAGAGACAACGGCGTTCGTGCACGGATTTACACTACTCGTGTTCAGCTTCTTAGACAGCGGTGAAACGAGGCAATAGCGGCCGGTTCTTCCCACGCAAGGGACGGTACCGGCATCTTGATCCGTTTACACCACACAGGCGCCACCACATTTACTACGTCCCTCAACAGTCTAAAGCTCTGCATTCTGCCCACGCAATGTATTCAAATGCGTCATGTTATTCTCATATTCAACAGCTTTGGAAGTTGAAGTTTCCCCGTTTACGTCATAAAGGCATATAGGGAACTGGAAGTAGCGCTCCACTCATTCTTAATTTTAATGCTGGAGGTTGGTGGAAAATTCACGTTCACAGTCAATTGAACCGGAGTCTGTGTGTGTTCCAGAGCCGGTCATGGCGTGTGAGAAGAGGAAGCTCTCTTGCTCCAAAAAGGAAGCGAAAGATTCCTCGGTTTTCCAGTCCTAGCCTAGTAACTACAATGCCTTATCATTCCAGACTCCCCACTAACAGATGTCTTAACCCTAAACAGCATTAAATGATTGGTATTTGCAGTGGCAGCATAGTTACTGTGGAGCAGGAAAATAATTTTTAAATGAGCTCTGATTACTTTCGAACTTCAGCGGATTGAAGAAAGATACAGATTAACGTTTATTCTTTACAACCAATTGTGATATTCTATCCATTATATTAAAATAAACTGTCATGAAAACAGAATTTAATATTCATTACAATATGTTTCGGCCAGCTTGGCCATCTTGATGTAAAACAAAAGAATTTATATTTTGTATATTACCTGAAGATGGCCAAGCCGGCCGAAACATTCTGTAATGAATACTAAATTATGGTAATACAGGTGTTCAGTTGTGATGATGATTTATTTTAATAGAATTTAAAGATACAATTTCGCATTAAAGACAAATGGATAATGGTAGAGAAGAGAAAAGCATATAGACTTTTAGCACAAAAACTTGAAAAGGAATGGGCCAGGGAAAAAAGACATGTCGATGGAATAGTAGTATTGAAATACGCTGTAAAGTTTTGGGCAGTGAAAAGATGGACCGGATTTATTTAGTTCAGTACAGGATTCAGCGGAAGGCTGTTAGAGAGGAACACAGAAATTAAACGCCCAGTTCCATAAAAGGCAGGGAATTTCTTAACAGCTAAACGACCATTAGCTTGTCAGTATTGTTCTGTTTCATGACGTAGTTTCGTCTGCTTCTGCTAAAGTACATAATCAATGTTTGTGAGAACTTGTGTTCTCACGGCGGTGAACATTAACGTTAGTGTTAGTAATGCGGAGCCGTGTGGTTCGGTAGGTAGGTACCGGGGTTTCGGTGGAACCTGCTGCTTCCATATTTGGTATGGAAAACAGCGCAAGTCATCTTAATCTCAGTAATTAACCAACTTAATGCACAAATTATTGTTTTACAGTAAGTTTATTATATGCCTCTACATGTTTCGAGCACTATGTGCTCATCATCAGGAGGTAAAAATTGTATCATACAGCATACGGTATCATCACACCTGTAGGTGGCCGTCCGGTGCACAGGTTGAAAGAGGACCTCAACCTGTGCACCGGACGGCCACCTACAAGTGTGATGATACCAGATGCTGTATAATACAGGTTGGACCTCCTGATAATGAGCACATAGTGCTCGAAACATGTAGCGGCATATAATAAACTTCTTATAAAACAAGAATTTGTGCATTAAGTTGGTTAATTACCAATATTATACTGCGATGCACGGTCAGCAAAACATAAAAAAGGGCAAGTCATGTTTTATCGTAACAACGTAGCAGGGGTTTCCCGTATCGTTGGTAACTATCAAGCTACACGGCGTCACCTGAAGACTAGCATTGATGTTGCAAAGGCCAGAAAGGTTAGTTTAACACTGAAGCGTTCAAGAGGCAATTCAACCAGCAATTACTTCTAAGCTCACAGTGTCTTATCATCACGCACATCAACTTAATGCCAACTGTTGTAGTCAAGGTTATTTACTGTCCGCCAGAACATTTAATTGATAGACAGTAAATGAACTACTTAATAAGAAATTACGTAATCACTCAGGCGCTCTCTCATATCAGGACGTTATTTTTTTTTCTTGTCCTGCTGCCGTCAGAGTGTGGGTTTCTAGGGTCCTATCCGACTCTTAGCGCTCATTCGACCAGTTCCTTCAGGTCTCCCAGTCTTTTCTTCCTCGAGGTTTGTACAGGGGTGCTGATAAATCCTCAGCCTGACCAGGAAGTAAACAAGCTAATGTATGTCAGAATGGCGTGAATTTCCTTGGGCGCCTTGCTTTGCAGGAAAAAAAATATTACAGCTTGCGTCTCGATGTTGTTGAAACCGCGCGCGTCACTGACATGCTTCCGAGCTGCATCGCTCTGCTAGGCAGCGGCCATGGAGCAAGTTCCGTACGGAGTGTTCACAGATATTAGAAGCTACTGTCAAAAAGTTAGTCGACCGGGCAACCTGGCACCCGTTATTTGTGCAACGCAGCTATTACCCTCCGTCACGTCCACTTGGACACACCGCACGGAACTGCCTTTCTTAAGTCATCGACTCCGCCTCAATTCGCCATGAAGGTCATGTACACTGCAAGAGGGGAAGGGCTTCAATCATGGTTAAACTCCGAAACACCAAGTTATGTATATTACAAACAAGTTTAAATAAAATATTCCGTTTTTTTGAAAAGCGCTGTTATATATAACCTCCAAAGATACATAGAAAGATAATGGTCCCAGAAACTACCATATATCCTCACTTATGCCGTGAAGAAGGATGTAGCACTTTCCTCAGAAACGTAGGTACCTATCCACTGAACTTAACGACTTGGAAAACTTTAATGCGGGCACAAGCATATTATGGTAACAGCTTGCAAGGTTACCTAAACGTTTTAAGATATCACGCTATCGTGCAGGCCTGTGTATGTTTCCACACATGTCACATTCTGTAATGGGACACAAAAAGCTGCAGGCTGTGTGAGAAGAGAACGACTTCATAACATTTCTCAGCTGACATACTCTCCTTTGGCATGCTACGATATGCCAGGCTCGACCACATGTTACGTCTCGTTGGAACAGAGTCTGTGTTTAAACACTCAGCTCTCTTCGGCTTCTCAGGATATTCCTCGCCTTTTATTGTACGTGTATGTTAATTACAGTGTTCTGAAAATAGAGCCACTGATTCGCACTATAAGCGAAATAAACCCAGTCCATTAACTTCAAATTCAATTTATTTGGGACCCATTTTAACATCATCCTCCCAACTTCAAATTCAATTTATTTGGGACCCATTTTAACATCATCCTCCCAACTATTCCTAGAGTAACCCAAGCTGTCTTTCTCCTTCGGATTCTTCAACAAAGACCCTGTAAGCATTTCTCACCTGTCTCATG
>Ga0123357_10003469_pt1 | contig 18104 bp, 9 predicted proteins | sample TergutEmb28metaG_FD_89873 | JGI IMG/M metagenome (GOLD analysis project Ga0123357, IMG submission 89873) | Embiratermes neotenicus P4 segment gut microbial communities from Petit-Saut dam, French Guiana - Emb289 P4 | ecosystem: Host-associated > Arthropoda: Insects > Digestive system > Gut ... | reverse complement strand
TGCTCAGGTTGAGAGAGTCCTCTCTCAACCTGCACACAGGATGGTCACCTATAGGTGTGATGATACCAGATGCTGTATAATACAATTTTGACCTCCTGATGATGAGCACATAGTGCTCGAAACATGTAGAGGCGTATAATAAACTTATTATAAAACAAGAATTTGTGCATTAAGTTGGTTAATTACTAAGATCACATTTATTGCTTATATAATGTCCACTACCAAGGAGTGTTTTTAAGACAAGTGTTTTAATAATTTTTGTTACATCTAAACTGCCTTATATGGAGTTGTTAAACCCTAGTTCTGGTTACCTCTCCCTTTTTTTTAAAAATAAAAAGAGTACTGTATGTAGGCTATATATTGTTGGCCTAGGTAGGATGTTTCTGGTGTTGGAAAGATGGGCGTCGGTACGTTGTTATGACCAGGAAATTGTGTGAAACTGCCAGGGACTTGTCATTACTACTGGCATGAACAGATTCTATTAGAATACAGTTTCATTTAATGGCGATTAATTCAGATTCTTTAATTTTGAGAGTATCTGCAAGTTGCTAACTGGCCAGTATATAGAAAGAAGCCTGCAGATTTTCACAGACACTCTTCTGTACACCACCCATGACCGGCGAAACAGGTTATGAAAGGAAAACCATTTGATGCTGCCAGTGTCCTGTTTTGATACTGTATGAAGTAGTTGCAGCTAGTGTGATGTGGAAATGACCTTCGACACACCACGCGTACTTCCTGGTCCTTTAATACCTTAGACGTTCCAGATCAATAGAGAAACTCTAGGGATATGACGAAAACATGACGAAGGGATTTATCACAAATCACTTCCGGGAATTTGATCCTCCGTGCGTTTTCTGTGAGAAGGATAATTGTTTGACATCTTACGGCGCCGGAAATATCTTCGTTGAGAAGTGCTGTGGATCTGAGGCATCGTCTATCGGCGAGAGCGCCAATTCCTGGTGTATTTGAGGGGTTTGAGAAGTAGAAAGGATCGTAATAGTTGTAGAATTGAACCAGTAACAAGCACTTGCAGGACTGAACAGTTGTTGGACGTTCGCAGCGGTGCAGTTGAGATGTCCGTTTTTGTGGGATATGGCAATGTGTCACCAGGTGATCGGTAATCGACGCTTCGTGACATTGTGGTGGTCTGATCTTCAGGGGTCCAAAAATCCACAAATATGGAATGGATGTTTGGACCCTTGAAGTTGCGACAATCCCATTGTCTCGAAACGTCGGGTCCCAATAAGACAGTGAAGCTGCGCTACTTTGCAGGACTTATCCGCTCTCACAATCTCCCGATGAAACTCTTTTCTGCATGTCAGTTTTGTTACCACACACTAAAATTTAGAAATACTTTCAGTTCATGTGTCATCCATAAGCCTGCTTCTGTCATGGTCTTTTTGGTTCGTCTGTTTTGCCGCTACCTCCCTCAGGCAGCGTAACCACCTTTATTGTTACTGTATGCAAATTAAACTTTTCCCCCTCTCTACCTTCCAAGTATCTGTTTTCTTATCAATATTTGACGTTCCATCCTTCATACATATCGCAGGTATTTCTGCGGTAGGCATATTTGTCCAGTCTCGGGATCTTTGCTACATATTACGGAGAACTTTGCGGGGAAGTGTTGTTGGCCTCACGCTCAAACCCGGAGCGTAACGTCGCACCGCAACTGGTTTTCCACTCTGGTCACATTTCACACACTTTATGTAGTGTGTGGAAGACCGACCTGCCGTGTCTTTGTGACGATAGAGCCGGTTGACGTACATTTGAAGGGCATTCTAAGTAGAACTGATAAGCTTACTTTTCTGTTGCATGAGGTTATAGTCCTATGACGCTATCATCATCGTCATCATCATTACTGATATTGTTTTATGGTGTGAATCAGTTATGGCTCTAGTAAGTTCAGCGTACTTAGTGTATTTCTTTTTGTCGCGTAGACATCCAAAGCTTAGCATCACCGCCATATTTGCAAGTGTTGCCGTACGCACAATATTTCTTGCGTAAACATGTTTATTTTCTATCTCTGTACCAAATTTCAATTGCGCAGCTTTAGTGCCTTACGGATTATTTCTGCAAAAAACGAAGACGCTTTACGTGCACCTGCCATGTTCTTGTTTTACGTTTTACAACGAATTTCCCGAACGAAAGTTTCGTATTTTTCAAACAATGTTTTTTCCGTAGGCCAACATGACGTTAGATCTGAAATTAAATGGCGCCAATACCACTTGATCTGGCTTCCGCTGTTTGACTGTTGCCGATTTTAGGAAATTAGAAATATATTGCGTTGGGTGTAGGCTTCAGTGGCGTATTATTCATAGAAAATCGGCCAGCTGGTTCATTTATTGAAAAGAGGGGAGACACAGATATAGGGAACATACTGATACTATAATCTTTATTTCCGAAAAAAATGAACGTAGGTTAAAAATAGACTTCTCTGTTACAACTCACATGCAGACAGCATTTGTTGCCACGGCTTATACCTGGGCTGTTTCTCCGGGTATAAAGGTGTCCGGAGCATGAAGCAGAACGCTGTTTTCATCAACCACTGTATACGTTTAATAGTGTACGTGGTGTCTTGACCTCTCCGTCCTCTGTGCCTCTTCACGGAGTGATAAACACGGGGATAACCTACGTTTTACACGGGGCGAAATGTTTTGCAATAAATTTCCGATGGCTGAAGTTACTATTGCAAAAACAAGGATGGTTTTTCTCGCAGCTTCTCGGCGGGCAGTCTGTTTATTTTGGTAAGCTGGCACTGGGTATTCCTGATACGTTGGGATACTTTCTGGTAGCTACGTAACGACTGTATCCTGCTGTGAGAGTAAGAAAAACGTATTACAGGCGCATATGAATCATACTTTGTTTCGCTCCGAGCATAATAAATCAAAGCACCTGCTGCTTTTGCTATGCGCCCGGAAACATGCAAAAACAAAGAGACAAACAACTCATTTCAACGTTGATTTTATTAAATATCAATTGTGCATTCTTTATTATTTAAATTTTCGTCTTTGCTGCGTTCAAAATCCTGAAGATCTGTAAAAGACAAGCCAGAAGTTATGTGGCCTTAAACTGCACTGGACTGCGAGACGTCTGTTCTATGTGGCAGGTTCGCTGTCAAGTGGATGTAATAATTTTAGCATTGAAAAAAGGAATTAATTCCGTATATTAGTCCATGTTACGTGGAAAAACTAGTTTAGAGAACGGATGTGGGAAGAGCTTGGAGTAATTACGGGCGTTATTGTTGGCGTCTGTGATGTCAGACTTAGTGGAAGTTGTGCGTATTTCATCTCTTCTGTTCACGGTGGAATGACCCACAAGGTTGAATATACTGACATCAAGGTCATTTGCTAAGCGTTAGAGGCAGATTAGCAACTACATGCATTAGTAAATGTGAGAACAGGGTTTCTAATTAGAGAGAATTGCGTTGAATGTCTTACGTTAAATTCAAGATTCCAGCAACGTTTCCCGTTTCCACTTTTCCTTGGGACCAACTGCACAGAAGACGGTGGATGTTGTTTGTACTGCTGTGTGGTAATCGTGAACCAGTACTGTGTTTTTCTGACGTTTCTCACTTCTGTGTCAGTTCCAGCTCCTTAAAATGACAAATTCTAATTACTTTTCCTGCTTGATTTTACTGCATTAAAAGGAAGAGTGGCGTAGTAGTAATGATTGGTAGGGACAACATGTCCTCCGTCACTTTTTATGTGTTTGTTGCAAGAGGTCTATAAAATGAACATATGAGGATGTCACATGTGTTAGCCTGTAGGCTGTGTTACATCTTCGAAACCACTGAACTAATCCAGATAAAATTTGATATTGGGTGTTCACGGCAAACATGCTTGGATGAATTTAATTGTTATCCGTATAGTCCTAGTGCGCCTAAGAGTGACGAGGTTACAGGGGAGTGGAGAGATTGCGTAATGAGCTTCATGATCTGTACTCATAAAATATTATTCGGGTGATCATATCGGGAATAATGAGATGGGCGGGAAATGTGGCACTTAAGGGGGAGAGGAGATGTGCATGCAGAGTTTTGGTGGGGAAACCTGAGGGAAAGAGACCACTTGGAAGACGTAGGTGTAGATGGAAGGATACTCTCGTAATTCATTTTCAAGAATGGGATGGGGGCATGGCCTGAATTTATCTGGCTCAGAATAGGGACAGTTTGCGGGGTCTTGTGAGTGCGGTAATGAACCTCCGGGTTTCATATACGTGGGTTTTCATGACTAGCTGAGGAACTGTTAGCTTCTCAAGAAGGGTTCTGCTTCGTGGAGTTAGTTAGCTAGTTAGTTAGTTAGTTAGTTAGTTGGATAATTAATCTTCCCAATGCGACGCATACTTTATACGAATCACAAATAGCATTTTATTAATTTTTTAAAGAACGGTTTGGCCTCATTGTATGAAATCTGGCACTGACGTGAACCAAAGACAGTATGAAGAAAGCCTCTATTTAATTTAAATATGTTTGATGCGACGTATGGGCTTTACAACGGAAGGATATACGTGGTCGTAGGCGTCGTTGGCTATGGCTGTTGTTTGTCTCCTGACGTTAGCAGTTAGTAGCATTTATGTCTGCCTTATGGTTGGTTTGCATGGTGATGGAACGTTTTAATTTTTTACGCACTCTATGGACTAGTTGACTCATGGTGCAAACTCCTTTTGAAACGCTGAGAGTCTTTCAACTGCGCAAGAAATTTTCGACCATTTATGGGGCCCGAATGGTCTTTATCGGCCCCTTAAAAACCTGTCAGTGGTCCATAATTTGTCAATTTGAAAACTGCTTTCTGGAGGTGGAAATACGGAACGAAGTAATGCGGACTTGTATATTGACTCCATAAGTGGCGTCTGGCTCACTTTTTCTACCACCACAAGAGTGGAGCATTGTGTGGTGTGTTTAAAATTAAAAAAATCGACTTCGGAGTGTACAAAAGTAATAAAACTTGCACGTGGAGTGGACAAACGTAACAAATTTAGCTTTGGGGTGTAGAGAGGTAATGCAATTTAGACGTTGAATGTACAAAATTATAAAACTAATTAATTTCTAATTATTGTTATTATTTCCAAAGATGGTCAACGACCGCTGACCGACAGTTTTCCTGTTCCTAATATTCTAATCCTTAGTTAATGTGCCTGGTGGTCAGTGCCTTGGGTCGGTTTTGGGGTTAGGCCGCGTAGAAGATTGAAGATTTTCTGACGTAATGACAAGCATAGTTGCCATCTTCAGGGTGAAACCTGAAGATGGCAACTGCAGCTTTTACCAAAACGCAATAAATTTTCATTTCTGCACGCGGTCTAACTCCGAAAGCCAACCCAAATCTGTCACCGAAATCATGGATTTGAATGCTTCAAGAAAGTAAAGGCAAAATTGTCCCTGTTCACGCCATTAAATCTTGTAGGAGGCATAGAGGTATAGCTCCACTCATTGTAATCTCGGCATTAGATGGGGGTGAGTTTTTAACTCCATGCTTCGCCCACTGTACCGCCCGTGAAAGAACTCCGGTATCCAACAAAGTACGAGTACCTATCGAAGTACGAGAGGAAAATCATGTTTCCTGTCACTAAATATTGTATCTGTCACATATGGAAATCAGTGACCGTACGTAGAGATGTGAAGTATGAAAGGAAGCCTCTCGTATTTTTGAATGAACTTCAAACAAAACCGTTAGGGATTTTGGGTACTTCATTGTGTGTACAGTATTTCCCTTTTGTGGAGGACACATTGGAAATGGGACGGTTTTCACTGTTCCCTGGGCAGTATTTCTGCTACAAGGCAGTTACGTCTTGCATTCGACATTCTTGCTTTAATTACCGAAGCCTTCAAATAGTGAATCCTTACGCAAAGACAGATTTTGGTTAATATCCTCGCAACCAGAACGGTTACACTGAATGTTAATTGGCATTAGGTTTCTTCAAAATACTACCTATTCCACATCGGTTCACCGCGGAGGCCTGGTTTCGATCCTAGGCCGGTCAGTGTGGGGTGTGTAGTGTACGAAGTGGCAGGTTTCTCTTCGCATACTTCGATTTTCCCCTGTCAGTATCATTCCACCAGTGCACCATACCTGTATTTTATTCATCCACCACAATCGCTGTATAATTTTAGCAACTGACAGCGTCAGTAAAGCACTTCTTTTTCTGTCTCTCTTCCCTACCGCTTGTGAGAAGCTGCTGTTTTTTTGTTGGTGTACGTATTTGAAGAGACTGGGGTAATGTAAGTAAACTCTTAGGGAAAGGTTGTGCCCTTCGGGGATTGAACCAGGAACGTCCTGAGTGCAAGTCATGTGCTGTGCCATCGACCTTACCCTGCTCGGCGCAGTACCGCTGAATGCTGAAAAGCGTATGGTCACTGTAGCAAGGTTGATTTGTGTTTTACGTTTTGGTTTGTTTGTGCGTGGAGGAGTATTTGTAATGTGAGCAGCTGGCTTGTAATTTCTTTTGATGAAATTTATTTATTGTAAGCTTTTAAAATTGTGCGGCGTAATGTTCGGTGTTTTGTTGATGGTTCAGCGATCTTAATTTTACACATTCAATGATGGCCACCGAACCGCTGCGTTGTCGGCAGTCGGCTACTTCACGTAACTGAAGGTGCCTCTATTCCTGTAAAGGATGTGCCATAACATTGCGATTTTGAAGATATTAGGTTCTTTATAATGGGAATTCTTTGTGTGGATGATAGCGTAGTGTAGGCGTAGACTGTATTATCAATGTTTCGGAGGTCCGTATTGTCTCCATCTTCAGTCAAAATCGTTATGTAGATAGGCGGTATGTGAGATAATACATAGGAAATAGAGCTCACTACAGCCATACGGTGCCACTACGTAGAAACAGGGTTCGCAATGGACTAGAACCGCTGTGAAAAGTTTAAACCTTCTGTAACTCAATTTTAAATGACCCATAACCGCGCTTTAAGCAATTAGATATGATGTCAAAACCCACAAGTGCACATACCATAAGTGTATAATATACTTTCATACCCTTATGTACATTTTTTGTTTTTGATATATTTTCTGTAAGGTCTTTAGAGTAACAACAAATTGCTGGAGGACTCAAGAATCTGATTTCCTATTGCGTAAGAGTATGGTACTACTACAGTTCCTAATATTGTACTTGTTTGTAGGTATGATGTAACAACCGAGTGTAATTTAGTTGCTGGCTTAGGATGCCGGGTTTATCCGTAGGATGTGCCAAACGATCGAATTTTACCCAGGGCACATTTCCGTTGTTGTTTGCAGTTGGGAATAAGTTACATATTTTTGTTGTTGATCTGGGATAACCAGTTAGATAGTGACTAGGATAGGGCTAGACAGCTGAGGAATCTGGGTTTGGTTCACGGCAGGAGCAAGACGTTTTTTCCTGCAACACGGCTTTCATACTTGCTGTGGGCTCGTACCGGCCTCGTATTCAGTGGCTACCGGGAGGTCTTTCTTCGGTAGTAAAGGAACTTGTGTATGTACATGAAACCGTACTTTGCAGTGACATTTCAGTAATGGTCCGAGGGCTGTTGCAGAGGCTGGTTTGTTTACACGTGATAATTTGAGCAAATATACAGTGCGACTGAACGATTGAAACAAATTTGGTTTCAGTTTTTCTGTTTCGAAAGATTAAGTGTTGTAGCAAACAAAACAACAACAACGACGACGACAGCAAACAAACAAACAAACGAACAAACAAACAACGACTCTTGCTGTTATTTAAAATTACGCTATTTGAACCCGGTTGAGAAGGTCAGTTCAGAGTCAAAACCAGAACCAGTGTTTGAGATGTAAGCGAAAAGTCAGGAGACCAGATCAGTCGTTATTTTCCTGGCGAGCCAGAAGCATTTGAACATAGCAACTTTCTCCCACCGCCGGTACTTGTAGCGTATATTGAAAACAAATTTACGTCACATCAGGTGTGATCTGAGTTGCTTCGTAAAATTCGATAACCGAGGGAAAGAGTTGGGCCACACGGAACTTGCATGCAGCCAGCATGACAAACAACGACGGAACTGGTGTTCTGTTTAAAGTGGGGATATTTGCGTTTACAGCCTTTGCTAGCAACAGCCAGTATTTCAAAATGCCAGGTCACTTGTACAGGTACCACTTGCGGTACTTAAATATTCGTACGTAGATTTGAGTTGTTCGTACTTCAAAATAGATTGGAAATTTAAGCCAGCCGGGAGCATCATAATTGTGATGCTGAGACTCTCGCACTTAATTCATCGTCTGATTCAAGCAGGTTGCCGAAATCGTTGGCGGAAAGTTTTCCACCATTATTAAGATTCTGTGTCCTGTTTTTACGGGTTTCTTGAGTCTTTATTCTATTCCTCTTGCTGTGACAATGCCTAAAATACACGCCTTTTACCTTCGTAATTCGTATTACGTAATTTTAGCGCCAACACGGCCATATTCCCGATTATTCGGTAGCATATATATGAAAGGATACTAACAGTAAACATTCTATTCTAAAGTGGGAATACCATATAGGGTAAAGCATTATACGACTAGGCCACGGGCTAGACGACCAAACAGTTGTTCGATTACTGGCAAGTGCAAAAGATATTTCTGTGTTGTACAGCGCCCAGACCGGTTTAGAGCCGACCTAACCTCGCAGTGAATGGGCTCCGGCGGAACGTTCCTCGGCGATAAGGCAGCCGAAGTTTGGAACGTGACCTTTCACTGTCAAGTAGTATCGAGGTAAAGAATGCATGGAGCTGTACGTCCACTCCCACTTCTGCGCTAATGACGCAGTTATTGATTCAGAAGAGGCACAGCTTCACCTTGCTGGTATTGTTCTTTCTAACTTGCGAGGAATGGCGCTTCATGCAAAGCACGATGGTGACTTAAAAATTAATGGAAGTTCAGATTATATAAGAAGTAATGATGGAAAGGTTGAAGTGCAAACGATATGTATCTTTCGAGTTCCATCTAAACCTGCATACCACATGGTCACCTACATAGAGCGACATATACCAGAGGTCGTATTGATACAGTTGACTCTCCTGATGACGAGCACTTGGTTGCTCGAAACATGTAGAGAATTGGAATAAAGAAATATAAGAAAAAGAGTTGTGCGTCAAGTTGGTTATTTACAAAGACTGTATCTTTTGTATTTCAAATTGATTGATTTTATTATATTGTGAGTGATGATAATTCTCTGGAATAATTTATCGTTGAGTTATCCTTTGATTACGCTAAGTGAGAACTGTGTGATTCTTCCGAGGGCGTGAAAACTGTTTAACTTGAGGAAGAATGACAGTTCAGGATGAGGGGACATTAACCCTTATCCTGCTAACGTGGAGAATATGGTGAGCTCCTAACAATGCCAGCAAATGGCAGATGGGATTTACCTCGGCGTTTAAAGGGTTAATGTGTGAACCAGGACAAAGTTAAAGAATGATGGGAAGAGTGTCGACTGTGACATGCATTCAGGGTAAGGAGGATATCAGTCAGCATATCCAGGACGATCGCAGAATCGATGGGTACGAAGCCACGTCTGAAATGAGCATCAGTCCTAGAAAGAGGATACCGCAAAAATGGTTTTAAGATTTTGTAAAGAACGTTTTATTCCGGTGGAATCAGAAAACATGTCCATTAGTCGCACAAGCTTAAAAAAAACGCGATGATGTGAGAATATTGTGAGATGTGCGCTCTTGTGGGATATTGTGGGATATTACGCAGCATAGAATTGGTAATACCTTTCCGACGTTCCCTGAAACGTCGGTAAGGAATTACCACTCTGTGCTGCGTAATATCCAAGAAGAGTGCAGTTCTCATCCAGGGCTACATTGTGGCGGACGCCTGAAATCACGTATTCTAACTTCTACACTAAAATTTCGTTAATAACGGCGTAGCTTATTATTCGTACAGAAATTCTACACGGCCTGAAATCAGTGAGGCGGTTAGGCTCTCGTGGTTTCCTTGCCCCATGTTCTGATAGAAGTAGTTTCAGTAATCAGATGTCTGCATCTTCCGCGTACTTGCAGATGTTCCGGCTGAAACCCTCTAATTACATATACTTAAATTTTCGAGCTCGAAACTCCTCCAGACCAGGATGGAGGGGTGTACTCTGTCGGAGTAGTTTATAAATGTAATGTTCCCGACTTCGCATTCTGCGTTGCTCTTCATGTAAATTTATTGCGGATAAAAATCGACTGTTGCAAAGCTAATGGAATTACAGGTATACCGTATCTCCTGCTGCATAGAGTCGGAAGATGTGACTGTATTATGTTAAATATTTGTCATATCGAAAAGTATTTTAAAGTTGTTCATCGTAACGGTGCCAAAGTTTTACATCGTGTACTTTTTAAATGAGAGTTTTTGGAAGTTTTCACTTGTTCCCTTGCAAAGCATGTGTTACAGGGTGGTCATGTTATAGTGAAGAAAAATAGACGCTGGCTTTTCATCGCGGAGGCCCGGGTTCGCTCCTAGGGCTTATCCGTTTGGGATTTATGTTGGAGAGTGTGGTACTGGCTCAGGCTATTGCCCCTGCCCTTCGGTTTTCACTTGTCAGTTCTAATTCCACTAGTGCTCCATATTAATTTTTTAGTCGTCGAGGGATTGACAGCGGGCCCATTTAGGAGTTAATTTTACTAGACAGATTTTAGCTTAAAACCCCTTCCATACCGGACTGAATCGAAATACTTATAGAAGATTAAAATACAGACCGGTTCGGCGTTCCTATCATGCTGTTCTCGCAAAGGACACGTAAGATGTAAGATTAGAAGACACGCCAGTTTCATTTCTAGAAAATCTGTCTGAAAAAAAGTTGTAAATCTGTACCTTTACGCGCCATTACTTATGTTACCTTACTCTAGACGAACGCATACAGGCTAGGAGGTGTATGTTCACGTGTTTGGTGGTCTCCGAAAGACTGCACGAAGTTCCATTAACCCATGTATTAATTTTGTCACTTTTTATGTGTTCTAGTTACTGTTAATTGTCACAGAGGTTGTTAGTGTGCAAGGCCTTTTTAGTATACTTTTTTGTGTTTGAATTAATGCACAAACAGGTTTCCTGATTCTGGCTGTTCAGCACCTTGCAACTACTCTTCGAGGGTATATTAAAACGTCGTGTCGCAGTCAGTGACTTCCGATGGTCTGCGTGCTGTGTTGCCAGTGGCGCCGGTCTTCTCTTTCTTTTATGTAATTTGATCGCAGACACGATTTTCACATTGCTTCATGCCACACCTAAGGCTAGGTCAACTTCAGTGTAAATAGAAGTAAATTATATTACTTTGAAAGTAGGCTCTTATCTGTTTCTGCATTGCTGTTCTTAAGACATGTTCCTTTACCAGTGTGTCCACCACAAATCCCACGTGTACCGGCCTGGCTGGGTCATCTGAGGTGGGAAGCCGGTGACTGCCTCACCAATGACCCCTTATGTTATGTCTGTCACTTTCTAATCGCTAAGCAAACAATGCACTATACGTTTCTATCGATAAACTAATGTGTTTGGTATTGTATACCGTCGTGTGGTGCAGTTTCAGTATATAGTAGAACATATGTGTGTTGCCATATCTTTTTCGTTTTTAGAACTTCAGTGTAATGAAGGTAAAAACACTTCATTGTTTGTTCTGCAACGCACCAACTTTCATGTATCAATTAAGAGGTTAAAGTGCCCTGTCATTATTTGCGCGTATGTAGTTGTTTGAAGATGAGTGTGAAGTATTAATCTAACGCAAACCTACTTAACGGTATAAGTAAGAGTTTATGATGCATTAAATAGGAGGTCTCTTTGTTATAGTGCCGTGTATGCTGGCAAAGGAATACCCTGGCAGAAAACGGGTTTATTTCGCTAGGCAACTTTATGATGAAGATATTAAAATGTGCAAAGTTTTTATTAGAGCGGCACATATTGTATGTAGATACGATGAATTGCACGGTGTAAAATATTGAATTGTGCCACGTCTGTGGTGTAGTCGTTTACTGTTGCAGTAGAGGTAGGTCTCATTTTACTTACGCCAGGGATACGTTCCTGTAAACCGCTGCGCAATTCGGAGTCCCGCAGATCGCACACAAAATTCCCATCTAAAACAGTGTTAGGGGTTGACAACCTAATCCTACATAGTGTGTGACTTTACCAATAGTGTAGAGTACATATGTACTGTATATACAGTATATATATATATATATATATACACACACACATTTCTATACCCTGTACATGCATTTCTGTGCAATATATTCATTTCAAATTCAATAAAATTTAAGAGACTCACCTCGATAGATTTTGGTACCCTTCATTCCGATAGGATTGTGGTAGTCTTGCTACACAACGATACACTTTACTTCATGACTTAGCTTTCTTTAATTCTGTCAGCATTATCACGAATTGTACGTACGGTACTATGAGCGAGTCTAACATTACGGCAGATGTAAACAGTTCAGCTTTTTCAGATCGGCGTATTACGTTTGATTTCTCTTCTGTACTGATTGTCTTTCGCCATTTTTTAACTTGGGTTGCACTAGGGGGTGTAGATTTACGTTTCTCACTCATTTTGACATCAAAAGCCAATGCTGTTGAAGGCGGAACTACATCAGCCGCGTGACTATATCACCAACGTATTCAATCCATACAAGTGACTGGTGGTGTGACAAGTGACGTCACTTTCTGGTAGCCTCAACAAAAGACAAGTGCGGCCACGGATCGTCTGTGCTAAATCGCTTTCAACAGAAAATTATCTTGTATCATGTATGCCAAATCACGTTGAACCGTAAGTGATGGCGTAAATTCGAAAAAAGTTTTGTAAATTTTCAAGTTTCGTTCGAGTCGCGCAAAAGGAAATTGCGTAAAACGAGACCTGCCTGTATTTCACTGCATTTTACTAGTCTATATATATATATATATATATATATATGTGAGTGCTAACATGCCACTTAATATTGTACCAGTTATGTCGTCGATGTTTTTTATTATTGTGATATACGGTTGTTACTTCATTATTTTTTTAACAGCTTTCCTCTTTGTTGGAGTGTGACGAAATGTTTTATGTGGGCTGCAGTAAAGCATCCCAATTACACAGACGTACACCCTGTTGGGTACTGGATATTCATGCAAGTGTTTACAAGCACGTTTATCAAGTTAACATCTCGGGGGCAGTGCGTTGCAATTTACCACTGCCACCAGCTTCCGTCTTCAGGGAAGACTGGGTGAGCGGCAACTCTGCTAATAACGCCGTTCAAGTGAAAGAGAATCGCGCGGTATGGATTGCATTTTACAATGTAAATTACTACCAGCACAGCGTCAAGATCCTGCTTTGAATTTTTGGAGGATTTCCTGGCTTTCGAGATGCTCCATACCCAATATTCTGGAACGTTACAGCTGCTCGTCTCGCGAATGTTCGGAGGTCCCGTGTTCAAAATTCAGCATTGGGATCAGATATTCTCACTATAATTTTAATAGGTTTCCTCAGTTATTCCAGGCAAATGCCGGAATAATGGCTGACAGACTACGACCGTTTTCTTCTGCATCGTTTCCAATTCATTATTCACTAATCCCATCGTGTGACACTGTAGTTTGGAATGTGAATGTGCGTGCCATTAAACAGACAATGAAAAATAAATAAACAAAGATATTTCGTTTATCACCCCAACGTTTGACCGGGATCTTGCCCTGTGTTGGACCGAGCAGGTTGGTTATGGTTTCTTCACTTGGTAATCAAATTCCGTTCTTCTGGGACATGACGTAGCGTCAATGGGTAATGAGTCCCGTCATTTCAACGCAGTGGTGTGTTCTCATATTCAAGTATCGAAATGTTCAAGGTTTCAGGGCTGTATGCGATCGTTTTCCTGGTTTTCCTCAGTCCTTCCAGGCGAATGAAGGGGTGTGCATTGAAACAGGCCACAACTGTCTATTTCTTCTAAATTTTTAACTGTACCCCTGTCCGTGATACTCATCTCATATACTGTGTACTCAAGACATCCTTTGTAGCTGCCTCAGCGTAATTAAATGCCACGTAAATTAATCATTTGATGTCATATTGACGTTATAAGGAGAGCGTGGGAGGACCTTGCGTCCTGTATGCATATTGTGGCTTGATCTTTTACCACGACTTTTTCAGACACCACTTACAGATAACGAATTTTGCATGCTAAAATGTGGCGTTTGTTATTCATTTTTGCGCTGAATTGATTTGGTGTGTCGCCATAGCGTATTCCTTCATTTGTTTGTTAGGGTCTCGTAAGTTACGATCTGTTTGAGGAGATCATCCCGTTTGAACCCCTACGTCAGGCGTTGAAATAGTAGGACACATGTTGAAATTCTGCCCGGAAAGAGTAAAGCGAAGAGTGCCGGCGGTAAAGCGGCTGGAGCGTGCGGGTTTATGTGATATTTCTGGTAAACTGTTCCATCTGTTTTTATCGGTTTAATTGTGTTTAAATTAAAACTATTTTATATTTAACTGCGTGGGAAAGTTCAAGTTATTTTACTGTGCACGAACTGTAGTGTTTCACGGCTGCCGGTGGTAAAGACGTAGTCGCACTCTACCTGTGGTAGATACTAATACTTCGTGTTGATAGAATGTTGATTACATTATTCAGATATTTCTGTTGGAAGTACAAACTACACTGCAAAATAAAAGAGGGGTTCGTACCTGCCATTTTATTGAGCCTCGAGGGTGATGTGACCTTTGCTGTTGTGAATGCTTGGAGTTCCGTATCACTGCCTGAAGTACTAATTTTGTAGTTCCTTGCACAGATGCAAGTGCTGCTGCTGCTGCTGCATCTTGGCATTGCAGCCTTGACTAATTTTGTTGAATTGCAGAGCTCTGTCGATACAACACGCAGGACTTATTGAATGCAGCATTGGTTCATCAGAAGGCCTGTTTCTTCGCAAGTACAAAAGACAAGAGAAGAATGGGCGTACATTTTGTCCAAGTTAAATTCGGGATTTCGATTGCAATGCTCAACCAGTCGAAGATCTGTTGGGTCTTAGACTTCTCAGTCCCTAGGGACGGCAGTGGTGACTCTTGACCGTATTTAGAGCACAGCCGTTTACTTAATTCAAGATGGATGGAAATCTTTGGGCCGTTCATTTATTACAGGTCCACATCTTTGTCTCTGGAATGAAAGCATAGTCATACCTTTATGATGAATATTGTGGGTTGCGTTAACATTGTATTATCTGGTGGGTAGATATCAGTGTGTTCTGAGAAACATCCTCTCTCCATATCCTAAAGACGGAGGCAGTATTTTCCTTCTAATTGTTGGTAGTGCCAAACAACACGGTGTCGTAACCAACAGCAGCACAATGTGAATATTTCCCGCCGTGTCAATCGCATATCTTACGTATTTATGGCGGTGATGCAGAGTAAAGGCATCTCAGAGTGTTTGGTAACGGCATCGTATTTTTGAGATAGGCTTGTTAATCATTCATGGAACCGTCTTTGTCATGTTTGCCTTGCTGGAACGGTTCTAGGTTTCGGTGCAGTTGAAGCAAATTATATGTGTGTCAGCCACTGGATAGTCAGTCTGTTCTCTGTTGCTTTTTTTTTTTTGTGGCTTATTTTACGACGCCATCATTATCTCAGACTTTATTGATGTAGAGTTATTTTATGTGGTACGGTTATTGATGAGAATACGAAAATATTTGAAAAAAAAAGGCGGGGGGCGTCTTGTAGTCCAGGTGCTGTCCTGACATTTGCCTGGAGAGACCGAGGAAGGTCACGAAAATCTGCAATTGGAATGGCCCGGACAACAGTTATCCTGGCTTTCTTCCCGAATAAATGCATAGGGCAGGAGTGGCCAGCTACAAGAGCTTCGGAGCCGCACTTTACGAGACCACTTAGGCAAACGTACGGTAGCAACACTGAGAGAATACAGCTAGCGCTTTCGTTAGCGACACGGGAAACTACTGCTTGTTAGGGAACCCAGTAAGCCATTAATAAAATAAAACATTCCATATTTGATGGCTTCTTATTTTTGCAGGTGAATTTCAGTTAGTTATGAGTTCTTTCTTGGGGAAGTCTTTTAAAACGCCCCTCACGGTCAGCTTCATGTGCTTGTAGACTACCCGAATATTATTTTTTTTCCCTAGCATGTGTGAGCCGCGCCGTCATGTTGTGTTATCCCTGGCTTGCATCGTTAGTGCCACTCAAACCTGATTTTTTTTAAATTTTATTGAGGATATGGAATGCGGTTGGGTTTGGAAGTTCTGCTCTTCACAAATTTTCGGATGTAATTTCATATTTCAAGGCAGGGCGTTAGGAGCTTGATGCGTTATCTCATTACAGGGTTCCATTCTCGTTGTCTTATGTTTCATCTTGGGAACCCTGTAACGGATGTCAATGACATTTGGCGTGGAATGTCCACACTGAAGGTTGTGGGACTTATTTTATTTAGGACCCTACGATACGAATATTTTACCTTCTAGTCCGGCTTGTTAAATATGGGTTACATATACATTCATCCCAGAAGTTACGTCTTATGTGGTACTGAGAAGGGCGACGTTAGTCTATACGACGTATGTCAAGACAGATTTTCCCATAAACGCAATGTTAAAGTGGGGAGGATGGTTCCAGGGAATCTATTATGACCAAGACAAAAGAGATATTTGTACTTACCAAAGTTTACAGAAAATATGTCAAAAATGACAATTCGTGGAGGAGGTAGTCCCTCTTGAGCTGAAGGGGGTCATGTGGATCATCGTCTTCAGTGTCCAACAGCACAGTTGGGGAGGCACGAGTCCCTGAGGGTGACCTGAAGGTATCAAGCACTGAAGCCTGCCGGGACAAAGAACTTTTCTTCTCCTGCAGAATTTCATAGCAAGCAAGCATCCTAATAATTTTATGTTGCTGCTCGTTCGAACCGATGTCCTCAACACTTGAAGCCAGCTTCACTGTTTCCAACCGCCTCAGTGAACCTCGAAACGGCCATGGTCCTATCCTTAGGCTCAGGCTCAGGCTCAGGCTCAAGCACAGGCTCAGGTTCAGGTTCAGGCTCCTAAGCCTCAAGTGTGCTTTGCTTCCGAATATCAATCATGTGGTCGAGCGAGGGTTCCTGTTCGTGGGAGCTGAGCAACTGGAAGACATCTACAGCATCTTACGGACGAATTTGCGCACCTCCCTGGATGTACTGGGTTGGAGGGCAAACGACGTAAATGCGGAACGAAGTAATTCGAGACGGTGTATATCGGGGGATGATGGTATGTGGCAAAAACAAGTACCCGAAGAGCCATAAGGTGTGTCTTATTTGGACGTGTAATTTTAAGGGTGTATCAGCATGATGTCGCTGTGTGTAATTGGATAATTACACGTTTATATGGTGAGGCTGAACACAACAACGCAGAGCACCGGTGGATGGAAAATCAAAATAGAACACAATAATCTTCTTGATTTCGCCTTGTTCTGAATGTTGTATTCTTTCTTCTGGGTGAATCCCCGGAATCTGAATTTTATGTGTCGACGTTTCGGAACACCTGTCTGTTCCAACTTCGTATTTGTACCACCTATGAAGATGAAACAGTGTTCCGAAACGTCGGTGCATAAGATTCAAACGCCGGGGTTTCACTCAAAAAAAAGGCTACAGCGCAATAATCTTGCTTATTCGGTTACCGATTTTCACTTCTCTTGGTATGGGTTTAGAAAGCGTGCACCTATATTTGATGCCGCAAAGCCGGCCTCTATTTCTGACATCTAGACTACTCGTGTCACCGAATAGCATGATTAGACCACGCCGTTGTCAAAGAGGGGACCGTGCGTTCTGCTTCGGTCTTCTGTATGTCGCTTATTTGAACTCGTATGTTACATAGGTTATTCGGAAAGTAAGTACCGTCTGCGCATATCTCTCGCGCATCCTCGAGACTGTTACTTTGCGCATGTGCAGTGACTTCCTCTATCAATTGAGAAGCTACAGATGCCATTTCATGAAATTCGTATTATGTTTATGTTTGTTCCCTTGCGTTAAACTTGTTTAAGACAATTGAATGGGCCGGCGACTGTGAAATGCGGTCTGTAATTCGTTTTTTGAACGCTTGGAATGTGCTACCTAGTGAGATTCATCACCAGATCTGTCAAGTGTATGGTGACAATGCGATGAGTGATGGCATGGTTAGGAAATGGGTTCGGATGTTCAATAAGGACGAGAGAACGTGCACGATGAGGCGCGAAGTGTGCGTCCATCTTTG
>Ga0123357_10003468_pt1 | contig 18107 bp, 6 predicted proteins | sample TergutEmb28metaG_FD_89873 | JGI IMG/M metagenome (GOLD analysis project Ga0123357, IMG submission 89873) | Embiratermes neotenicus P4 segment gut microbial communities from Petit-Saut dam, French Guiana - Emb289 P4 | ecosystem: Host-associated > Arthropoda: Insects > Digestive system > Gut ... | reverse complement strand
CTTATGAACCGGCCGCCTTTACCCCCAGGAAATACTCCTGGTACTCATTTCTGTTAGAGGCTGAGTCGACCCCAGGGCCATAGTGCGATCAGATGGATTTTATGTCAGTGAAAAATCCACTGACACCAGTTGGGATCGAACCAGCGACCTTCCGAATTGTAGCACAGCACCTTCACCACTGCGCCATCGCGCAGCCAACTGTAGCAATATTAAAAATGAGGAGAGAAAAGAAAAGAAAACAAGCTCTACCGGTAACATAGAGTTCAGTATGTGCGGCTCATGAAAAATCTGCCAAAGGCGTTACTTTGCACTTCCGTGTTGCATCTGCAACCTGTTCACAGTTAACAAATAAACAGGAGATGGAGTGTAAGAAGTATCCCGCTCAAAGAATATTACACACGCGCTGCTGGCCGCGTTGCTGTATAGGGGCAGATGACGTCACACATTACACAGTAATCAGCCCCGCAAATCCCGGACGGTACTGTTCTCCGTAGAGCGGACGACATCCATTGCAGCACAGCGACATGTGACGGCTCTTTAGTGCTCGGTTCCGCGTTAAAAACAAATCTCTGTGTGTTTTGATGGCGAAAAGCCAACGACGAAAAGAAACTTTAGTTTAACTTAAACCTGACGTTGAGAGCACTCTTTGGTGTAAACACTATGACGTTTCTCTCATTTGCATTCATTTGTAGACGTTCTATCAATACTGGTACACCAACGCTGATGATTTATTTACAGAATTATTTGTAATTCGATATTTATATACACAGCATAAGACACCTAACTTGCTTACTACCAAATTACTCTTCAGTGTGGTCATAAAACAGCCTATGGCGACGCGCGTACCAAAGAAACTTGTTCCAAGCAATTAGTTTCATGCAACGTGAAACTAAAGTTGCATGAAATTGGCGCTTTGATTTTTATTACGAAAAAAGCAAATGCTTTCGTTAAATTTCAGGAAACCACTGCCACAGATTATCCTACGTAACGGACAACTTATTCCTGCGTATTATTCAGCACACACCCAAACCAGTTCAGCAAGGAGAAGCACAAAAATATTTGTTCGGCTCCTGTTCGTGCGTGACGTGACAACTGCTTTCCTGGTCGATGGAATGGGCGTGGAGGAAAAACAGACTGGCCGCTTGCTAAGTCCCTATCTTACTCAGTGTGATTTCTTTTTGTACAGCTGGGCCAAAAAGGAATGCGTCCATCAAATTCAAAACAACCGACAAACCGGGACAATAAATTCGAGATATTTTCGCCAAGGTTCTTCATGACTTCTTCAGGAATTATACTGATTCCGTGTCTTTCGAGAGCCAGTCTCTCACAGCGTAACACACTACGCACACCTATAGTCAGGCGCATTCTCAACAACGTACCCTTACACAACGCGACATGCTGCCACAGCACCCTATTAATATAGCCAGTCTCTCGCAACGTAACACACTACGCACACCTATAGTCAGGCGCATTCTCTACGATGTACCCTTACACAACACGACATGCTGCCACAGCACCCTATTAATACGTGGAATTAATTAATGAGTGTTTTTAAAATGACTTTAGCAAGGAACAACGTAGCTCCCTGAGGATGATCTTGGGATCGAAACATGTTGGAGCGATGTTAAATGTTTTAAAGTGAAATTTTATGTAAGTGCATTAGTTGGTGTGATAGTTAAAGTGATTCTACAAAATGGACGTTGCAACAATAAAGATAGTTAATGGTTTAGTTTAGAGTCGCCACACAGGATAAGTAACCGGGGTTATAGATATTCACAATTATCAGAACTTCATAGCGTATCTGCTGTATTGAAGTAAGTAATACAAGAGTAAGATTTCACTAGTACACATAAATATTGAGCCTTAAACAAGAACAATAGAAAGAGCTGTAAATTTTATAAAATTTAAATCTACAAAAAATAAATATGTATTAAACGAATGGAGATAAAAAGAGACACGGAACACGTGTCGTTCTAATAAGATTATTACACATATAAAAGTTTTGTATTTTGCGCAATTTGTATGTGCACATTTCATCTTTATTATTACTATGTATATGGTTTTGGTGGGGAAACCGGAGGAAAAGAGACCACTGGGGAGACCTAGGTGTAGATGGGTGGATGATATTAGGATGGATCTCCAGGAGGTGGGATGTGGGTATATGGACTGGATTGGGCTGGCCCAAGATAGGGACGGGTGGCGGAGGCCTGTGAGTGCTGTAATGAACTTTCGGGTTCCATGAAATGCGGGGAATTTCTTGACTAGCTGCAAACCAGTCAGCTTCTCAAGAAGGACTCTGCGCCATAGAGTAAGTAAGTATCAAGGTGCAACGCTACGTAAAGCTTGGCAATACCTCCTGTCAATCCGTCAACTTCTCTCTGATTATAACACCATTGATCGAAACATGGTGTATATGAATTACAAGGTGTTTAAATACCAATGTGCCTAATGTGATGATACCATTTTGTGTGTAAACAAGAGCTAATTTATACAAATATCTTACAGTTTCTAATATTGAATATTCGTTTACAACGACGCAGTCATGTTACGTAATTAGACACAACGCACACGCACGACAGTTGAGGAGCCCTCGCCTCCGGCACAGAGCAATTGTGCCACAGAAGAGTGTGTTTCCGTGTTATCTGTAATTGCATTAGTAACAAGGAAGCACATCGACCACGGAGACGCCCAACGCTCCTACGTGATGAAACTTCTGTTGCCCATTTCGAGACAGTTGCGTAATAATCAGCAAACAAATACGACCTTCCCTTCATTAGCAGACACAAGTTTTTGCTCTTCAATCATTCAACTCACGCTAAACAAAACACACATCTCTACACTGAGAACAAAACCACATGACCTAACTACTATCAATTTGTCTTCATTGTGGCTGTGAGCTGGTCTGTTTGTTGGTTTCTGCTTCTACCAGTATCAACAGCCAACCCTTAAGTCTCACTGGTTACGTCACATACCACCGAGTTTTAACAATAAGCACAAATAGAGTCTTAGAACATTAACCCTTTAAGACGAAGCGCAGACTGCTTCATTTAAAGACCCAGTTCGTACCGCGCTGTAAACACTTTTCATCTGCCTTATAAAAACCAATCAGTTTATGTTATATTTCGTGAAAGTCGCTGTTTCTTCTGAGATAAAACACAAAACACCCAAACACGATGTGGACGGAATGTACAATTGTTTTATGTTAAACCTGTTGGTACATCAGGTAATCGGTAGGCTTTAAAGGGCTAACCATACTCTCAACATATCGACGTTTGAAGCAGCATTTCTATGACGTCATATATGTGTATACGATGTCAACATATATTTTAGAAAAAGCGGAAGCATTTCGGTAGGAAGCTACAAACAACCGTCAATCGCGTACAGCCTGCAAGTCAAACTCACTATATTGCAGCAATATTTCTTGGTAGGGTTGATCGTGTAGAATGACGATACACTTGGCTCATCAACAAGGTAAAGTCTAAGAAAATTCTCTTCTGTCGAATGATCCCCGACTTCCGAAAGATCATTGCTTTGTGGAAGGTTCCCAGGCCTCGGCCATTTGTCCTTCTGATAAATGCAAAGTGTAAATGAAAATGAGTATGGATCATCAATGGAATGTACTGCTAGGGCAAAACCGAAGTACTGGGGGGAAAACCTCTATCAGTGCCTGTTTGTCCAACACGAATCTGACATGGTCTGACCCGCGATCGAACAGGGGATCCCGCCGTGCGGCCGGTAACTAACTTCTTGAGACACGGCACTGTGCATTAAAGACTATAATGACCTGGATTTTATTTAAAAGTTCAGCTCGTACCGCGCAGTAAACACACTCTGTCTAGGTTACACAAACCAGTCAGTAAATGCTATACAGGGAAATAATCGCTGTTTGTTCTGAGATCCATACAGAACACATAAATACAGTGTTTGGGGCAGAACGTAGAATTGTTGATTGTTAAACCTGGTGGTACATATAGTGACCAGTGGGCTTTGACGGTGTTATATCGATTACAACATAGATTCAGTCCGTACCGCGCAGTAAACAAACACCGTCTCTGCTAAACAAACCAGTCAGTTAATGCTGTAGAGGGAAATAATCGCTGTTTGTTCTCATATCCACACAAAACACATAAATACACTGTGGGGGCAGAACGTGGAACGGTTGAGTGTTAAACCCATTGGTACATGTAGGAAACACTACACTTCGAGAGTTTCAGGTACTTAGATATGACTACCATCACGTAAAACACAAAAATATGGAATTAGGCTTCAAAACCCATTCGCACAAGAAAACTTCCAATTCGGCAGCCACTTGTAGCTCCGAGAGGGCAGTTGAACACGCGGAAGGCTCGCTCTGAATAAATTAGTGGGACAGAATTGACCGCGACGTACGGAGCAAATTTATCGTGGGGTAGGTTGTAAGGGAACTAGGAGGTCCGAATGACGAACTGCGGACGCGACGGCATAGGAAGTGCTGTCATTACAGCGAAACTTAATAAGGAAGTTAGAATTGTAATGGAATATTTGTTATGAACTGAGCCCCCGTCATTTACAGGCTGGTAGCACTATTCATGAGTATGATGCAAAAGACAGGTTACGCCGCTGGTTTTATCATCGCCACTCTGCACGATGTTGTAAAGTTGTATTTACAGATACACGTTTATATTTTCAGCGTTACTGGTTGTTTTTATTCCTGAATGCAGTTCCACGTACAAAAGCAGGGATGCAATTAAAAAAAAAACCCAAAAACTGGAACACGTAATAACGTTTGGATGTCGGGAAGGGGGAGGAGAAAACAAAAGTGTCCCCCTCCCTCACGCAATGAAATAAGCTGAATATTTTATTACTTTTACTGAACCCATGAAAAACTGATATAAAAATCACAGCTTATGGATAAAATAATTAAATAATATTAATATTAATAATAGGAGGCACGGCATTGAAATTTAGTTCAATTACTAATTTTTATGTAAATATCTGTTCCTTAACCTTTGCAGTATTAGTCTATACTTTCTTTTTACCATTGCGCATCAACCGCCAGTGGGCCAGGGTCTCCTCATTATCGTGGCTACACGATCACACTCAGACGCACCACATTCGGTAGGACTCCTCTGCACGAGTGATCGGCCCGACGCAGAAACCTCTACCTGGCAATACACAACACTCACAGAAGACCTACTCAGGCGGTATTCGAACCTGCAATCCCATCAAGCAGGCGGCCGAAGACCCACGCCTTAGACCGCGAGGCCACTTGGATCGGCCAGTCCAGAGTATACACGTATAATCTCTAACCTCCTCATCTTCCTCTCCCTCTGCTGTTCCTCCCTGTTTGTGGCTGGCTCTTAGCTATCCTAATTTACACGTCCGTATTTCTCCCACTGCAGACAAATTTAAGTTTACTGTCTGTTGTCAGAAATATCACATTCTTTTGACTTTGCAAAAACCGGGACATTTGGCGCCCCGAACCGAATTTCGCGGGACGCCGAGACACAGCTGTCTCAACACGTAAAACCAGGCTCGTCTCGGGAAAACATGGATGAACGGGATTCGCCTACCAAAGACAGAGTCCGAAGTGTAATTGCGGGGAACAGAGACTCGATTCTGGCATTGCCGCCAATGAAGAAGCTGCAGCGCATCCCATTTCCACTGCCACAACACACCTGCATACTGTCAATAAAATTCCACTGCCACAACACATCTTCATACTGTCAATATAAATCCACGGCCACAAAAAACCATCATAGTGTCAATATAATTACACTGCCACAATATATCTCCATCCTGTCAATACAATTCCACTGCCACAACATATCTTCATACTGTGAATACCATTCCACTGCAAAAATACTCCAGCTTTACGACAGAGTATCTTCAAAGTGTTTATAAAATTCCACTGCCACAGTATAACTTCACACTGTTTATAAAATTCCACTGCCACAGTTTCACTTTACACTGTTTATAAAATTCCACTGCCACAGTATAACTTCACAGTGTTTATAAAATTCCACTGCCTTTATAAAATTCCACTGCCACAGTATAACTTCACAGTGTTTATAAAACTCCACGGCCACAGTATAACTTCACACTGTTTATAAAATTCCACTGCCACAGTATAACTTCACACTGTTTATAAAATTCCACTGCCACAGTTTAACTTCACACTGTTTATAAAATTCCACTGCCACAGTTTAACTTCACAGTGTTTATAAAATTCCACTGCCACAGTATAACTTCGCAGTGTTTATAAAATTCCACTGCCACAGTATAACTTCACACTCTTTATGTAATTATTGTCGGACAGTACCTTTTATGTTTTTCTTCTCTAAAAAGTTTAGAATTTCTGCCACCAATGTGTAGCAAGGAGCACAAAAAACGTCCATTGTGTTTACCGCAGTGTAAGACGACCCTGCACACACAACGACCGAACCACCCTCCACCACCACTCCCCAAACCGCTACTTCATATTCTTCAGTTTTCATTAACATACCTATAAGAAATTCATAGTTAAGTACATATGCGATTTTATGGCGACTCCCTGTCTTCAGTTACTTCTTTAAAAGAATCTCGTATTACATCCCAGTCAACATAATACATAACATACCGTCAGTTTGACATTCCTTCGCCACTCTCACAGTATATCCTTCTATGTATCAAAATGAATTTGGTTCAGTGGATGTGGCTTGTATTTCCCGCACGAGTGGGCGACATTCTAGGGCACAATCTACTGATCCGCCGGCGTCGAAGGGTCTGTCGTCACTGGAAATGTTTGTACAAAAAATCGTGCAGCAAACGTACGTAGTTTAACATTACGATTTTCGACATTAACAAGACATTCGGATGACATGTGTAGCAGCCAGTATGAAATACAGCACAATATTCGGTAACTATAACATCGGAACCGCAATTACTAACTCAGGTGACGGTACCCTGCACTCTCAAGTTCCAGCAGCTGACAAGTACACACACCTAAAATAAGGTGCAACACACCACACGGTCCACAATGCTAAGGCACGGCCATCAAACTGTCCCACCATTTGTATACCACGTCGTGAAGATTTACAGGGAAAGTTAAGTTAAAATTCCACGCATTCTTGAATTCAGAAGCCTGGGTGTACTGGCGATGAGCGATCCCTGTCCCTGGTAAAGTAAGGGTATCGTACAGTGGTACTAATTTTTAGCTTAGGTAGTAGAAGCGAATGATCACGGGCAGGCTCTTTTACTCCGGGGAAAATCCGCCGATATGTACTGAAGAGGAGACGGGGTGGGTCCCAGAGCGTATCTAGACGCGTTGCACAATTTTTTACCCATGTCCCTGCCGGGAATCAAACTAACCTTTCCCTAGAGAAAATCCAACGGCAGTGTTCCAACCTGTAGCATTTGGATGACGTCACTTTACTAACTAACAATCTGCAATATCGTGGGGGTGTACAATTAAATGGCACTATTTTGTCCAACCAGTTTGCACGAACTGCATTTGTCTACAGGCTACATTTGTGTGTTTTCCATGCTGTCTGTTTTGGGATTATTCAAGTTACCTCTCAGCCCGTAATCAATACAAAGTGAGTCCCCTTTCAATAACACCTGTAAAGTATTGGACGAAAATACGCTACAGTGGTAACTGAAAACGGAATGAAACAAATGCGAGAGGGGAAAAAATAAGGGATTGAAAGTTAACGTGACGCACAATTGTAGAGACGATATAGACATCCGACAGGAACAAAATAAATATTTACAGTTCATAAAATATATTGAAGGAAACGCCTCCGTTTCCATAAACCCTTGTAAGGGGTAGATACTATATTTGTGTCTCAAATTTTGCACCTGCCTTCGTAAAATGACAAATAGCGTTACATAAACATGCATACATTTAAGCAAGAGCAATTCTTCCTCTAGGGTGTGAGACAGAGACACAGATGCTTTGGTTTCACCCTCCCGAGTCACAACGATTAAGGAAACTGTTGGGTTTATAAAAATCCTATCCAAATTTTTAGCACTTTCTAAAACACAAAACGGAGGATGAAATTTAACAAGAGGAAACTTTACTCTTAATCAGTCTTCAATTGGAACAAGCTTAATATTTCAGTCCCTAACAACTGACCACAGGGACTTTTAAATGTGTTTATAATTTAAAAAACCCCTTCTAAACTGCCTCTTCAAGTACCGAATACCTTACACAGCCCTCGGACAAGATAAATCAGACGCTATATCGGTCCTCTGACGTCTAGGGAACCATCTACAGTAAGCAGAAGAGAATGCCAAGTTCCAGTAAAGAGCAACTATTTATTCATTCATTTAGAAGTCTGTCTTACGACAGGTCCAAAGCCTCTTCCAAATCGAGCTCTCCACAGTGCGATCTAGAGCTTCCTCCTTCAAATGTGAGTATCCTTTCATTTCCAACTATTTATATGTTAATAAAAATCTAACCAGATACAACAGTAAGCAGATATTTATTTACTGCAAAGCTACCCTACATGTTTCGGGTGTCACAGTACCCATCATCAGGAGTACTAAAAACTGTAACCGCAGCCTCCGGTACAGGTCATAATACTGGTGCAGCTACTTCCATCCAACGTGGCCCGATCGGGCCACGTTGGATGGAAGTAGCTGTACTGATATTATGACCTGTACCGGAGGCTGCGGTTACAGTTTTTAGTACTCCTGATGATGGGTACTGTGACACGCGAAACATACAGAGTAGCTTTGCAGTAAATAAATATCGGCACACTGTTGCATCTGGTTGGATTTTTATTAACATTGAATTACGATGCACGGAACCATGAGCTTAAAAAGCAACTATTCATAATCTAGAGACCGGAGTTCGATTCGACATGTGTACAGGTAATCTGCTGACAAAGAAATAACCTTAATTTATGTGACATTACGATCTACCGCCTTTTGGTAGTGAATTTTAGCACACTTCATTGTGTGTGTCGTGTATATGTCACTAAGAACTGAGATCTGAAATTTAATGGTGCTACTTTCGTTTATTATGTGTTTACCTTCAATTGCATGATATTACACGCAACAAATAAAAATAACTGGTAAAGTTACCTGCAATTTTATAGACTATTCAACTAACACAGCCCTACGTCTCTATATACAAAGTCTTAATCCTGAAATATAAAAGGTTACATATTTTTCTTTCTTATTTGTAGCTCTTCTACCAACCCATTGTAGGTGTAGAGGGTTATTGCTTCACCTGATCGCACACATAGGCACATAGCACTCGGTAACTCTCCCTGGACGAGGGATAGGCCCGTCGCTTATACTTCTGCCTGTAGTACAAAACACACCACTCACAAGGAACAAACATCAATGCCCTCGGCGGGATTCGGACCCGAAATCCCAGCAAGGGAGCGGTTACAGCGCACGCCTTAGACAGCGCAGCTACCGGGATCGGCTAAAAACTACGTGTCTTCAAGAACAAAAATTATACGACTCCAAACCTGAAGGAAAACTTTCTTGGACTTACTGCTTTACATTAAAATAACATTCGGTTTATGTGTACATAACAAACGAAGTTATGGCACCAACATAACCAACTTACAGATATGTTTGATGTTTGTTGGACCGTGCATCATTGTGATAACTGAAGAATAAAAACCAACTAGATGCCACTTATTATTTTATTGTACTTCTTATAGGCTCAACATGTTTCGGGCACTACTAGGTCCACCATCAGGAGCTCGCGACTTTGATATTGATTACCACATTGGTCGTTTCGTTCTTGGTTTGCTGTAGGTTGGAGGTTAGATGCGGAGAAGCTGGAGTAGTGTCCGGGCTTCAGGCTTTAGCCTGTATCCCGGACACTACTCCACACCTACACTGTCTGCAAACAGAGGAGTATCTGACCGTATCCAAATTACGTATCTCGCTATGAGATTGACCAGTACCAATAGCCTGTTCCATCAAATAAATCCATGACAGAAACTGATGTGATACCCTAGGCAGTGTCACTGACAGTGAATGTGCAGTGACTGTGAAGCATACTAGAGAAGTAACAAACAGACCTGTCAGTATGGTCCACTGTGCCTACGTCAACGGTTCCTTCACACAGACATTAAATTGAATGCTTAATACAGTTTACACTAAATGCGCGAACTTCGTTACTTCACGTGACTTCAGGTTTCCGCCGCGAAGTACACGAGACCTGCGTTCTTCTGGGTTATTACGCAGCGAGTGGTGGTAATTTCTTCCGGACGTTTCGGGACAACCTATCGGCCCCAACTTCAGAGGTCAAGAATTCTTGGTCCCAACTTCAGGGGTCAGGAATTGAATAGGGTTCTTGTGGCCAGACATCCAAAAGATTCTTGAGCTCTGAAGATGGGACCGATCGGTTGTACCGCAACGTCAGTAAGGAATTGCCACTACCAACCGCGTAACAACGGGAAGAGCGCAGTTCTCTTTCCTCGTTACTTCAGTTCAGCATGAGCCCAGTCCTGACGAACTACGCATTTGTGTAGCAGCTGACGGCGACACGCCTGGTATTGACACTACACACCCACAGCAGCAGCATTCACTTTTACAGCCATTTCAGACTTCAGTACCTTTACACCGACTGACATAATGTTCTACTCAACAAATGCCACTATTTACCGTATGATAAACACAGCACTGTGTTTGTTATGGTTCTTAAATTGCCCACTGACATGCGTCTTCATTTGAGACTTCTCAGGCAGAAGGAGCCATGGAAGACCGCTGAAGAGAATTCTGGATGTGCGAGACGGCACGGGTTCAACACTTGGCCAAACTGCATGACAGCTACGTACATGATGATGACGATGATGAAAACGTGTCTACCGGGGGGGGGTCCTTGTGTTTCAACTGAGATTTTTAAAACATTCTCCTACGTCACATGAACTCATACGTTGCTGTTTGTCTGGTAGTGGCACATGTAATGTTGTTGTTGTGGCTGTTGGTTTTGTTGTTGTGTCCGTAGGTCTAACTTCGCTGTGCAACCTCAGCAGAAACCCAAGGCAGACTGTGAACACAGCCAACTAATAATTTTTCAAATTTATTAAATTGAACCGTCTTTACACAACAACAAATAACAGCTGCAAATCTACAACTGGCTAATTAAGCAACATGTTTCGGCCTTGTTCGGCCATCATCAGGCTTACAAAAAGATGGTGTTAATTAAGGTATATTCGTTCGCTATACCGATGGGATCCCATGGTTTACATTGGTCTTATGTCTATTTAAAATCATTTACTATTGATTAAAAACGATATATTACAATAAAATGTAAAATGTTATGTAATTTTAATATCCTAGCAGGGATGGACGTAAGTTATGCGGTCGACTGTGGATACACTTGATTGCCTGTTGTGTAAGGGGTACTCGAGGCAATCGCTCGTAATATTTTCAGTGGGGCTTAGTTGTTTCCTGGGTTCGTATGAATAATTTTTCACTTACGCTTGAGGAATTTTCGGATATGTGATATTTTGTAGTTACGACGTCTTCCACTAGAAGGCAGCAGTATTATCCATAACGAGAAAGGTTAAATCAGGGGCCTTTAGTGGTCAATAAATTAGAGTACCAAGACCGATCTATTTCGCAATAAGCACCTCCGCGCCGTCAGAAGAGGAGGGGGCGGGGGGAGGAATACTCAATTATGCAGTGAGTAAAATTAATAAATGCGGTAGATTCTGCAAGTTCGTTATTAATTCAGGCAGGTAAAACGGGCACAAATATTGGAATCTGTTTTACATGTGGGAGGCGTACTTGATTGCAAGAACGTATAAAATTCCACCAATAAAAATAACATCACCAAGCATGAGAAGTGCTGAAGTTTATTTTTAATAAAACACAGACACTCTATAAAAGCAAGAAGCACCTCAGATAATTAAAGGAGAGCCTCATTATAGGCAGCATGACGGCAGTAAACCTCGCTTAACGACAAAACACAAATTGATTGAGCTGAGAGTGATCTGCGCAATAGCAAGCGTGGTGGAACCGACTCGCCGCCAGCCACACAGTCTAAGCCAAATTTGTCGGAACCAGGCAAGAAAGTTTCGAAAAACTGGTGGTTAGAAACCGGTGATCACAAAACGGCGAAATCATGAACATGAGGCATGCGAACGCCCACAATCTGCTGCTAATTGCGCGGCGTTTACATTCGTACTTGTAACCGCAGCTGAAACCTTCAGCAATTCAGTCTGCCCTACAGTGTCTCATACAGCGACATACGCACATAATGCAGAAAACTTTCACTACACAGGACACAACAGCACGTGCCACAAAGGCCCGATTCTTCTGGACCAAAACCGTCGACATTAGATGTCTGCGTACGTGCAAATAAAAGCAATCCCATTAGAGTCTTGGACAGGCCCTGAGAGTTCCAGGAGGCCGAGATTCCCAGATTTCAAGACAATCGGCACATGAAGGTGGTAGCGTTGTCAGCCCTACGTACCGGCCGCCTTTACCCGCATTTCTGTTAGAGGCTGAGTCAACCCCAGGGCCATAGTGCGGAAGGGCTGTGTCAATGAAAAATTCCAATGACACCATCGGGGATCGAACCCGCGACCTTCCGGGTTGCAGTGCAGTGCCTCAACCAACAGCGCCACCAACAGCGTGCCCCGTTTACCTGTAACTACACAATTGTAAAGAAGAACATATAAATTAAATTTAGCCAAGAACCTGTCGACATTCTCCTGGCTACATTATCTATATTATTGCTTTACACCCTTTTTACCTATTTGATACATTTCTAACACTGTACCTGAAAGATTAGTGTATTAATATTATATATTCCTGTGTAAGAACGTCTCCCTGAAGAAGGCCATTTGTCACCGAAACACGTAGGAGAGTTAAAGTTTATGTATAACTCATAATTTTATTATGTGAACATGGCGGTCTGGCTGCAAACACAGTGCACAGTAGGAATAAAATGAAATGTGTCCTGTAGTATATTCCATGAGATAAGCTGGCATGTGGCAGGTTTGAGGGGAAAGGGACGCAGACACTGTTCTGGTAGCGAAACTTGGGGGAACGGGACAACTACGAAGACCCAGGCATAGAGGGAAGGATGACGTCATATTTGGTGTTAAAGAAATAGGATAGGTTGGCGTGGACTGGATAAATCTGGCTCAGAAGAGGTACGTACAAGTGGCAGGCTCTTGTACACACAGCATTGAAGCTGCGCTTCCCATAAAATGCACAGAATTTCATGACTTACTGTGAAACTATCGGTATCTAAACAACTCTCGGTATCTAAACAATTCAACTCCATGGAGCTGTGCAGCTAATTAGAGCACCTTCAGCACAGGTTCCGTTCATATTCGTCACTACAAACCTAATTCATGCATTACTGGTAAGTATGAAGCCTTTGTTCTGTGTTATTCATGTCAGATTTAATTAGACCATACAGAGGATTGTGGACTACACAGACAGAGAGACAGACAGACACGGTCAGCTCACACTGTGCTATTCATTTTCACGTAAGTGTACAGAACATCTCATAACCTGCGTGCCTCAAGCAGGCTCCACACAGCTGCAGGCTTTCAGACCATAGAAAATTACCGTATAGCAGGGCTTTGACTGGTCGTTTATTTGCTCTGAGTTCTCGTAGTACGTTAAATCTTGCATTAACATTACGAAGTCCAGTATTCACGTATATCCGTTTAACCCTTTCCATGCAAAAGTTAACCTGAATTTTATTTAAATACCCAGTCCATACCGCGCAGTAAACAATCCGTCTCGGCTATAAAAACCAGTCAGTTAATGCTCTATAGGGAAATAATCGCTGTTTGTTCTGAGTTCCAAACCAAACACATAAATCCACTGTGTGGGCAGAACGAATTCTTTTTAAGCTGAAACCAGTTGGTACACATAGAAACCACTCTGCTTTAAAAGTTTACAGTATTCATAACACTAGTTACAAAATTACCAGTCTAACGCTTTCCTTGTCCTCGCTGAGCAAGCGAATGAGAGTTGAGAAAGCTCCCGTTTTTATTGCCCTGTTCTTCAAACGGATCTTGATTAAATTTGGCACGACGGTACTGCAATAAACACGAACACATCGCACTAAACACACATCTGATACTAATACATGTCTTTTGTGGTGCGTATTAGTATCTTCCTCGCTACTTTAACGAGGCCGAAATATCCGGGAAAATAGAAATCTCTATTTTTGACTGACACTTTCGAAAGCGTAAGAAAATCACAATTAACTGTGAGCACACAAATCCCCCATTTACTGGCTGTGTCTACATCAGCCTTGTTATCTGCTACATAAAGCCATTTATTTACTCGTGTATCCATCCTTCATATAATGCCTTCCACCTGAACTACTACAGCACCCTATCTGCAAGATGATATGTCCGAAGTAAACTAACAAGCTTCAGGGGCAAAAACTTGCTTGGAAGCTGTGGGGAATTATAAAACGAGACAGGCAATGTACGTGTAATGTAACATTGAGGCGCGTTCGTGCAACCATTCTTGCAATGGAAAAGCAGTAATATTACATATTTGTAGCCTTAGATATCCAGCATGCAATGTACATGCGTCATCTTGTCATCTGTGGCCTTCCCTGCTCTAAAATATTTTTCCACATTATCTCACAAAAAGGCACTATTTTCGGGGAAAAAATATTATTGAACATAAAATGTGTGTTTTAATTATCTCTACAACTTTTGTCTGAAACATTTCTAATTCTAAGAAGAAATGAGCGAGATATGATCATAAATGTATATCGGTCTTCATGTAAAGTGCCTGTTAGTCTTGTCCAATTTTAACGAAAGTCGAATTTTCTCGACAGATATTCGATGTATATTGACATATCAAATTTCATGAAAATCCGTCTTTTGGGAGCCGAGTTGTTCCACGCGGACAGATGGACGGACAGACATGACGAAGCTAACAGCCGCTTTTCGAAAATTTGCTAACGCGCCTAAAAATGTGTACATTCAGGTTCTTTGCAGCAGTAAGTCCGCCCAGTTTCTCAAAAATTACATTTATTCCACTCCTTGCTCTCCGTAAGTAGCCGATTCTCTGTTTATTTCAAGTATCTCTTCAACTGTCTAGGTTATGTAGCTTGGATTGGAACAGTGTTTGTGAATGACAAATTATAATAGGCGTGAAAGCAATAGCCCCAACCGACTTTAAGATAATAGCAAGACGTCCGGAGGGATACACTGAGGTAAACATTATGATGGTCTGATTATGGGTCGCGATTTAAATATGACACACTCGGAACTGTTATTAAAACTGTGGCACTTGTGTACGTCCTGTGCAATATAAGGCAAGTTTACACTTCATTAACAGCGTGGAGATAAGTACGTGTATGAAGCACCGAGAAGTGAAAGCCTAAATACTAGGCGAATAGCCTGTTGCAGTGCCAATTTGTACACCACGAATCTCAACTGGTCTGGCCGGGATGCAAAACGAATCAACATCACACGCAAAGATTCAGTTCTTACCTCACAGAGAACTCAGTGTGTTTTTATTAGAAAGACAAATAAGTGAGTAGGTGTAAAGGAAAATTTTGATGTTTTGCTGACCGTGCATCTCAGTATAATCTCAGTAATTAACCAACTTAATGCACAAAATCTTGTTTTGTAATAAGTTTATTATATGCCTCTACATGTTTCGAGCACTATGTGCTCATCATCAGGATGTCAAAATTTATACAGCATCCGGTATCATCACACCTGCAGGTGGCCGTCCGGTGCACAGGTTGAGAAAGAGAGAGCCCTCTCCCAACCTGTGCACCGGACGGCCACCTACAGGTTAAGAGAGGACTCTCTCTCTCAACCTGTGCACCGGACGGCCACCTACAGGTGTGATGATACCAGATGCTGTATAATACAATTTTGACATCCTGATGATGAGTACATAGTGCTCGAAACATGTAGAGACATATAATAAACTTATTACAATACAAGATTTTGTGCATTAAGTTGGTTAATTACTAAGTAAAAGAAAGTTGTCGTTTATTTTAATATACTGTGTGAACAAAACACAGAGTTTTTGTGTCAAACCTGGCGGTACATGCAGTAATATTTATGCTTTAAAGAGTCAATTACCCACTCAGCTGAAAGATAATGTTATCACTCGGAAAACCGGTAAACGTCCAATGAAAAAAAAATTCAAATTTGCGAGTTTTGAGGTTCTCGCAGCGGTGTTCAGCAAAACTGAACAAATGGTAGAAATTATATTTCCCACGCATCAATGTGTACCTGTACACATTCTAGATTCAAACCCCTTGAGGATGTTCAAATTGGATCAATGATATTAGCTTAAATAAATAATATCTGCCTTTCACGCACGGTTCTCACAAACACAGCTGCATTCACAATTTTCTCTATTTTACGAGGATCCCAAACAACGTGTCTACGGGCCAATTATTTCAATAGAACCGTCAGTCCAAACCACCGCCACAGTACTTCTATCATTGACTTCACTACATACGGAACGTCGCATATAAGCTTGACACTACAGATAACATGTCAGTCAATCGTACTGACACAATGCGTGTATTTATTGACTACCTGACATGTTCAAAGTGTCTTCCTGCTACAGTGGCACACAGTGTGGGTCTTTCTGGGAATTCTGAACATTTCAAGTAGTCAATAAATGTCAGCATTTTTTCAGTAAACTTCAACTAACATTTTGTCTATAATGTCATTTGCCTTTTGGGCCACCTGTGTACATGAGCTGGTTCAAATATGCCATTCTTATATTAATAACTGTCCAACGAGATACAACACAAAGCAGTCTATTTATTATTCTGCAAGTTCACTCTACATGTTTCGGGTGTCAACTGCACCCATTATCAGGAGTACACAAAACTGTAACTACAGCCTCCAGTACTGTGCAGCTACCTCCCACTAACGTGGCCAAGCTTGGCCACGTTGTAGGGAGGTAGCTGCACAAAAATATGACCAGTACCGGAGGCTGTAGTTACAGTTTTGTGTACCCCTGATGATGGGCATTGTTGCCACCCGAAACATGTAGAGTGAACTTGCAGAATAAGAAATCGACTGCTTTGTGTTCATCCCGTTGGACAATTATTAATATAGATCAGCGATGCACGGAACCATAAACATAAAATGCTATTCTTAATTTTGCTCTGGACCGGACAATGAGGATAAACATTAAACACAAACACTATATACATATTTCCATAAACAATGAAAAGATTGAGATACTGGGCTATTGAAATTGTGGTATTTAACACATTCGGTACTTACGGTAAAAGAAATACAGCCCCTTGTGCTTAAAGGCACCACGCCAAGTAAAATGCAAAGGAGTTGATTTATAGCTGCTGTCACCCCTAAGATCGTAACTACTGGACGAAGGCTTGTCAGCTAGAAGCTTCGGCCGATTTACTCACGAAATAAAGACCCTCACCCACTGGATAGGAGATTATGTGAAGCCCTGAGTCAGTCTGACAACACATGAATCCGTTCGTCAAGTCCACACACAGTCACTGTACTGAGTGAGCTATCACCACACCTAAATTCAGCATTTCTTCACGTTATGTGCTCTTTCCGAATAATGACCTGTATGTACATACTAGGAGTCCCTTTTATCGTGTCCCCGAACACGTCAGCTTTATCGTGCAGGCAGCCTGTTACTGTGGCCGGTATCGTGATTAGTGGCACCATAACGGAACACCCTCTGTGTGTATACGTAGGAGGCTTATTCAGAAAGTAAGTACCGTTTCGCTGTAAAAAAAAAAATCGAGTAAGGTTTCGTATAAAATTTTATTGTTATCAGATTCTACATTCTTCAAACTATTTTACCACATATAAGCCGCCATTATTGAGGCACTTATCGTAGCGGGGCACAAGTTTTTATATAGCCTCCTCATAGAATGCGGCCGCCTGCGATGTTAGCCACTACTGACAATGTAATAGAGTAGAGTCCTTAAAATCTGAGGAAAGTGCAGTGACAGATCAGAAATTGTGAAACGTCTGTCGTCACGCACTCTTTCGTTGACCTTACGCACCAAATCACCAATCACCAAAGATGGACGCACACTTCGCGTCTCATCGTACACGTCCTCTCGTCCTTCATTGAACATCCGAACCCATTTCCTAACCATGCCATCACTCATCCCATTGTCACCATACACTTGACAGATCTGGTGATGAATCTCACTTGGT
>Ga0123357_10003467_pt1 | contig 18109 bp, 16 predicted proteins | sample TergutEmb28metaG_FD_89873 | JGI IMG/M metagenome (GOLD analysis project Ga0123357, IMG submission 89873) | Embiratermes neotenicus P4 segment gut microbial communities from Petit-Saut dam, French Guiana - Emb289 P4 | ecosystem: Host-associated > Arthropoda: Insects > Digestive system > Gut ... | reverse complement strand
TTTGCGTGAAGAAAATTTTCTTTATGTAGATAAAACGCAATATGTTTATCAACTGGCGCATTACGGAAAGCCTTATTTTCTTGGTCGTCCGCGCAGGTTTGGAAAGAGTTTGTTTCTCTCCACGCTCAAAGCCTATTTTGAAGGCAAAAAAGAACTTTTTGAGGGATTGAAAATTGCCGAACTCGAAAAAGAATGGACGCAATATCCTGTTTTTTATTTGGATTTTAATGTCGGATTGCTGATAAACGCCAAGAATGTAGCAGAACGTCTAAACGTTAAACTCAAAGAACTTGAACGATTGTGGGGACAAAGAACGGATACCGAAGATTTGGCAAGCCGTTTTGAAGCAGTCATTAGAAACGCTTGTGAACAGACAGGACAAAGAGTAGTCGTTCTTATCGACGAATACGATAAGCCATTGACAAATACAATGGACGACCCAACAGCAAACGAAGAAATCAGAACTTTACTGAAATCATTTTACGGAGTATTAAAAAGCGCAGACACTTATCTGCGATTTGTTTTTATTACAGGCGTTACTAAATTTTCAAAAGTCAGTATCTTCAGCGACTTAAATCAACTCACTGATATAAGTTTGGATAAACAATTTGCTGAAATTTGCGGAATTTCCGAGCCTGAATTATTGCAAAATTTTCAACCCGAAATTCAAGCGCTGGCAGATTCAAATAATCTGACTTACGAACAAGCGTTTGCCGGACTCAAAAAACGTTATGACGGCTACCATTTTGCCAAAGTGAGCGCGGATATTTACAATCCGTTTAGCGTGTTAAATACTTTTGCCAAGCTGGATTTTGCTTATTACTGGTTCGCCACAGGCACGCCCACTTTCCTTGCAAAAGCATTGAAGAATCAAAATTACGACATTCGCAAGTTTGAGGATGATGTTTTGATTGATATAGCCTCAATAATGGATTATCGCGTAGAAAATCAAAATCTCATACCTTTGCTTTATCAAACCGGTTATTTAACAATAAAAAAATACGAACAGGAAGGCGATTTTTTTGTTTTGGGATTTCCAAACGAAGAAGTCAAATACGGTTTTTTGAACGAACTTTTACCTGCCTCGAATTTTCAACTCCCCAATGCAAATAGCTGCAAGTAAAACACCATTGCATATACAGCAAAAAGCAAACTGTCGAACCGGTCTAAAAAGCCGCCATGCCCGGGCAATGAACGTCCGGAATCTTTGACTTCTACCGTTCGCTTTATCAACGATTCAAACAAATCGCCGTAAGTACTGAAAACGACAACTCCGATTGACAGACCAACCCAGTGATACCATGCCGTTTGTGGAAAGAAATGTGAAAGCGCGAAGGCGGAAATTATCGCAAACCCAAGCCCTCCGAAAAAACCTTCCCACGATTTTTTAGGAGAAATCCGTTCCCAAAGCCGGTGTTTTCCAAACCGGACGCCTATCAGGTAAGCGCCTGTATCGTTTGCCCAGATAAACACCAACAAAGCAATTATCCAAATCCATTGATACCCCAATTGACATAAACACGGGAAAGCCAACAGATTCAATATGGAGAGCGGTAATGCAATATAACACTGTCCGAAAAAAACAGATGCCAGGCGGGCTATTGGGTTTTTCTGACGGGCATATAATTCATAGACGATTATTCCAACGATATAGAGCAAATACAACGACAGAGCATACCGTCCGGCAATGCCTGAAGTAAACAGAAAAACCACAAGAAACAGCAATGCGCCGCCTGCTCCGTGCAGATACGGATTAATTTTAATTTCTTTATTAATATTGAGCAGTTGATAAAATTCCGTCAAACAAAAGTATATGACTGTTAGAAACAAGGCGAGAAATGTATAGGGGCTGAATATTACGCAAAAAACGATAGTGGCGACATACACAATCCCTGTCAGCAGGCGTAAAGTGAAGTTTTTCATGTCTTGCCGTTTATTTGTTTGTTTAATTTGGATTATCAGCGTCTTTTATTTCCGGAGTTGCAGGGTCGGCATTAGCAGAAGCATTAGCCAGATCTTTTTCCTGTTCGGCCAATATTTCCTGCGAACGGGAAAGCCACTGACGCTTTCCAAATATTTTTTCCATGTCGTCCGCAAAAATAACTTCCTTTTCCAGCAAGAGTTCCATTAAGGTGTGATGCTGAGCGCTATATTCCGTCAAAATGGCTTTACCGCGATCGTATTGTTCGTTGATAATCCGTTTAACTTCTTCATCAATCAAATTGGCAGTATCATCACTGTACGGTTTGGTAAATCCCCAATCCTGTCCGCTGGAATCGTAATAGTTCAAATTCGGCAAACGTCCGCTCATTCCGTAATAGACCACCATAGCGTATGCCTGTTTGGTAACTCGTTCCAAATCGTTAGCGGCTCCGGTGGATATTTTCCCCCTGACCAAATCTTCCGCTGCGCGTCCGCCCAAGGTTGCACACATTTCATCCTGCATTTGTTCGTAAGTTGTAATCTGCCTTTCTTCAGGGACATACCATGCAGCGCCTAAGGCTTTTCCGCGAGGCACAATGGTTACTTTCACCAACGGGTCGGCATGTTCCAACACCCAACTCAGCGTAGCGTGTCCTGCTTCGTGAATGGCTATTGTCCGGCGTTCTTCCTTTGTCGTTACTTTTGATTTTTTCTCCAAACCGCCGACAATCCGGTCAACAGCGTTCATGAAATCTTCTTTCTCAACAGTTTCCTTTCCATTACGAGCTGCTATCAGAGCCGCTTCGTTGCAGACGTTGGCAATATCCGCTCCGGAAAATCCGGGCGTTTGGCGAGCTAAAAATTCCGTATCGACCGATTTGTCAATTTTTATATTGCGCAGATGAACAATAAAAATTTCTTTCCGGTCGCTTAATTCGGGCAAGTCCACGTTGATTTGCCGGTCAAACCGTCCTGCACGCAAAAGCGCTTTATCCAGAATATCTGCACGGTTAGTCGCAGCCAAAATAATTACACCGCTGTTTGAACCGAATCCGTCCATTTCCGTCAACAGCTGATTGAGCGTATTTTCCCGCTCGTCATTCGCGCCCATATTCGGATTCCTTCCGCGTGCGCGGCCAACAGCGTCTATTTCATCAATGAACACAATGCAGGGAGCTTTATCTTTAGCCTGACGGAATAAATCGCGAACCCTCGAAGCGCCAACTCCTACGAACATTTCCACAAAATCGGAACCGGAGAGGGAGAAAAAAGGTACATCGGCTTCACCGGCAACTGCTTTTGCCAACAAGGTTTTACCTGTTCCCGGAGGGCCGACCAGCAAAGCGCCTTTAGGAATTTTAGCGCCTAAATCGGTGTATTTCTGCGGCTTCTTCAAAAAATCGACAATTTCTTCCACTTCCTGCTTGGCTTCCGACAATCCGGCAACGTCTTTGAATGTTATTTTCAGAGACTGGGGCGACGATTTATCGTACAATTGCGCTTTGGTTCTTCCGACGCTAAACAATCCGCCGCCACCCGACATTCTCCGCGCCAGAAAAACCCAGACGAAAATGAGGAGGGCAAAGGGGACAATTTGAAAAAGAATTGTCCACAACAAACTGTTGCCTTCATCGTAACTCAGCGTAGCGTCAATCCCATTCCGCGTCCAGCGATCATAATAATCCGTAAATTTATCTGCCGAAGGAATGGTAACCGTGACCGTTGCATCCGTATTCTTTCGCAGCAGACTCTTACTTGGCGGAATTTCAGCGCCTAAAATCTTGACAACAAATTCAGGTTTAATAGTGGCGACTACTTTTTTATCCGACAAGTTAACTTCCATCTTACTGAAAGCATTGACCTCAGCCCATTTTTGAAATTCCGTCCAATTTAATTTCTTGTTGTTTTCGGTGGAATTATTTGTAAAAAAGACCGCCAATACCATAATAAGAATCAGCCCATACATCCAACTGATGTTGAATTTGAAGGGTTTATTGTTATTTCCTACCGGCGGGTAAGTTTTTTTATTTTTATTTTCGCTCATAAAATATCAGGGATTTCCGTCAAAGCAGCATCTGCCCACAAATTTTCCAAGTTATAAAATTCTCTCAGGTCAGGAATAAATATATGCAACATCACGGAGCCGTAATCCATAGCAATCCATTGAGCTTCCCTCATTCCGACAGCGCCCATCGGCTTTTCATTCAGCTGCTCATAAACCTTGTCCCAAACCGAATCGCATAAAGCGGAAACTTGTGTAGGCGTTGTGCCTTGACAAATAATAAAATATTGACAAATAGAATTTTCCAACACTGACAAATCCATTGTAATGATTCGCCTTCCTTTCTTTTCTTGTAATGCTTCTACAATTATTTCTACTAAATTTTTTACATCATCCATATATAAGATTAATGATATAATTTGCAAAGGTAATAAAAAAATACATATCTTTGCTATCCAAAAAAAATAATCATTCGACAATGACCATTTACCCCCCAGCATCCGTTCATGCAACAATCCGCCTGCCTGCATCCAAAAGCATCAGTAACAGGATATTGATTTTGAATGCTTTAAGCAAGAGCGAATATCCGATTGAGAATTTGTCGGACAGCGACGATACGCAAGTTCTGATGAAAGCGCTTCTTTCGCTTCGGACGGGAAGCGCCGCTTTCGACGTTGGCGCCGCCGGTACTTCCATGCGCTTTCTAACTGCTTATCTTGCTCAAAGCGAAGGCGCCTGGACAATTACCGGAAGCGAACGAATGAAAAACCGACCGATAAAAATATTAGTGGACTCCCTGCGTGAAACAGGCGGAAAAATCGAATACATGGAAAAAGAAGGATTTCCGCCGCTTAGAATCTATGGCGGAAAATTAGCCGGCGGAGCAATCAAGTTAGATGGCGGCGTAAGTTCGCAATATCTTTCCGCACTGATGATGATTGCGCCTCTCACGCAGCAAGGCATGGATATTCAATTGGAAGGAAATATTATATCCCGTCCGTATATCGAAATGACTGTCAGTCTGATGCAAACGTTTGGCGTCCAGACTTTTTGGAATGGGCAGCATATCCGGATTGAACCGCAAATCTATCGACCGGTTCCTTTTACGGTAGAAAACGATTGGTCGGCAGCATCCTATTGGTATGAAATAGTGGCGTTAGCGGGAAATTCTGCTGAGGTGGAATTAACAGGGCTGGAAAAAAACAGCATTCAAGGCGATGCAAAAGTGGCGGAACTGTTTGAAACGATGGTTTCGACAGATAATTTAAACTACGATTTTTCCAACGAGCCCGACCTTGCCCAAACGCTTGCCGTAACCTGCTGTCTGTTGGATATCCATTTCCATTTCACCGGACTGCAAAGCCTCAGAATAAAAGAAACCGATCGCATTTCGGCTTTACAAACCGAGTTGAAAAAATTAGGATATGTGGTGAAAGCAGGCGAAGCAACGATGAAATGGACAGGCGAGCGCTGTGAATCGGATAATGATCCGGTAATATCCACCTACGAAGACCACCGGATGGCAATGGCTTTTGCCCCAGTTTGTCTGAAAACAGGAAAAATCCAAATTAAAGACCCCGACGTCGTTTCTAAATCCTATCCGGAATTTTGGAAAGATTTGGAAAGAGCGGGATTTACGATTCTAACCTGATATTTCACTCTTTTTATACTGAAAATTCCGTATTTTGTATATAAAAATGTGCGCCTTATTAAATTTAATGAAAAAAATTTGGATATTATTTTTATTATTATTTTCTTTGTATCCTAAAATTTTGTCTAATTATTTAAAATATTTGCCTATAGTCCAACATTACTCTTAAACTAAAAAATAAAGGTAATGACAAGTCTAAAAATGCTAACCGACGAGGAACTGGTAGTTGTTTACGCGCAAGGTAATAATTTTGCATTTGATATTTTGTTGAATCGTCATAAGGATACTGTATATTCTTATATTTATTTCATTGTGAAAAATAGAGAGTTGGCGGAAGATATTTTTCAAGAAACTTTTGTCAAAGCAATTGTAACAATAAAACAGGGACGTTATACGGAAAACGGGAAATTTCGTGCCTGGATTAGCCGGATTGCTCACAATCTTATAATAGATAATTACCGTCAGGAGAAAAACGAACAGACTATTTCCAACGATGACTGCGAAATTGATTTATTCAATAATTCCAAATTATCGGAAGGAACCATTGAAGATGAGATGATAAGAGATCAAATCTTGACGGACGTGAAGAAGCTGGTAGATTATCTCCCTGATAATCAGAGAGAAGTTTTATTATTACGCTATTACCAGGACTTAAGTTTTAAAGAAATTGCCGATATTACCGGAGTAAGTATTAATACGGCATTGGGACGTATGCGCTATGCCATACTTAATATGCGGCGTATGGCAGAAGAGAAAAATATGATTTTAACTGTAGATTAATTTTTCAGGCAGTTAACAATATTCCCTCAAAGCGTACGTTTATATAGGTAGAAAAGAACACAAAACAACACTGCCTATGCAACAAAAATTTACTCTTACTGAAATGGAGCAATTAGTCTCCCTTGAGTCTTCGGACAAAACAATGCAAATAGTTTATCCTAAAGTGCAAACGTTGAATTTTATTAAACAGTTTGCTTATGCTTACCACGCGGAAAGAGAAATACCTCTATCATTAGCGGCAATAATTTTAAATTAAATATGATATTAGCTCCTTCAATATTAACGGCTGATTTTCTGCATTTAGGACAAATTATAGAAACTATCGACAAGAGTGAAGCCGATTGGTTGCATCTGGATGTAATGGATGGCGTTTTTGTCCCGAATTTGTCTTTTGGTTTTCCGGTACTTAAACAAATCGCAAAAGTAGCGGCAAAGCCAATGGATGCGCACTTGATGATTGTTGAGCCGCAAAAATTCATTAGTCAATTCCGTGATTTGGGCGTTCGGATATTAACCGTTCACTACGAGGCATGCGCCCACTTGCATGGAATAATACTGAAAATCAAGGAAGCGGGGATGAAAGCCGGAGTTGCTCTCAATCCGCATACGCCGGTGGAATCTTTAACCGATGTCGTCGATGAATTGGATATGGTATTGATTATGTCGGTTAATCCGGGCTTCGGCGGACAGAAGTTTATTCCCCACGCAGTCGATAAAGTACAACGGATGAAAGCGATGATTGATCAAAAAAAGTTACAGACTTTAATTGAGGTTGACGGGGGAATTAATCTCGAAACCGGTAAATGGATGACAGATGCCGGAGCTGAGGTATTAGTTGTCGGAAACTCAATATTTGAAGCAAAAAACCCGGAAGAAATGATTAAGAAAATGAAAACTGTGCTGTAGAGACGGGGCGCGCCCCGTCTCTACAAAAATTATATTTTTATGATCAAAACCTTACGACAAGCTGTTTTTTTACGGCTCACTTTGTTTTTTGTGCTGGGAATTATCATTCAAACACAAAGAAATCTGTTTCCTTACTGGATTTATTTTGCCGCATTCTCTTTGCTGATTCTGTTTCTCGCTTTACTCCCGAAAATCGCTTCATCTTATCGCTGGCGCTGGTTATTTGGCGCTGGACTGTTTTTCTTTTGTACGTCTTCGGCAGGCGCTTTAACCTATTTTGCATGGAAGCAATCGGAATGGAAGGAAAAAGTTGGCGTCCAAAACTATCGAGTGCAACTGATCGACGATCCGGAAAGAAAACCTCTGACATGGATGTGTAAAGTGAAGACAGGTAATCAAATAGCCATTATTTACATTCCGATCGACAGCGTTTCATCTTCACTAAAGCCTTCGGATTGGCTCATAATCAAAGCAAATTTTGAAAAAACCGATCAGATCAATCTTCGGAAACAAGGCATTGCAGCCCGTGCATTCGTAGCTAAAAATAATTGGGAAAGAATGAAAAATCCGCAGGGACAGTCTTTCAGCCTGCATTTCTATTCGTTGAAATGCAGACGGATAGTCCTAAACCAACTCAAAAAGATGTTGCCGGATGAACAGTTATATACCATTGCAACTGCAATTTCATTCGGATATGTTAAAGAAATGGACAAAGGTACCCGTCAAATTTTTACTGCTGCCGGATGCGCTCATATTTTAGCTATCAGCGGATTACACTTTGCTATTATTTATAGCGCGCTTAATTCTTTATTTTCTTTTTTAGGCAACAAACGGCGGGGAAGAATTATTAAACAACTGATTATCTTACCCGTACTGTGGATTTTTGCTTTTTTTACAGGCATGCATCCTTCAGTCACTCGTGCCGTAATTATGATTACAATATGGGGAACAGGAAACGCTTTTTTCTTTCGGGCATTAACGATCAATACATTAGGCTTTACCGCTTTTTTTCTACTGATATATAATCCTTTCAATCTGTTTGACATCGGATTTCAGTTAAGTTTTTCGGCAGTATTCGCTATTTTACTGATAAATCCTTATTTAACATCCTTTTATCATTCTCGTAATCCGATGATAAACTACGTTTGGGAAATGTCCTGTACTTCCACTTCGGCGCAATTGGGAACGGCGCCTTTGAGTATGTATTATTTTCATCAGTTTCCGCTCCTCTATTTGGTTTCCAACCTTTTTGCCATTCCTCTTGCCGGAGTTTTGCTGTTATTGATACCGTTATCGTTGCTCGTAAGTTTTTTATGCGGAAATAATCCGGTATTGTTGTTCCCCTTACAGAAGTTGTTAGCGATTTTTATTACAGGACTGAACATGTTGGCGGAAATCCCGAATGGGGTCGTCACGGATCTACAGTTAACAGTAAAAGATACCTTAAACTTAGCGTTGGGAATCGTTTTTTCTTGCTTGCTTATAATAAAAAGGCGAATAATTTACCTCTGTTTTGTAATTATTATTGTTGTATTACAAGTATTTTATTACCTTTGTCCCTTCTGATTATAAATAAATATGCAATTATGTTAAACAAAATTATTACCGAAGATAATATTCAAAAAGCAAAAAAACTAATCAATAAATACGATAAGATTATTATTGTTACCCATACTTCGCCTGATGGCGACGCCTTAGGCTCTTCGTTAGGACTTTATCATTTTTTGACGGAATACGGGAAACAGGTAAATATAGTGGTGCCTAACGAATTTCCCGATTTTCTGCAATGGATGCCCGCAGCCGGCGATATTGTGATTGCAGAAAAAGATTTTTCCATAGCCGCCGAACTGATGGATGCCGCCGAATTGATTTTCTTCCTTGATTTTAACGTGCTGAAGAGAATAGAACAATTGGAACCGCTGGTAGAAAAATCATCTGCAAAAAAAATACTTATTGATCATCATTTGGATCCGGGTGATTTCTGCGATATCACGATTTCGCACCCTGACATATCGTCAACTTCCGAATTGATTTTCCGGTTTATTTGCAGGATGGGATTATTTGAATACGTGAATAAATCCTGCGCCGAATGTATCTATACCGGAATGATGATGGATACCGGCGCATTTACCTTTAACTCAAACAGTCCGGCAATCTATTATATCATCAGCGAACTGCTGGAAAAGGGAATTGACAAGGACGCTATTTATTCCCGGGTATATTCTGCTTATAGTGCGCGTAAAATCCGGATGCAAGGTTATATTCTGTATAAAAAAATGAAGCTGTTCAAGGAATATAAAACATCATTACTCTCGCTGTCGTATGAAGAACATCAACGTTTCAGATCTCAAAAGGGCGATACGGAAGGATTTGTCAATATTCCGCTAACCATTGAACGCGTCGTATTTTCTGCTTTCATTCGGGAAGAAAAAGAAGTTGTCAGGATTTCGCTCCGTTCAAAAGGTAATTTTCCAACCAACCAGTTTGCTCGGGAAGTTTTTGGCGGCGGCGGTCATTTGAATGCTTCCGGCGGCGAATTTTACGGAAAACTGGAAGATGCACTGCGCCTCTTTGAAGAAGCTTTGCCGCGCTATAAGCACTTGTTGAGATAAATTAACGATTTATAAGGAACAGAAGCGTTCGGTAACGAATATTTCAACTATCTTTGCAACATAATTATAAAATATAGAATAAATGAAAAAAGGGGCATTAGGCGTTGTGTGGTTTATTCTGATTTCTTGCATTTTCTCCGCTTGTAACAATGGAAAAAGTTTGCAGGAACTTTTACAGGAAGAACAAAAAGCCATTGACCGCTTTATTGGAGAAAATAATTTTGTCGTTGTAAAAAATTATCCATCCGATGGCGTTTTTAAAGAAAAAGAGTATTACAGAACCACTGAGGGGCTGTTCTTTCATGTAGTTGATTCGGGTAACGGTAATAGAGCCCAACTATTGGACGACATTTCCGTTCGTTTTGATAGCTTTCAATTTGTTAAAGATGCTGCATCGGGAGATACAACAAAATATTATTACCCATATACTTCTACTTATTTTTCTTCCGGCTATCTTATTCCTTCCGGTCAACCGTATTCGTTTGTATATGGCATCGGACAAACCTATTCATCATCTTATTCGCCTGTATGTCAGGCTTGGGTAATTCCATTACCATACGTTGGTGAAGATGCCGTTGTGGATATGATTATTCCTTCTTCACTCGGCTCTTCGACCGATTTGAACAATGTTACACCTATTTTTTATAAAAATTTGCATTATACGCGTTTTAACTGAGTAACTGAGTAATTTAGTAACTGAATAATTGATTGTTATGTCTTTAATTAAATCCATTTCCGGTATTCGTGGAACCATTGGAGGAAAATCGGGAGAAGGTTTATCTCCGGTTGATGTTGTGAAGTTTACAGCGGCTTATGCTACTTTTATCCGCTCAAAAAATAAGGATGCCCAGACAATTGTAGTAGGAAGAGACGCCCGCATTTCCGGAGAAATGGTACGGGAACTTGTTATCGGAACATTAATCGGTATGGGACTTGATGTAACCGATATAGGATTGGCAACAACGCCAACCACCGAATTAGCGGTTACGATGGAAAAAGCCGCCGGCGGAATCATTCTGACAGCTTCGCATAATCCGAAACAGTGGAACGCCTTGAAGTTATTGAACGAAAAAGGTGAATTTCTAAATGCCGCCGAAGGAAACGAAATCCTGAAAATAGCAGAAGAAGAATCTTTTGTTTTCGCCAGTGTGGAACAGCTGGGTAAAATACGGACTGATAATTCTTATACGCAAAAACATATCGATCACGTTTTGTCGTTAAAATTGGTAGATGTCGAAGCGATCCGAAAAGCTGGATTTACAGTTGCTTTCGACGCTGTCAACTCGGTAGGGGGAATTGTCCTTCCGGAACTGCTCAAAGCATTGGGAGTCAAGAAAATTATCGGATTAAACGCAGAACCTACGGGAATTTTCGCACATAATCCCGAACCGCTTCCCGAACATTTGACCGAGATTGCCGAAGTGGTAAAGAAAGAAAAAGCAAATGTCGGATTTGTGGTGGATCCTGATGTGGATCGCCTGGCAATTATTACCGAAAAAGGCGAAATGTTTGGGGAAGAATATACGCTGGTCTCCGTTTCCGATTATGTCTTGCAGCATACGCCCGGCAATACGGTTTCCAATCTCAGTTCGACCCGCGCTTTGCGTGATGTAACCGAAAAATACGGAAAGACTTATACGGCTTCGGCAGTAGGAGAAGTGAATGTAGTTGCTCAAATGAAAGCGACAAATGCTGTCGTCGGAGGCGAAGGAAACGGCGGCGTCATCTATCCCGAATCGCATTACGGACGCGATGCATTGGTGGGAATTGGCTTGTTTTTAACGCAATTGGCAAAATTTGGGAAAACAGTCAGTGAACTTCGCGCTCAATATCCCACTTATTTCATGGCAAAACACCGGATGGATTTAACTCCGGATACCGATATCGACGGTTTATTGCAGTCGATAAAAACAAAATATGCCGATTATCCGGTCAATGATATTGACGGCGTGAAAATTGATTTCCCTGATAAATGGGTTCATTTCAGGCGATCCAATACCGAGCCGATTATCAGGATTTATGCGGAAGCGCCGACTAAGGCGGAGGCGGAGGCATTGGTAAAAATGAAATAGTTATTAAACAAAAAATATAAAAAAATGGTAAGTTATAAAGAATTAGGTTTAGTAAACACAAAAGCGCTTTTCAAAAAAGCGTTTGAAGGAAAATATGCAATTCCGGCATTTAATTTCAACAACATGGAACAAATGCAAGCCATCATTCAGGCTTGTGTGGAAGAAAGTTCGCCTGTTATTTTGCAGGTTTCGAGCGGCGCACGTAAATACGCCAACCAAACGCTTTTGCGTTATATGGCGCAAGGCGCGGTAGAATACGCCAAAGAATTGGGAAAAAATATTCCTATTGTCCTTCATTTGGATCACGGCGATTCGCTGGAGTTATGCAAAAGCTGTATTGAATATGGTTTTTCGTCGGTAATGATCGACGGTTCGCATCATTCCTACGAAAAAAATATCGAAGTGACCCGTAGCGTAGTTGAATATGCTCACAAATATGACGTTACGGTTGAAGGCGAATTAGGCGTTTTAGCCGGAATCGAAGACGATGTGCAGGCAGAACATCATACCTACACGCAACCCGAAGAAGTGGAAGATTTCGTATCCAAAACAGGCGTTGATTCGCTGGCGATTTCTATCGGCACTTCCCATGGCGCTAACAAATTCAAACCGGAACAATGCACCCGCAATGCCGACGGCGTTTTAATCCCGCCTCCCTTGCGCTTCGATATTCTGGAAGAAGTAGAAAAACGGATTCCGGGATTCCCAATCGTATTGCACGGCTCTTCCTCCGTTCCTCAAAATTATGTGGAAATTATCAATAATCATGGAGGAAAATTAAAAGACACCATTGGTATTCCCGAAGAAGAATTGCGTCATGCAGCCCAATCGGCAGTATGTAAAATCAACATCGACTCCGACGGACGTTTGGCGATGACGGCTGCCATCCGTGAAACTTTCGACGCACATCCCGAATGGTTCGACCCCCGTCAGTATTTAGGACCAGCGCGCGAATGCCTGAAAGAACTCTACAAACACAAACTGGTGCATGTATTAGGCTCAGCAGGGAAAGTGTAATTTTTAACTTATTTAAATAAGATTATAACACATTTACCTGAAAAGATACGTAAGATTCAAACCGATAACCTGATTGTGGGAAGCTTGAAACCAATCGTGCTTCTGCTTTTGGTTGCTGAATATGTCCGAAAGGCCATAGTAATATCTGCCGTCGAGGATAATTGAACCGACTTTCGTACGAAATTCAAGTCCTATCACTCCTTTTAGCCCATAGTCAAAAGGATGTTGGACGGGAGTATCGTAGTAGGAAATTGTTTGATCCGGATTATTGGTTGCGTCTAACTTTGGATCAATTATGTTTTTTTCAATATCTTTTTCTCCAAGATAATAGCAGATTTGTGGACCGGCATTGAAAACGAACCGTACCCGTTTTCCCAAATTAAAATAAATGTGCGTCATAAGAGGTAATTCCAGGTAAGCTATCGAACGGGTATAGCTGTTTACGTTTACCGTATCGTCCGTTCGTTCCTTCCATCCACGCAGGGAATAATTTAATTCTCCCTGAATACCGAAATGATTTTCTGAAATATACCGCACGGTAATTCCCCCGGAATATTGCTTAAGAAGCGTTTGCGGAACACTCAGATAAATGGAATTGAAACCTACTCTCGAAAATGTAAGCCCTCCGTTGAAGCCATACGACCATTCGGGAGTAAATGAATTGCTTTGTGCAACCGCCGCGCCGCACCAAAAAAAAATAACCAGCACAATTATCCCTGCAGATTTCATTTGACGAAATTCTTTGTTATGGAATAATCCGTATTATAATTAATCAGATACATATTCGTATTGATGAATCCCCCCCAATTATTCAACCGCTCAAAATGAAAATCGGTTTGCACCCCTTTGTATTTTAAATCATTAATGTGTGAATAAAACGGAGAGCCGTAAGTATGGATTAACCTGATAAAATACATTCCCATATCGTATCCTAAGATACCGTATTTGGGGAAAAAACTATTATCCAAAACCCGTGTGTACCATTTATAAAAAGCGCTGTAAAAATCTTTTACATCCTGAGAAGTTGGGTCTGCGTAAAACAGCGTATAAAAAGTCGTATTCAACCGAAAAAAATCAGAAGAATACTTTGCACTTTGAGCCTGCCACCTTGGATAACCAAATAAAGACATGGAAATATCCGGTTGGTTTTCAATGATTGATTCCAACAACGGTATTAATTTGGACAACGTCTCGGCCGAATCGTCGGAAGGGACAACAACATTCGCTTGACTGCGATTAAGTGAAGCCGTGATATCATTATAAAAATTTGCCCCAAACGCAACGGTTTTATACGCAATGTTTCTATCTTGCAAATCCTGTTTAAGCAAATCGGTAAACTCCTTTTTGTTAGCTGCGCCTCCTGTTTCGTCCGATACGATAATAACATTGCTATTTTTACCGTATTTATTGATAAAAGCCAGTGAAGCCTTCGAATACATATAGGATTGAGGTGTATTTATCAGGTAAACATCCGAATTATTAACAGGTTCATTGCTGGACGTAAAAGGAATCACGTAAGGAATATTATTTTCTTTGGCAAACCGCGACAACAGTTTGATTTGATCATCGGAAAGCCCGCCGATCAGTAAATCAATATCCTTCATCTCCTTCTCTTTCAATATAGCAGGGATTTTCTTAGTGTCGGACCCAGTATCATACAATTGCAAATTGATAGAAATACCCTCTTTTTTCAAATCTCTTAACGCGAGAAGAAATCCTTCGGAATATTCCACAACCTGGTTTTGCACAGCCCTTTGAACCGTAGTATCTTCTGTTCCGAAAGGTAATAAAAGAGCGACTTTAACAGTATTGACTTCACTCGAAGAATAAACCTGCGACAACAATGAATTGGTTTTGGAACTGTTTACAGCTTCATTTCCACCCTGTATGGGAGTAGTAACCAGATTAGTGGGAATCCGGATGGTTTTCCCGATTAAAAACGTTTGGACGGATAAACCCTCATTCGCTGCAATAATATCTTCGCCTTTCATGTGATACTTTTGTGAAAGTCCATACAAAGTCTCTTGAGGCTGAATCGTATGATAAATATAGGAACTCGATTCTTGTGGAATTTTTAAAACATCGCCTGCGCGGATTACTTTTCTGCTTTCCGGATTCAAACGATAAATATCATCAACAGAAACGTTATACATGATGGAGATGGAATATACAGTTTGACCCCGCTCAATGGTGTGCAGAAAAAAATTATCATCTTGCGAAAAAAAAACAGCCTCCGAATAAAATGCTCCTTCCGATTTTACGTTATAAAAGGATAAAGATAAAATTGCAAACAATAAAAACAGTCGTTTGGACATAATTTTTTAAAATATTCAAATAATTTGGTACAAAGGTAGAAAAAAAATTATATATTTGGCACATGAAACGGAGTTTACTTTTTCTAATCCTGGTAAGTTTATGGTCATCAACGCTTACGGCGCAATATTCGGTGAGCGGAGGAAGCGGTATTCCGCTGCAAGCGGTCAATAATACCCCAAACCGGTTGGAAGTTTATTTGTTGAACGGGCTTTCCGGCGCGCAAATCAGTTTCACTTCTTCTAATTCGGGGACGCAGCAGTGGTATCAATACAAGGATAATGCCAACAATGCCGTTCCTGTTCCTTGCGTTCAAAGTGGAAATACCTCTTATATTACCAATATTCAGGATGGTTATGGTTATTTTGTCGGTCTGCCCACTGAGGAGCTTCCGACTTATGTCTGGATCATTGATTACAGCAAGTATGTTCCTCACTTTTTTAGCTTAACGGCATCGGAAGGAGATAATAAATGTACGAATCTGAGTATTTTAGCCGACGTGGAAGCCGAGCCGCTTATGTATAATTTGCCGGTTGGAACTCAGGTCGAGCTTCCCCGTACGTATCATCTGCAATACAGTACGGTGGAATGGTCGGATGATACGCAACAATTTATGCCGAAAGAAGTGACGATGAATTTGACCGGACTGATTTCCGAAACTACAATTCCCGCTCCATTGGCAGATACTTATTTTACTTTAACGGGCGACGATTTTGCAGAATATTTCGGTATGCAGCAGATGATTCGTTCGATTGACTACATGGCGATTGCAGTAGAAGCGCACTACGCAACAGCAACAGATAAAACATCTGCCGATAACGAAATCCACCATGCGGGAGATATTTTAGGAGGGTCAGCTCCGATTACCTATACTTTTACCGCTTATGGTAACGATCCCGTAGCTGCGCTTTATATCTGGAAAATATCGCAACAGGACAGCATAAGCGGTGCATTGACACCCAAAGTTCGATATACCGATAAGATTTTACAATATACTTTCGACCAGAACGGAACGTATGTCGTTTCGCTGGAAGTGAGCGACGCTCAGTCGATTTGTGTTGATACGACGCAATCTTTCACTGTCGTAATTGATAATACGCTTATAAAAATTCCCAATGCTTTCAGTCCGGGAAGTTCCATTGGCGTCAATGATGAATTGAAAGTCGCTTATACTTCGATCATCGCATTTAAAGCTTTCGTTTACAACCGGTGGGGTAATTTGCTTTTTCAATGGAACGATCCTTCCAAAGGTTGGGATGGACGGGTTAATGGCCGGTTTGTTCCTACCGGCGTCTATTATGTAATCGTGGAATATAAGGATTCCAACGGAAAAAATCGAACTGTCTCGCAAGCTGTTAATATATTACGATCAACAAAAGAATAAAAATGAAAAAAACGAATTATCTGTTATTGTTTTTTGGAACAGGCTTTTTATTAATGATGGGGTTGTTCCTTTTATCCTCTAACACAAAAGAAGTATCCATTGAAAAAAGGATTGAACACCTTGAACAGGAAATATACACCTTATCGCAAACCAATTCGGCGCCTATTCCTGATCAGGTCGATTTTTGCGGTGAAAAAATTACGCTGGACCGCCTGGATTTGCGGGAGCGATTCGACCGTGAAATCAATGCTTTTACCTATCTTCATTCGACGACCCTGCTGTATTTGAAGCGTGCCAACCGGTATTTTCCTGTCATCGAACCTCTTCTGAAAAAAAACGGTATTCCTGACGACTTCAAATACTTATGCCTCATCGAAAGCAATCTGGACATTCGCGCTTTATCGACGGCAAATGCCGCCGGACTTTGGCAATTCATAGAATCGACCGGAAAAGATTACGGATTGGAAATTAATTCTGAAGTGGATGAACGTTATAATATTGAAAAAGCAACCGATGCCGCCTGTCAATATTTCAAAGATGCGTATGCAAAATACGGAAGCTGGATAAATGTCGCCGCCTCTTACAATGCCGGTATGGCTAAAATAACCTCCGTTTTAAGCGCTCAACAGGTTGATTCGGCGCTCGATCTGCTGCTTGTTCCGGAAACTTCCCGCTATGTATTCCGTATCGTAGCAATCAAACAATTATTTGAAAATCCTTATTTGTATGGATTTGTACTTAAAAAAGAAGATCTGTATCCCACAGTTCCCGTACAGCGGATTGTCGTAACCGAAACGATTGACAACATTGCCGCCTTTTCTCAACAATACGGCTTGAATTATATGCTGTTGAAAGAATACAATCCTTGGCTGCGAGACAACAAGTTGACTGTCAAATCGAAAAAGTCATACGAAATTTTAATCCCTAAAAAAGAAGATTTGTATTTCAATAAAAATGCGATAAAAGTTTATGATGAACACTGGGTAAAACCCTGACAACTATCCTTTCGCCAACTCCGCAATCTGTTGATACACATTCCGAAGCATCTCTATCTGATGAGCATCGGTCGTTTTTGTAATCAGTATCGAATTTCTTATCTTAGAATCTATCCACCGCTTTTGCATATCGCTCATCAGTTGATTGTTCTTTACAACTACCGGACTTTCAGGATATATCCAGAATTGTAACAATGATTCGCCGTCGTACTCAAAAGAAACCAGATTCGATTCAAGGTTAAAAAGCGAGTAATAAAAAACAAAATCGGAACCTGAGCGGCTCTTCCCGTTGCGCAGCAAATTTTCGTACATTTCCAACAGTACAAACAGCTCTGCCTGCAAAAGTTGTAAATCTTCGACGGAAAAAAATTGTAATTGACGATAATACTGTATTTTTTTGATAATATTGGAATACAACATGCTGTCAACAATACAGGTAATATTATTCAACCGG
>Ga0123357_10003466_pt1 | contig 18110 bp, 14 predicted proteins | sample TergutEmb28metaG_FD_89873 | JGI IMG/M metagenome (GOLD analysis project Ga0123357, IMG submission 89873) | Embiratermes neotenicus P4 segment gut microbial communities from Petit-Saut dam, French Guiana - Emb289 P4 | ecosystem: Host-associated > Arthropoda: Insects > Digestive system > Gut ... | reverse complement strand
CGGCCGTTGCCGACCACGCCGCGCAAGCCAAGAAAGGGGTGGCGCAATGATCGCGCAACTGCAGGGCCAGGTTGTGGGCGTCGATGCGTCGACGGTTGTTGTCTCGGCCGGAGGTGTCGGGTTCGCGGTGGCCTGCCCGCCCCAAACCGCCAGCGGCTTGGCGGTCGGCGATGCCGTCACGCTGTTCACGTCCTTGATTGTCCGAGAGGACGCGATGACCCTGTATGGCTTCCTGACGCAGGCGGAACGGCTGTGCTTCGATGTCGTGCGCGGGGCGTCCGGCATCGGCCCGAAGATCGGCCTGGCCGTCGTCGCGACCCTTGGGCCAACCGGTCTGGCCGACGCCGTCCGCCGCGAAGATCTGGCGGCGCTGATTCGCGTGCCGGGTATCGGACGCAAGGGCGCCCAGCGGCTGGTGATCGAGTTGAAGGACAAGGTGCCGGTGTTGCTGGCCGCCGCCGGCGCGGACGACGCCGGCCCGCTCGGGGTGCCCAGCGGTTGGCGCGATCAGGTCGTCAGCGGTTTGGAAGGCCTGGGCTGGCCGACCAAGCAGGCCGAGGCGGCCGCCGACGGCGTCGCCCCGATGGTGGACGAGGACCCCGCCGTTTCGGTGTCCGTCCTGATGCGCGCGGCCCTGCAGGGTTTGGCGAGGGCCTGACATGGAAGACACCTCAGCCCTGGATCCCTGGCGTCAGCCCGATGACGACGCCACCGAGGCGACGCTGCGCCCAGCCAGCCTCGCCGAATTCGAGGGCCAGCCCCGTGTGGCCGACCAGCTGGGCCTGGTGCTGGCCGCCGCCAAGCACCGCGGCACCCCGCCCGACCACGTGCTGCTGTCCGGCCCGCCAGGTCTGGGCAAGACGACGCTGGCCATGATCATCGCCGCCGAGATCGGGGCGCCCATGCACATCACTTCCGGCCCGGCCATCCAGCACGCCGGCGACCTGGCGGCCATCCTCAGCGGCTTGGTGGCCGGCGAGGTGCTGTTCCTGGACGAGATCCACCGCATGTCGCGCCCGGCCGAAGAGATGCTGTACCTGGCGATGGAGGATTTCCGCGTCGACGTCGTCGTCGGGAAGGGCCCGGGTGCGACTGCAATCCCCATCGATATCCCGCACTTCACGCTGGTCGGGGCGACGACCCGTTCGGGCCTGCTGCCCAGCCCGTTGCGCGACCGTTTCGGTTTCACCGCAACCCTCGACTACTACGAGCCGACGTCGCTGCAGCACATCGTCGCCCGATCGGCGGCCAAGTTGGGCGTCAAAGCCGATGAAGACGCTGTGAGTCAGATCGCGTCCCGGTCGCGCGGCACGCCCCGTATCGCCAACCGGTTGCTGCGACGCGTCCGCGACTACGCCCAGATCCACGGGGACGGGGTTGTCACCGTCGATATCGCCCGTCAGGCGTTGGAACTGTACGAGGTTGATGAATCGGGGCTGGATCGCCTCGATAGGGCCGTCCTCGAGGCGGTGTGCCTCAAATTCGCGGGCGGGCCGGTCGGGCTGTCGACGCTGGCCATCAGCGTAGGCGAGGAACCGGAGACCGTGGAAGAGGTGGCCGAACCTTTCTTGGTGCGCCTGGGGCTGCTGATGCGCACGCCGCGTGGGCGCGCGGCGACGCCGGCGGCTTGGCGTCATTTGGGGCTGACACCACCGCAAAGCGACCCGCCAGGGCTGTTCGGCTAGGACAAGCGGGTATCTCTCGCTAGAATAGTGCGGTGCGCCATTATCGGCGCTCATTGGGCGTGCTCTTCAGGCGTCTGTTTTCGATCACAGAACGGAATTCATTGTGTCGGGTTGGGTCTGGGTGATCTATATCGTCCTCATTGGTGGCGTCATCTATTTGATGATGATCCGTCCGAACCAGAAGCGGGCATCGGAACAAAAGCAGATGATGGACACCATGCAGCCAGGCGCGCGCGTCATGCTGACGTCCGGGCTGTTCGGCACAATTCAAGCGGTCGGCGACCAGCAGATGGTTGTCGAGCTGGCGCCCGGCATGGCCGTCACGGTCGTCAAGCAGGCCATCGCCAAGGTTGTGACGGACGCGGAGGAAGAGTTCGAGTACAGCGACGATCACGAGCAGATCGAGGGCGACACGGCCGAGCCGAGCGCCATCGAAGCCGACAAGTCGGACGTGGCGAAGGCCTCGGATGACATCGAAACGCCAGCCGAAGAGGCTGCCGAAACGCCCGTGGTGGACGATCAGGAAGCCGTCGAGAAGCCGGCCGAAGCGCCCGACTTCGAGCCCCCGGCTGACGAGGCGAAGCCCGCACCGCGCACCAGACCCAAGAAGTGACGCAAGGAAGTCATGGACAAGAACTACAAACCAGGTCACAAGCTGTTTGCCTTTGTGCTGATTATCGCGTGCCTGTACGGCTTTATGGCCCTCAGCGCCACCTGGACACCCAGGCTTGGCCTCGACCTCAAGGGTGGCACCACCGTCACGCTGACGGCCCGCACGTCGACCGACGCCGCGCCGATCCCGGAAGACACCGCCACGGCAACAGCCACCCCTCAGGCGACACCGACGGATCAGCCGTCTGCCCAGCCGTCGTCCGGCGCTACCGCCGGCACCAGCACCGGCGGCGGGCCCAGCTCCGACGCCATGCAGCAGGCGCTCAACATCATTCAGCAGCGCGTCAACTCGCTGGGTGTCGGCGATTCGTCCGTGCAGTTGCAGGGCAGTAACCAGATCCAGATCGCCGTTCCCGGTGTGGATTCGCAGGAACTGGTCAATCTGGTCGGAAAGACCGCCGTCTTGGGTTTCCGCGACGTCTACCAGGTGGCTGCATCGACGCCGCCCATCGTCACGACGCCGGTGCCGTCGGCCACGTCCACCCCCGCCGACACCTCCACCCCGACCGACACATCCACCCCGACCGACACATCCACGGCCGCCGACACGACGGCGCCATCGGCCAGTGAGACCGCGGCGACGCCCGGTGCCACCGACACCCCGGCTCGTCGCGTCGTGCCCGATCTGCCGACAGCGCCGCCGACGTCGCGCCCGACTGTCGCCGGCACAAACCCGAACACGTCATTCACCGACTTGTTGAACTGGCAGCCGACAACCCAGGACACCACCGATTTCAGCAACTGGTCGTGCGCCTGGGTGATCAATTCTGATGGCACATACCCGGCGGGCACCTCGGTTGCTGGGCAGGCGTCGCAATTGGCCGCCGGCACACCGGTGTACCAGGACGGCACGCCTATTGTCGACGTCTGGGATCAGCCGATGTTCGCCTGCGACTCGTCCTATCAGAAGTATTTGCTCGGCCCGGTTATCGTGCAGGGGCAGCGGGTCACCGGCGCCCAGTCGGGCATTCCGCAGGGCGGTGTCGCCTACCAGGTGACGTTGAGCTTCGACTCGGCCGGCACGGACGAGTTCGCCCAGGCCACCACCAAGCTCGTCAGCCAGACAAGCCCGTTGAACCAATTCGCGATCGTGCTGGACGGTGCCGTGATTTCCGCGCCGGTCGTCCAGTCCGCCATCACCGGCGGCCAGGCGCAGATCACAGGTAGCTTCACCCAGCAACAGGCCCAAGATCTGGCCCGCGTCCTGAACTACGGCTCCCTGCCGCTGACCTTCGACGCGTCATCCGTCAGTACCGTGTCGCCGACGCTGGGCGGCGAGCAGCTTCGCGCCGGCATCCTGGCCGGCATCATCGGCCTGATACTGACGATGTTGTACGCGATGTTCTACTATCGCGGGTTGTCCATCATCGTCATCGGTTCGCTGATCTCGGCAGGAATCATCACTTACGCGGCAATCGTGCTTCTGGGCACGACCGTCGGCTTCGCCCTGAACCTGCCCGGCATTGCCGGCGCGATTTTGGCCATCGGCGTGACGGCCGACTCGTTCATCATCTACTTCGAACGAATACGCGACGAGATCCGCGACGGCTACTCGCTGGCGCACTCCGTCGAGTCCGGTTGGGCCAAGGCCCGGAACACCATCGTCGTGGCCGACGCCGTCCAGTTGTTGAGCGCCGTCGTGCTGTTCTTCCTGGCCATCGGCGACGTCCGAGGTTTCGCCTTCACTTTGCTTGTGACCACCATGATCGACCTGTTCATCGTGTTCTTCTTCAGCAAACCATTGATGACGTTACTGGCCAGACGCGATTACTTCCGCAGCGGACGGCCGCTGTCCGGCTTCGACGCCGCGCACCTTGGCGTCACGGCGGAGGCTCTGCGCGGACGCCGCGCCAGCACCGGCACCGTCAAGCCCCGCTTGACCGAGAAGGAGGCCTGAAATGGCAACCAGCACCACCAAGATGTCCGCGAAGGCGGCTGCCAAGGCGACCAAGGCCGTCGTTGACGAAGTAGACGAAGCGCTGCCCGAGGAGACGGCGCCAGAAGTCGTCAACAAGGACACGGTTCGCACGATCAACCATGAGAGCTTCGCGCACCGGTTGTATGTGTCAGACTTCAACATCGCCTTCGTCGAGAAGCGCCGCATCTGGTTCACGATCTCGGGCATCCTGGTCGTCCTTTGCCTGGCGTCCATCATCTTCCGAGGGCTGAACCTGGGCGTGGACTTCACCGGCGGATCGGTTTTCCAGGTGAACACCAACGTCACCGCGACATCAATTGCCGACTACACCGACGCCGCGAACGCCGTCGGTCTTCCCGACATGGGCGGCCTGCAGGTGACGACGCTGAGCAACAATGCCGTCCGTTTGCAGATGCGCACCCTGACCACCGACGAGGTGACGCAGATGCGGGCGGCCCTCGCCGCGAAGGCGAACGTCGACGCGACAGACGGCGTCAACTACACGCTGATCGGCCCTTCGTGGGGCCAGCAGATCACCGGCAAGGGCATACAGGCGCTGGTGATCTTCCTGGTGCTGGTGGCTTTGATGATCGGCTTGTACTTCCGTAACTGGAAAATGTCGCTGGCGGCCATGATCGGCCTGTTCCACGATCTGATAGTGACTGTCGGCATCTATTCGATGGTCGGGTTCACCGTGTCGCCCGCCACCGTCACGGGGCTGTTGACCATTCTTGGTTATTCGCTTTACGACAACGTCGTGGTGTTCGACAAGGTGCGTGAGAACGTCGTCGACTTGGAGCGCAAGGACTTCACCTATTCGCAGGCGGCCGACTTGGCCGTCAACCAGGTGTTCGTCCGGTCGATCAACACGACGATCGTCGGTGTGTTGCCGGTGCTGGCGATTCTGTTGGCCGGCGTCATTTGGCTGGGCGGGCAAGGCCCGCTGCCCGACCTGGGTCTGGCCATGTTCGTCGGCATGATCACCGGCGCCTGGTCGTCCATCTTCATCGCGACGCCAATTTTGTGCATGCTGAAAGAGGCCGAGCCGGGCATGAAGCTGCACCGCGAGGGCGTCGAGCGCCGCATGGGCAAGGCCCAGACGCAGGTCATGATCACCACCACCCTTTCCGAGCAGGTGCCCGCCCTGGCGTCCGCGCAGGTGACGGCAGCGCCGGTGCCGGTGCCGGTGCAGGTGCGCCACGCGGCGTCGTCCGGGCGTCCGCAACCGTCCCGCCAATCCCGCAGCCAGCGGAAAGGCTAGGCGCGGGCGTGAACACGGAGCGTGTGACGAGGCTGATTCGCAACATCCCGGATTTTCCGAAGCCTGGCATACAATTCAAGGACATCACGCCGTTGCTGGCTTCGCCGGCCGGCTTCGGTGACGCACTGGAAGCGATGCTCGAAGTGTCGCCTCATGATGTCGACGCGGTGGCCGGTGTCGAATCGCGGGGTTTCATTTTTGCCGCGCCGATGGCGCTGATGCTGCACGTCGGGTTGATCCCGATCCGCAAGCCGGGCAAGCTGCCGGGGCCGGTTTTCGAGGAAACCTTCAATCTGGAATACGGCACAGAGACCTTGACGATCCACCAGGACGCTTTGCAGGCAGGCCAGAGGGTGCTGTTGGTCGATGATTTGCTGGCCAGCGGCGGCACACTCGTTGCGGCGTCCAAGTTGATCGGACGGGCCGGGGCAAGCGTGGCCCACACCAGCGTGTTGATCGAACTGGCCGACTTGCACGGCCGTCAAGCCATGGCCGATGCCGGGTGCACGTCGGTCAGCAGCATCGTCACCTATGCGGTCTGAGCGGCCAAGAATTCCTCGATCTGTGTGATCGTCGGTATCGTGTCGCTGCCTCGGCGCGCCACCTTCAATGCCCCGGCCGCGTTGGCGTGGCGGGCGGCCGTCACCGGGTCGACCCCGGCCAGCAGCTCGGCCAGCATGACGCCGGTATGGGTGTCGCCGGCGCCGTTGGTGTCGTAGGGGGTCTGTGGGAAGCCGGGAACGGTGGTGGTTGGACACCAGCCGGCCACGGCACAGCCGGCTGGGCCGTCACGGACGATCGTCAATGCCCCCGTCGGTAGATGCGCCAACAACACCTCGGCGGCGACTGCCATGTCGGCACTGCCTGTGATCGCCTGCGCTTCCTCGGCATTGGAGGTCCAGATCGTGGTTCGGGCCATGGTGGCCAGCCGCGTGGCTTCGTCCAGTTCGGCGAAGGCGGAACCGGGGTCCAACACAACCTGGACACCAGGCGCAAGCGTCCCTAGCCAGTCGAGCAGTGGGGTGGCCGTTCGGCCCTGCAACGTGTAACCCGAGATTGCCACGAAATCGCCCGGCTGCGGGGCGCTGGTGGCAAGGGACGCCACGCTGATTCGCCGTTCGGCGCCCTGTACGGTGACGAATGTGCGCTGGGCCGACGGTTCGACGAAGACCAGGCATACGCCGGTGTCGATGTCTTCGACAACGGGGGAGCAAACCGCCACGCCCTCGGCTTGCAGTGTTGCCCGGATCAGATCGCCAGCCGGGCCCCGCCCGACCGAACCGGCATGAACGCAGGCCGCGCCGCACCGGGCGGCGGCAAGCAGAACGGTGACGGCCCCGCCGGCTTGACGTCGGTGGGCCGTCGCGACCGCATTGGCGCCGCGCCGTGGCAACGCCGGAATGTCGATGACGTCGTCGACGAGCGCTTGGGCTGTGTGGATCAGCCGTTCAGTGTTCACCCGACAAGTCTCGCATAAGGTGGTGGTGCGGCGCACTAGACTTGTTGCCACACGGGGCCCTGAATGGAGGCGGCGGATGCGCGAGGACACACAGTTGGCGCCGCACCCCGCTTTGCCGGCCGAGTCGGCGGACGAGCACACGGACGAACCCACCCGCCCGATCATGCGGTCGCTGTTGGCCCGCTGGGGTGCCGCCCGGCCCAGCCATTCCGCCGTCCTCGACCCATTGTTCACGGTCATACGGTCGGTTCACCCGAAGGCCGACTTGGGCCAGATCGAGCGGGCTTACCGTACCGCCGAGCATTACCACGACGGCCAGGTGCGCATCAGCGGTGAGCCGTACATCACCCACCCGCTGGCCGTGGCGACAATCCTGGCCGAGTTGGGTATGACGGAGGCGACGCTGTGTGCCGCGCTGCTGCACGACACCGTCGAGGACACCAGCTACACGATGGAGCAGTTGCGGGCCGATTTCGGCGAAGAGATCGCCAGCTTGGTCGACGGCGTCACCAAGCTTGACAAGGTTGAGTTCGGCTCGGCAGCCAAGGCAGAGACGCTGCGCAAGATGGTCATCGCCATGAGCCGCGACATCCGCGTCCTGCTGATCAAACTCGCCGACCGGCTGCACAACATGCGCACCATCGGTTATCTGCGACCCGAAAAGCGCGAGCGCATCGCGTCGGAGACATTGGAGATCTTTGCCCCGCTGGCCCACCGTCTTGGCATGAACACCATCAAGTGGGAGCTGGAGGATCTGGCCTTCGAGACACTTGAACCGAAGGTCTATGACGAGGTCGTCAACATGGTCAATGCGGCCGCGCCCGAGCGCGAACGTCAATTGGCCGAGGTGACCGATATCGTCAAAGCAGACTTGGCGGACGGCAAGATCACCGCCACCGTGTATGGCCGACCCAAGCACTACTATTCGATCTACCAGAAGATGGTGGTGCGCGGGCGCGATTTCAAGGATATATATGACCTTGTGGGGCTGCGAATCCTGGTCGATTCGGTACGCGATTGCTACGCCGCGTTAGGCGTCATGCACCACCGTTGGTCGCCGCTGCCCGGGCGGTTCAAGGACTACATCGCCATACCGAAATTCAACATGTACCAGTCGCTGCACACGACCGTGTTGGGTCCCGGCGGGCGTCCCGTCGAACTGCAAATACGCACCTGGGACATGCACCAGCGCGCCGAATACGGCGTCGCCGCGCACTGGAAATACAAGCAAAACCCGAACGCCACCAAGGGCGACATCGACACGATGGACTTCTCGTGGGTGCGCCAGCTTCGCGAGTGGACGAAAGAGGCGGACGACCCGGGCGAGTTCCTCGACACACTGCGCTTCGAAATCAGCTCGGACGAGGTCTATGTATTCACCCCGAAGGGCGACGTGGTGGCCCTGCCGACGGGGTCGACGCCCGTCGACCTGGCCTATGAGATTCACACCGAGGTGGGTGCCCGCTGCATCGGGGCGCGAGTCAACGGGCGTCTGGTGCCGCTTGAGACGAAGCTCAATTCCGGCGATCAGGTCGAGATTCTGACGACGAAATCCGAGACGGCCGGCCCAAGCCGAGATTGGCTGAGCTTCGTGGCCAGCCCACGTGCCAAGGCCAAGATCCGTCAGTACTTCACCCGCGAACGGCGTGAGGACGCCATCGAGCAGGGCAAGGACACCCTCGCCAAGGCTTTGCGAAAGACTGGCCTGCCATTGCAGCGGCTGCTGACCGTCGAGCACCTGACGGCCGTCGCCGACAGCTTCAAGCTGCCCAACGTCGACTCGCTGTATGCCGCCATCGGCGAGGGGACGGTGGGCGCCCCTGGCGTCGTCCAGCGTCTGATCGGCACAGAGGGCGGCCTTGAGCCGGCCATGGAGGAAAATCTCGAAGATCGCTCGATACTGACCACCAGCCGCGTGTCGTCAAGGCGTCCGACCAACGACGCCGGCGTCATCGTCGACGGCGACCCGTCGATGTGGGTGAAGCTGGCGCGTTGCTGCACGCCGCTGCCGGGCGACGAGATCTTGGGGTTCATCACCCGTGAGAACGGTGTGTCGGTACACCGGACGGATTGCACCAACGCCCGGGCGCTACTGGCCCAGGAAGACAGGATAGTGCCCGTCGCGTGGGCGCCGACCGCCTCGGCCGGCTACGAGGTCAGTGTGCAGGTCGAGGGTCTTGACCAGACGGGCATGCTGTCGGACGTCACGAAGGTGTTGGCCGACCTGAAGGTGAACATCACGGCCGCCAACATGACCACGACGAAGGATCGCATCGTCAAAATGCGTCTGACCTTCGAGGCGTCCGACCCGAAGCATCTGCAGCACGTCCTGGCATCGATCAAGAAGGTGCCAGGCGTCTACGACATCTTCCGCGTCAAGCAGTAGCGGTGATCGCGCGGGCTGTTAGACGACGAACTCGTCCAGGGCCGCCTGCGCCTGCTCGCGCCACGTCTTGTAGGTCGTGATCGACTCGCGAAGCTGCGTTGAACGCTTGGTGTCGCCCTTGGCTTCGGCGTCGTCGGCTTGTTTCTCAAGCTTCGTGATCTGGGTGGTGAACATATCGACGGTGTCCTGGGCGCGTTGACGGGCCTGCGGGTCGGTGCGGCGCCATTCGGCGTCCTCGGCTTCGCGGACGGCGTTCTCCAGGGCGCGCACGCGGGCATCCAGCGAATGCATCGCGCCACGCGACACCCGCCCGTGCGAGTTGTACTTGACGAGGAAGCCGCGAAGCTGGTTGCGGGCCTGCTGCGGGTCGGTGACTGGAATTGTGATGGCAGCCTCGGCCTGTGACAAGATCGCGTCCTTGGCCTCTTCATTGGCCTTGAACTCGCCGCTCTGCTCGTCGAAGGCAGCGGATCGGGCCTGGAAGAACGTGTCCTGGATGGCCCGGAACTGCGTCCAGAGCTTGTCATCCGCCTCGCGTCCGGCCGAACCAGCCGCCTTCCAGCGGTTCATCAGCGTGCGGAAGGCCTCGGACGTGCCCCGCCAATCGGTCGAATTGGCCAACGGCTCCGCCTCGGTGATGATCGACTCTTTGGTCGATTGCGCAACCAGGTTGGCGGCGCTGACCTCGGCGAAATGGGTCTTGCGGCGACGGGTGTAGGTGGTGCGGGCGGCTGAGAACCGCTTCCACAGGTCGTCATCGGTTGTCTTGTCGATGCGCGGCAGCATCTTCCACTCGTCCAACAGGGTGTGGAAGCGAGTGACGCCGGACCGCCAGTCATTGCCGTTGGCAAGCTTCTCGGCCTCGGTGACCATGCCCTCCTTGGCTTCCTTGGCCTTGTTCTGGGCGTCCAGCCGTTGGGCCCGACGCTGCTCGGCATGGGCGTTGATCAGCGGCGTCAGCGTGTCGAGCTGGCCGGACAGCGTCTCCAGATCGCCGACGGCGTTGGCTTCGCCGATTGTCGCCTTGAGCGTGGCGACCGACCGGCGGGCCTCGTCCGGCGACATCGAACCGGCGATGACGCGCTGGCCCAGCAGCGCCACCTCGGCGGCGAGCGAGTCATAGCGCCCGGTGAAGAAGGCCATCGCTTCGTCGGCGCTGACATCCGGCACCTGGCCGACGCGGCGTTCGCCGTCGGCCGTGCGCACGTACACCGTGCCGTCGTCCTCGACGCGCCCGAAGCTGGCGTCGCCGACCGTCGGCACTGTCAGCGCCGGTGCGGGCACCGGTTCCGGAACCGCTTCCGTGGCGGGCTCGGGCTCGGGCTCGGCGTCCACCACTGGTTCGGCGTCCGGCTCGATAACGGGCTCGGGCTCTTCGACCGTCTCAGGCTCAGGTTCAGGCTTCGCCTCTTCGACCGTCTCAGGTTCGGGCACCACGTCTTCGATGGTTTCCTCGACGGATTCGGGCACGACATCGTCGACTGCCTCGACAGGTTCGGGCTCGGGTTCCGGCTCCGGAACCACGTCCGCAACAGGTTCGTCCGCAACGGGTTCGGGCTCGGGCTTGGGCACGGCGTCCTCGACAACGTCGGCGGCGGTTTCTTCTACTGGTTCAGGGGACACGTCTGTGGCAACATCGACGATTTCATCGTCGACACGGCTTTCGGACGGACTTGTTGACTCACTCATGGAATCTATCTTGCCCGATAGACTGGCAGATGTGTTCATCGAATCAACTTCAAGGGCCCCTCTTTGGGCGAATTGTTATTTTTCTGTGCCGGGGGTGAGCTGCTGATGGCATCCAAGGTCAAGCCGCTGTCGGGCTTCCCGGAGTACCTGCCGGCCGGGCGCGTCGTCGAACAACGGGTGCTGGACGTGCTGCGCGAGACGTTCGAACTGCACGGTTTCGCGGGCATTCAGACGCGTTCCGTCGAGCCGATGGCCGAGCTTGCCCGCAAGGGCGAGATCACCAAGGAGGTTTACGTCGTCCGCCGTCTGCACGCCGAGGGGGACGGCAAGGACGACCTGGGCCTGCACTTCGACCTGACGGTGCCGTTCGCGCGTTACGTGCTGGAGAACGCCGCGTCGTTGCAGTTCCCGTTCCGTCGCTACCAGATCCAGCCGGCCTGGCGTGGCGAGAGGCCTCAGCAGGGGCGCTACCGCGAGTTCTGGCAGGCCGACATCGACATTGTGGGGCAGGGCGGCCTGGCCGTCCACCACGATGCCGAAGTGCTGCTGGTGATGCTCGAGGCCGCCTGGCGTCTCAGTGACGAGATCGGCCTGCCGCGCCTGATCGCCCGCGTCAACAACCGCAAACTGATGCAGGGGTTCTATGCCGGGCTGGGCGTCGAAGACCCGCTCGCCGCGATCCAGGCCGTCGACAAGCTGGACAAGATCGGTGAAGAGGCCGTGCGCTCCATGTTGACGGCCAGTGCGGAACAGGCGGATTCCATCATGGCGCTTGGGCAGATCAAGTCGTCGGATGACGGCTTTGTCGCCCAGGTGCGGTCACTCGGCGTGTCGAACGAGTTGCTCGACCAGGGCTTGGCGGAACTGGCCGACCTGGTCAAGGCGGTGTCGTCTCATTTCCCCGGGCAGGTGCTGGCCGACCTCGGCGTGGCGCGCGGGCTTGACTATTACACGGGCAATGTGTTCGAGCTGGCGCTGGAAGGCGTCACCGGCTTGGGGACGGTCAGCGCCGGCGGGCGCTACGACTCGCTGGCTTCGGACGGGCGAAACACCTACCCGGGGGTGGGTATTTCCTTCGGGGTCACGCGGGTGTTGGCCCCGGCGCTGTCGAAGGGAGCGCTTCTGGCTTCCCGGCCTGTGCCGTCGGCCGTCCTTGTGGCCGTTGACGATGAGGGTACCCGTGGGGTTGCGGATGAGGTCGCGGCAGCGCTGCGGGCGCGTGGCATCGCCTGCGAGGTGGCGCCAAATGCCCCTGCCTATGGCAAACAGATCATGTTCGCGCAGCGTCGTGGCATACCGTTCGTCTGGTTCGGTGGCGTGACGGGCCAGGTGAAGGACATCCGTTCAGGTGCTCAGGCCGACGCCGATGCGGCAGTTTGGGCACCGCCAGTTGCGGACGCGAGACCGTCCCTGGTGTTGACGGGGTCTGAATGGTTCTAAGAGCCGTGTGACCTACTTGATCAAGCGGCGCGTGAGGCCAGCGGTGTGCCGCACTTGTCACAGAACTTGGCGCTGGTGAGGTTAGAGTTGCCGCAGGTTGTGCAGACGAGAACCGCGTCGGCCGACGGCGGCGGGGGCGGCGGTGGTACTGTCGCGGCCTGTGGTGCGGCAGATGGGGCAATTATTGTCATTCCCGAAATGTTGGGTTCGGACGGTGGTATCACGTCAATCTCGTATTGCGCGGCAGGTTGGGGGAACGGGTGATGAATCGTCTGATCCACAGGCTGGGGGAACGGTTGACGGATCGTCTGTTCGACGGGTTGGGGGACGGATTGTGCAACATGTTGAGGCAGGGGCTGGGGGGCGGGCTGCATCATTGGCTGTGGCCATTCCGTGGCCGTTTGTTGTGGCGTCCATTCGGGCGCTGGCGGCGGCGGGTAGCCGTACCCGGCGGGCTGGTCGTAGCCGTACCCGGCCTGCGGGACGGTGGGCGCAGGCGTGACGTTTAGTGCCTGCATCGTACGACCTTGCACCATCTGCCCGGCGGCGCTCAACTGGCTGGTGGTGACGACGCCCGAAGCCAGCGCTACCAGGAACGACACGACAAGGCCGAAAAGGAAAATGAGGAATGTCGCCGTGACCAGGTTGGCGCCGGCCGACATGCTCAAGGAGTTCGATGCCATTCCGTACGGCAGCCCCAGGGAGTCGAACAAGTCGCCGAACTGAGAGCTGAATTGGTTGGCCAGTGCCCCGGAAGCGCTGAACCCCATGCGGATATTGGCGAAGTGCCCGATGATCGGTACCGCGATCAACAGTGAAACACAGAAGGCACCGAGAGCCTTCAGCGCGTCGTTGCGGGTGAAATGGCCACGCACGGCCAGGTAGGCGCCGGCTGCCAGTGCAATGATCGGCACCAGCACCAGCAGCCACAAGGCACCATTCGCGCTGGCCAGGTCTGACAGCCCAGCCGACGCATCGGGGATAGCCTGCCCGTTGAGAGATGCCTGAACGCTGCCGAACGATCCGAGCGCCGCAGAAAAGAGGCCGAATGTGCCCGCATAGGCCAGCACGACAAGATACATCAGACCAGTCAAACTGCCGCCGGTCGGTAAGTCACTGGAGAGGTTGTTGGTGTTTATCGTGACAGCCACGATGCCAACGATCAAGCCGCCAACTGCTAGTACGACAATAAAAGCGGCGAGGCCCTTGACGGCCGCACCGACAGCCTGGGCGAATGGCGCCAGTTTGGCGGAAAACAGATTTCGGCCGGCCAGACCCGCCAGTATCAAAACGACGGCGACGACGAGCAGCGTGGAAAAGAATGCGCTCACCGCCGACGTCCCAAGTTTCATGGTGATTCCACCGCTGAAATCGCTGCTGTCGGACACAGAACTTGTGGTGGCGAGCGCCACGATCAACATCAGGACGGCTGCCACGATGGCGGCGCGAACGGCGTCGATAATTATGGTCGATACCGACGTGTAGCTCAACGTCACGCGGCGCCACACCAGAATCATCGCCGCCAGGGCAATGACGGTGAACCCCAGCGGGACGAAACCCAACGTCAGCGTCACATGGCCGGAGAGGGATCCGAACCCGCTGGCGCTCATCGTCAGGCTCATGTTGGCGCCGAAAACGGCACCGGACCACATGCCCAAAATTGCGCGGATACCCATTCCTGAAACTCCTGCGTCGTCAACCAGGCTCGTGATTGTCGAATTGACCACCAGCGCCAGGATCAGCGATAACACCAACCCAGCCACGACCGCTGTCGCGGCCGTCAGGCCGACACCGACCAGATTGCCCCCCAGGATCTTCGGAACTATTTCGCCGAGAGCCGACGGTCGGCTGTACCCGTACGGTTGTGCGCCGTACGGCCCGGCAGGGTAGCCCGGTGGATACCCCTGTTGTTGGTACCCGGCCTGTGGGTAGACGCCTGGTTGTGGGTATGCGCCTGGTTGTGGGTATGCGCCTGGCTGGGGGTAGGCGGTCGGTTGCGTGGGGCTCTCTTGGGCGTAACCCGCAACCGGGGAGGGGCCGGGCGCGGGCATTGGCCCGGACGGTTCCCAGGTGGGTGCCGGTGCCGGCGGTGCTGGCGGTGCCCAGTTGGGCGCAGGCGCCGGGGGCGCGGGCACGAAGCCGGTTTGCTCGATGCGCGCAGCCGTTGGGACGGGCAACGGCGCGCCGCAGGTTCCGCAAAATGCAGTCCCCGTCGGGTTCTGTTGTCCGCAGGTTGTGCAAATCATGGCGTCCTCCAGCCTCTCGATGATAGGGACGGGCGATTCATCATAACTCGCGAAGTCTAGGCTTTTGTATATGAAAGTGTTGTTCGCCGGGACGCCGGCGCCCGCCTTGCCCACCCTGCGGGCCTTGCTTGACGCCGGGCATGACGTGGTGGCCGTCGCCACCAACCCGGACGCGCCGAGCGGGCGCGGTAAGCAGTTGGCGGCCTCGCCGGTGGCGGCGGAGGCCGCGGCGCTGGGGTTGCCGCTGCTGCAGCCCGTCAAGGCGCGTGAGCCTTGGTTCGTGGACGCTGTGAAAGACCTGGCGCCGGATGTGGCGGTGATCGTGGCGTGGGGGTGCCTGATACCGGATTCGCTGCTGACTGTGCCGGCGCACGGTTGGGTCAATGTGCATTTCTCGTTGCTGCCTGCCTGGCGCGGCGCCGCGCCCGTCCAGCGCGCCATTATCGCGGGTGACAAGGTGTCGGGTGTGACGACCTTCGAGCTGGTACACGAACTGGACGCCGGGCCGGTCTACCGTCAGGTGGCCGTCGACGTGGAGCCGTGCGAGACGGCGGGGGAGTTGTTGGACCGTCTGGCCGTCGTCGGTGCATCGACCCTGGTGGGGACGCTTGATGACATCGCCGCCGGCGTCCAACCGTCGCGCCAGCCGACTGACGGGGTGAGCCTGGCACCCAAGGTGACTACCGACGACGCCCGCATCGACTGGCAGCATTCGGCTTCGGCGGTTGAGTCGCTCGTGCGCGGCGTCACACCCCACCCGGGCGCCTGGACGACGCTGGACGGCACCCGCGTCAAGGTGGACGGTGTCGAGTTGGCTGAGACCACTCCGCCGCTGGCACCGGGGGAGTTGTTGGCCACGAAGAGGGACCTGCTGGTCGGCGCCGGCGCAGGCGCGTTACGCCTTGGCAGTGTGCAAGCCGTCGGCAAGCCCATGATGGATGCTGCCGCCTGGGCACGTGGCGCCCGCCTGGCCCCCGGGGCGCGCTTTGAGTAGGCCGGACAGGGCGCGCCAGGCGGCGTACTGGACGTTGCGCGACGTCACGGCTGACGGTGCCTACACCAACCTGGCGTTGGCCGAACATCTACGTGGCGCGCCCCCGGACGACGCCGCCTTCGTCACCGAAATGGTCAACGGCACGGCTCGGGCCATCGGCACGCTGGACGCGATCATCGAGGCGGCCGGGGGGCGTTCGACGTCAACCCTGCAGCCCGCCGTCGTCGACGTGCTGCGTCTGGGCGCCTACCAAGCGTTGCGGATGCGCGTGCCGCCCCATGCGGCGGTGTCGACCAGCGTCGATCTGGCGGCCGACCAGATCGGACGCCGTGTCACCGGCGTCGTCAACGCCATAATGCGGCGAATCGTCGAGCGCACCTGGGACGAGTGGCTGGCGGCCATCACCGACGGGTTGGACGAAATGGACGCCGTCGCGCTGCGGCATCAGCACCCGCGCTGGATCGTCGACGCCTTCGCCGACCGCTTGCCGCCAGGCGAGTTGGTGCCCGCGCTGGAGGCCGACAATGCGCCGCCGCGCACGACGCTGGCGGTGCGTCCGGGCCTGATGACCCGCGACGAGTTGGTGGCAGCGACCGGCGGCACCCCGACGCCGTATTCGCCCTGGGGCGTGACCGTCACCGGCGACCCGGGCGGGTTCGAGTGCGTCCGCGACGGCCGCGCCGGCGTGCAGGACGAGGGCAGCCAACTGGTGGTACTGGCCGCGACGCGGGCCGTTGAATCGCTCGGAACCGACGGCCCATGGCTGGATTTGTGTGCCGGCCCCGGCGGCAAATCGGCCCTGCTGCGCGGCCTGGACGGGCCGGAATTCCTGGTGGCGACAGAACTGCAACCACACCGCGCCAAGCTCGTCCAGCAAGCGTTGCGGGCATACCCTGCGGCGGGCCACCAGGTGATCGTCGCCGACGGCACGGAAGCGACTTGGCAACACGATGCTTTCGGGCTGGTACTGGTGGACGCGCCCTGTTCCGGCCTGGGGTCGCTGCGTCGCCGTCCCGAATCGCGTTGGCGTCGCAAGGCGGACGATTTGGTGTCATTGAGGTCGCTACAAGGGGTTTTGCTGGTAAGGGCATGGACGTCTGCCCGTCCCGGCGGGGTGGTCGCCTACGTCACCTGCTCGCCTCACCGCGCCGAGACAGCAGACATCGTCAACGATTTCGCTGACGGCATGGACGTCGAGATCCTGACAGCGCCGAGTTACCTGCCCGAGGTTCCGGACTGTGCCGGCATCGACCCCCGGTTCGTCCAACTCTGGCCGCACCGCCACAACACCGACGCGATGTTCCTGGCGCTGCTGCGCAAGCCCGACAAGTAAGCTGGTGACCATGCAGATCACACCCAGCATTTTGTCGGCGGATTTCGCGCGGCTGGCCGACGAGATCGCGCGCATCCCCAGTGCTGACGGTGTGCACGTGGACGTCATGGACAACCATTTCGTGCCCAACCTGACCATCGGACGTCCCGTCGTCGAAGCCGTCCTGGCTGCCACTGATCACCCGATCGATGTCCACCTGATGATCGAGAACGCCGACCGCTGGGCGCCCGAATACGCCGAGACCGGCGCCAAAACCGTCACGTTCCACGTCGAGGCATCGCAGGCGCCCGTCCGCCTGGCCCGTGAGTTGCGCCGCCTGGGGGCACGCGCCAGCCTGGGCCTGCGCCCGGCCACCCCCATCGAGCCATACGGTGACATTCTGGCCGAGTTCGACCAGATACTCATCATGACGGTGGAGCCGGGCTTCGGCGGCCAGAAGTTCCTCGATTCGATGCTGCCGAAAATCTCGCGCACGCGGGCACTCGCCGAACGCCACGGCGTCGATCTGGCGATTCAGGTGGACGGCGGCGTCAGCTTAGAGACCATCGAGCGGTGCGCCCAAGCCGGTGCGGACGTGTTCGTGGCCGGGTCGGCCGTCTTCACCGCCGACGACCCGGATGCCATGGTGAAAGCGCTAGCCGGCGCTGTCGCCGCCGCGCCGTCCCTTGGACAGATACTCCTCGAAAGCGGCTGCTAGCTTGTCGCCGGTGCCCTTGGGCACCGTCTCGGCGTCCGTCTGGCTTTCCAGGGACGCCACGTATTCGGCCATGTCGGGGTCGTCCTCGACCAGCTCGTTGATGTGGGTTTCCCACTCGTCGACGTCCGCACGCCACTGAGTCAGATCGAACTCACAATCAAGAACGGTTTGCAGACGCTCGACCAGCGCCAGGCCGGCCTTCGGGTTGGGCGGCGGCGCGGTGTAGTGCGGCACTGACACCCACATGGTGACGAGCTTGGCGGGCGCGGTCTGCTCATACAGATGCCCGATGATGCCGACGATACCGGTGGGGCCCTCGTAGTCGTTGGG